>JACDJA010001316.1_pt1 | contig 21234 bp, 23 predicted proteins | sample 7449241 | NCBI WGS metagenome assembly JACDJA01 (sample SAMN14253289, study PRJNA609438) | sludge metagenome | isolation source: initial anaerobic sludge | collected 2018-12-20 | reverse complement strand
TGGCAGACCAACGCGATGGATTCGGAGTCCAAGCTCGGCCACGGCGCCGCGCTGCTGGACGGGCGCTGCTACGCGACCGTCTGGCCGTATGCCGACGGCGAGGGCATGGCGAGCTTCGAGGGGGCCGAGCCCGACATCGCGCTCGACGACGTGACCCAGATGGTGGTCGAGTTTCGCGAGGGTTCGCGGCGCCGGCGGGTGGCGGCGCTTCGCCGCTGGCAGGAGGGAAGCCGCGTCTATGCGACCCTCTTTCGCCCCGACGGGATCTTCAAGTTCCAGGGGCCGGAGGACTCCTCGCACACCTCGGGCGATCTGTTGAAGTGGGAAAAGCGCTCGGTCGAGGGCGAGGACTGGCCGCTGGCCAATCCGTTCGGGGTCGTGCCGGTGGTCGAGGTGGCGATCAACCGGCGCCTGAAGCCCGGGGCCTTTCCCTACGCCCGCGGCGAGTTCGCCCATTGCACGGGCCTGATCGACCGGATCAACCTGCTCACCTTCCTCGGCCTGGTGGTGGCGTTTTGGATGGGCTTTCCGCTGCGCGGAGTCACGGGCGAGAAGATCCGCCGCCGGCTGCTCGAAGACGACGACGGCAACCCGCTGATCGACGAGACGACCGGCAAGCAGAAGAGCGAGGCGATCCCGCCGTTCGATCTTCGCCCCGACTCGCTGGCCCAGCTCGAGAACCCCGAGGCGAGGATCTTCGAGTTCAAGGCCGCCGACCGGCGCAACCTCTCGATCTACGACGAGCTTCAGCAGCTCGCGGTGATCTCCAAGACCCCGCGCCACTACTTTCCGATGGAGGGCGGGATCTCCAACATCGCCACCGAGACGGTCAACGCCTACGAGGGGGCGATGCACGCCGCGGTCACCGGCCACAAGTCCACCCTGGGCGAGGGCTGGGAGGAAGTTCTGCGGCTGTGCGGGATGGTCCTGGGCGAGGAGATCAGCCAGCGGGCCGAGCTGGAATGGGCAGACCACGAGTCGCGCTCGCTCGCAGAGCGCGCCGACGCGGCCTCCAAGCTCAAGGACGTGCTGCCCGCGACCGCGGTCGCCGAGCTGGCGCTCAACGCCACCCAGGAGCAGATCGCGCGCTGGCAGGCTCAGTCGGCGGTCGATCCGCTGACCCAGCTGGTCGCCGCCGCGCAGGCCCCCGCGAACGGAAGCCCCGTTGGCGTCGGCGCTGGCTAGCGCCCACATCGAGGCCGAGCGGCGCCTGCGCGAGCTTGCCACCCGCACGACCGAGCGGATCTGGCGCAGCCTTCCCGGCTACGACCGCGCCGATCTGGACCGCTGGCTGTCGCTCGTGCTGCCGGTGATCGCGACCGGCCAGCGCGCCTCGGCGGCGCTGACCGACGCCTACCTAGCCCGCGCGCTTGACCGAGCGCCCCTGGGCCTCGACCCCGACCAGCTCACCGGCGCCGCGGTCAGAAACGGCACCGATCCCGCCGAGGTCTACGAGCGCCCGTTCGTGACCGTCTGGACGGCGCTGTCGGCGGGAACGGCCTACGAGGACGCGGTGGCGGCGGGCCTCGCCCGGGCGAAGGGCGCGGCGGCGATGGACATGCAGCTTTCGATGAGGGCCACCGCGAACACCGTCGAGCGCTCAGACCCGGCGATGTACGGCTTTCAGCGGGTGGCGGACGCGGGGGCGTGCGAGTTCTGCGCCGCCATCGACGGCGCCTACGTCAAGTTCGCCGACGCGATGCCGCTTCACAACTTCTGTGGCTGCGGGCTCGAGCCCCTGACCGAGTCCCACTCCCTCGCCGCAACGCTTCCCTCGGGCGTCGCCGTTCACCGACACGGCGAGCTTGGCGCCGTCCTCGGCGACCCCGCCCACTCGTTCACCGGACCCTCAGACCTGTAGTCGGCGCCGAACGGCGCCCCGAGACAAGGAGGCCGAATGGCCCTGCCCATCCCTGAGTTCGCATCGACCGAATGGGTCGAACAGTTCGTCGCCCGCCACGGGTTCGCCCCGATCGCCGGCGCCGAGGATCCCGAGCCCGCAGACCCGCCCAAGCCGGAGGCCGAGCCCGAGGCCAAGTCCGAGGACGAGCCCGAGAAGGTCACGCCCGACGACGACTGGAAGGCGAAGTCGCGAAAGAACGAGGCGGCGGCCAAGCGCGAGCGAAAGGAGCGCGAGCGCCTGGAGGCTGAGCTTCAGAAGCTGCGCGACAAGGACAAGTCAGACCACGAGCGCGCGATCGAGAAGGCCCGCGCGGAGGCTCGCACCGAAGCTCTCAGCGAGGCCGAGAAGGAGCGCCGCTCCGACCGCCTCGAAGTCGCCGTGACCCGTCTCGCCACGAAGGGCATTCGTGTCGGAGAGGGCGAGGACGCCGAGACGATCCGCTTCGCCGACGCCGACGATGCGCTGCTTCGCGTCGAGCGGGCAGTTCGCCGCGGCGAGATCGACGCCGACGAGATCTACGACGGCGAGGGCAAGGTAAAGAACGCCGAGCTCGTCGACGCGCTGCGCGAGATCGCAGCGGACAACCCGCACCTGGTGGCCGATGGCGAACGCCCGGCGCCGAAGGGCGACCCGGACACCAACAAGGGTGGCCCGGCCGAGGATCTCGACGCGATGACGGCCGAGGACCACTTCCAGGCAATCAGACGTCGCAAGTAGCGCCGAACGGCGCATCGCACAGGCCAGCCGAACGGCGGCTCGACACCGCACCCAAACCAGAAAGGAACTGAGCCGCAATGGCCAACACATTCATCACCCCGCAGATGATCGCCCGCCGAGCGCTGGCGACGCTGTACAACAACGCGGTCCTCGCAGGACTCGTCTATCGCGAGTACGACGGGGACTTCACCGGCAAGCAGGGCGACACCATCACGGTGCGCACGCCTGCCATCTTCACCGCCAACGAGTTCGTTCGCTCGACCGGCATCGTCCTTCAGGACGCGACCGAGGGATCGTTCACCGTGACCCTCGACAAGCTGCTCGACGTCTCGTTCGCGGTGACGTCGGAGGAGCTGACCCTGGAGATCGACGACTTCGCCGAGCGGCTGATCGACCCGGCGATGGAGGCGATCGTTCAGGACGTCGACGCTCGGATCGCCGAGGCCCTGATCGACACGGCCGAGGGCGCCGGTGGCGGCGGGACCGTCACGATGGCGTCGGTCGCCTCGGACGTGTTCACCGGCCAGGGCGGCGCACGGGCGAAGCTCGGGCGCGCCAAGCTCCCGAACTCCGACCGCTACGCGGTGCTCTCGCCGGAGGCGACGGGCGTTGCGCTCGCCGATCCGCTGTTCGTGCAGGCCGACCGGTCGGGTTCGACCGACGGGCTGCGCGAGGCCTCGATCGGCCGCGTGTTCGGGTTCGACACCTACGAGTCGCAGGTGTTCGGATACGGCAGTGGCGATCGGGCACAGTCCGACGGCGTCGCCTTCCACCGCTCGGCGGTGATCCTGGCGAGCCGGACGCTGGAGCGGCCGATGGGCGTGGCTCCCAGTCAGGTCGCGGTCGAGTCCTACAAGGGGCTCGGGCTGCGCGTGGTCAAGGACTACGACATCGACAAGAAGCAGGACGTCGTCTCGATCGACTTCCTGTGCGGTGTCGTCGCCCAGGACACTCGCAAGGCGGGCACGGTCCAACTCAGCTACGGGATCGGCTCGTAGTCGCATCGACGCCCCCGGCTTCGACTCTGAGGTCGGGGGCGTCTGAGCTTTCAGAAAGGAAAACATGGGCACGTTCAGCGATACCGTTGCCAACAGCTGGCTTGACGCCTTCGCGCGCAACACGTCGTATGCCAACGCCGCCGTCTGGGTCAAGCTGCACACCGGCGACCCTGGATCGGCCGGCACCAACAACGCGGCGACCGAGACAACCCGCAAGCAGGCCACGTTCGGCTCCGCGGCGTCGGGCCGGGCGATCTCGAACACCGCCGACATCGAGTGGACGAACGTTTCCACGACCGAGACCTACACCTGGGTCTCGCTGTGGACGGCGTCGTCGGCCGGGACGTTCCTGGGCCGCGACGACCTCAGCTCGAGCGCGGCGGTCACCGCCGGTGACACGTTCCGCGTGCCGACCGGCGACCTAGACCTCACGATCACATAGGCCATCATGCTGTGGGTTCCGCCCACCGGCTACCGGCGGCTCGTGACGAACTACGCCACGCCGTCCACGACGCCGGGCGCCTCGATCGCAGACCCGGCGACGGCGAACACGAAGTCGTCCTGGTCGAGCCTCGGCACGCTGACGGCCGACGCGCACCTGCTGCGCTTCGGCTTTTACGACTACCACGCGACCGGCTCCAACAACCGCTGCCTAGTGGACATCGGAGTCGATACGTCCGGCGGCACCTCGTACTCGGTCGTGATCGCGAACCTGCTCGCGGGCTATGCGGCCGTGACCGATGTGGGCGCTCGCGGCTACCAGTTCCCGCTTTACGTCCCGTCCGGGTCGCAGATCGGCTGGCGGATGCAGGGCGCGAGGACGAACGACACGATCCGGGTGCTGTTCGACGCGTTCGGCGCGGAGGGCACCCCGGATTGGGTGGCGACGACCGTGGACAGCTACGGCCCGGACACGGCGAATTCCGGCGCCGTGAACGTGGACTGCGGCAACTCCGGAGCCGATGGCACCTGGACCGAGATCACCTCGGCGACGGCGCGCGATCACCTCGGGCTGATCACCGCGCTGCAGCCACGAGGCGGCGCGACGATCACGGGGCTCGGCTACAACTTCGACATCGCCACGGGCGGGGCGGGATCGGAGGCGCTGCTGATCGCCGACTGCGAGGTGGCGCTGACCACGACCTCGGAGGCGATCGCCACCTTCCCGCGCGGGCAGATGAACTGGGTGGACGTGGCCGCAGGCACCCGGTTGTCGATGCGCGGCTCCTGCTCGGGCAGCTCGGAGGGCATGGACGCGGCTATCTACGGGCTGAGCTAGGAGACTGACGTGGCGATCACCGAACACGCGAGCGGCAGCCAGACGGCAACGCTGGACACCGAGCACACGCTGACCGGCTCGGAGTCGGGCGACGGCATCCTGCAGGTCTTCATCGACTGCAACGCGATGGCGAGTGGCGACATCCTCGTCATCCGGATCAAGGAGAAGGCGCGCTCGGCCGACACGCAACGCCTCGCCTACCGGACGACCCTCTCGGGCGTTCAGGGTGAGCCCCTTTGGGTCAGCCCGTCGATGATCGTGATGCACGACTGGGACGTGTCAATCGAGCAGACGGACGGCACCGGTCGCGCGTTCCCCTGGTCGATCCGCCTGGTGAGCTAGATGCTGGTCCACACGCCGCTACTCGCGGGTGGGGCGCAGCTCTCAGGTGGGCCGACAACCCACGAGCGATCGGCTGCCCTCGATGGCGCTGCCGCCATCGCGACCGCCGGGCTGCACATCGCCCCACGGGCGGCGGCTCTTGACGGCGCGGCGGCGATCAGCTCCGCCGGCGGGAAGCTCGTCTCGCGCTCGGCGGCCCTGGACGGCGCAGCAGCGATCGCCACCGCAGCGATCAAGGTCTCGGTGCGCTCGGCTGCCCTGGACGGGGTAGCGGCGATTAGCGCGGCTCCGCAGCGCGCCCTGATCCGGCAAGCGTCCCTCGACGCGACGGCGGCGATCAGCACCGCCGGCCAGCGCGACCTCTTGCGCGCGGCGTCCGTAGGTGCGACGGCCGCGATCTCGAGCGTCCCGCAGCGCGCCCTGCTTCGCCAGGTGGCGCTCGGCGCGACCGCGGACCTGACGATCAGCGGCTGGCAGATATTCGACCTGCACGTGCGCTCGGCTGCCCTCGACGCTCAGGCGGCCATCGCGGCGGTTCCGCAGCGGGCACTTCAGCGCCAGGCGGCCCTCGGTGCGACGGCCGCGATCGCCTCGGCTCAGATGCGCGCCCTGCTTCGGGCAGCAGCTCTCGACGGGTCCGCCGGCATCACCACGGACGGTTACGGAGTCCTCGCTCGCTCGGGTGCTGTTGGCGCTACAGCGGCGATCTCAAGCGCGGGTCAGGTCGAAAGCGGCTCTGAGACCTTTGAGCGAGCAGCCGCCCTCAGTGCCGCAGGGGCCATCATCAGCAGCGGCGCTCGGGTGGTGTCGGCAGCGGCGTCGGTCGCTGCCACCGCCGCGCTGCAGGCCGTCGGGAGCGTTCACGTCGAGCGCTCAGCGGCCGTCGGCGCCACCGCGGACCTGAGCACGAACGCTCTGCGCGAGCTGATTCGTTCGGCGGCGCTGGGATCTGAGGCTGTTGTCCAGGTCAGCGGCGCAACGATGGCCGATGTTGAGGCTGCGGTCGCCATTGACGCGACGGGCCTGATCGCGGTAACCGGGCGGCCGGCCGCCCGATATTCCGCCTTCGTCGTCACCTACATGGGGTCATTCCCCGAACCCGAGACTTCCCGTGTGTCCTGTGAACCCCAAACCCCGGTGTTCTAGATGGCTTTTGCGACCGTAGACGACGTACAAACAAGGCTGGCCCGGACCCTGTCGGCCGACGAGCAAGACGCCGCCACGCTGCTACTTGATGGTGTCGCTGCCGAGATCGCGCTGGCCGTGGGCCTCGACCTCGCCGACATCACCGATCCGGGCGTGCTGCGGTTTATCTCGATCGAGGCGGTGTGCCGGGTGATGGCGAACCCCAGCGGGGCTCGCAGCACCTCGGAGTCACTGGGCGCCTACCAGTACGCGGTCAGCTTCTTTGAGAGTCAGGCCGGGCTGCTCAACGAGCGCGAGGAGCGCCAGATCCGCGAGGCCGTCTGGGGCTCGACTGCGGCCGGCGTTCGCACCGAGTCGGTGATCGACGACGTGATCGAGCTCGCCGAGACGGGCGAGATCGACCCGGCGACTACGTGACCGAGCTGGTCGTCCTGGTTCCGGTGCTGCGCCGCCCGCACCGGGTCGCCCCGCTGCTCGCCTCGATCCGTGCCGCGACGCCGAACGCGCGGACGCTGTTTCTCGCCGACTCGGGTGACACGGGCGAGCACGTGGCGCTTCGCCGCGAGGGAGCCGAGTTCGCGATCTTCGACGGCAACTACGCGAAGAAGATCAACCACGGCGTCTCGATCACCGACGAGCCGCTGATCTTTTTCGGCGCCGACGACCTGGACTTTCACCCCGGCTGGTTTGAGGCCGCCGCCGCTCGGATTCGCGGCCGGATCGCGGTCATCGGGACCAATGACCTGTGTAGCCCTCGGGTGCGGGCGGGACGCCACGCGACCCATTCGCTGCTGACCCGCGAGTACGCCAAGCGCGGGACGATCGACGACCCGAGCGTCGTCTTGCACGAGGGCTATGAGCACGAGTTCGTCGACGACGAGTTCGTGCAGACCGCGATCAAGCGCCACGCCTTCGACTTCGCGGCCGACGCCCATGTCGAGCACCTTCACCCAGACGTCGGCAAGGCCCCGATGGACGCCCTGTACGCGGCCCGTCCCGGCCGGATGCGCCGGGGCCGAAAGCTCTACCGCGAGAGGCAGCGGCTGTGGACGTGACGGTCTGCATTGCCACCTACGGCGACACAAGCTGGGTGAATCTCGCCCACGAGCGCGCGATCCCGTCCGCGCAAGCCGCCGGTGCGACCGTCGTTCACCGCCACGCGACGACGCTCGCCGCAGCGCGAAACGAGGCCCTGGCGCTGGCCGACACTGAGTGGGTGATCCACCTCGACGCCGACGACGAGCTCGAGCCCGGCTACGTCGAGGCGATGAGCCGCGGGTCGGCCGACGTGCGAGGCCCGATCGCCCGCTACGTCCGCGGGCTGCGAAAGCACCTCTGGCAGCCCCGGGTCGCCGGGCACACCCACGAGTGCACCGCCGAGTGCCTGGTCGATGGCAACTGGCTGCTCGTCGGCGCGGCCATTCGCACCGAGCTCGTCCACCGAGCGGGCGGCTGGCGGGAGTGGCCGGTCTATGAGGACTGGGATCTGTTCCTGCGCTGCCACCTGCTCGGGGCGAGCTTCGAGCTGATCCGCGACGCCGTCTATCGCGCCCACGTTCGCCCCGATAGCCGAAACCGCGCCCCGTCGATGCAGGAGAAGAACCGGGTGCATCGCGAGATCACCCAGGCGGTCCTGGCGTGAGCGTCTGCCAGCTGCGAATCGGCGACGGGCGCGACGAGCTTCACGAGCGCGCTATGCACTCGCTTCGCGAGATGCTGCCGAAGCCCGAGCACGTCGTCATCGTCGACGACCGCGAGCACGAGCTTGGCTTCGCCGGCGCGATCGCCGAGGGCTGGCGCCAGGTCCGCGAGACGGCCGCCGAATGGGTCTGGCACGCCGAGATGGACTTCGTCTACCACGTGCCCGTCCCGCTCGATCGGATGATCGCGGTCCTTCGGCGCCGACCGAGACTCGCCCAGCTTTCGCTCAAGCGCCAGGCCTGGAACGAACGCGAGCGAGCGGCGGGCGGGATCGTCGAGGCCGACGCCGACGACTTCACCCAGGTCACCGACGCGGGCGACGTGTGGACCGAGCACCGCCGCTACTGGACAACGAACCCGTCGCTGTATTCGGCGGCGTGGTGCGCGCAGACCTGGCCGCAGGAGCCCGAGTCCGAGGGCCGCTTCACTCATCGGCTGCTGGACGACCCCGAGCTTCGCTTCGGGATCTGGGGCGCGAAGTTCGACCCACCGGCGGTCGAGCACATCGGCGCGCAGCGGGCAGGACATGGCTACTGATGTACGCGATCAGGGACGGCTACCGCGAGCGGGCCAACCCCGCCTACTTTCAGGATCTCGACCGCGGCATCGTCCACCAGCCCGACGTCCTGCCCTACGCGGCCGACCTCGCCCGTGAGCGCGGTATCGGGCGGATCGTCGACGTTGGCTGCGGTCACGCGCTCAAGCTCGCCGCCCTGCGCGACGAGTTCGAGGTCGTCGGGGTCGACTACGGCGCCAACCTGCGCTGGTGTCGTGAAAACCACGACTGGGGCGAGTGGCACGAGATCGACCTCGACGCCCCGCACGAGCTTCCCGGCGACGGCGTGATCGTCTGCGCCGACGTGATCGAGCACCTGCGCCACCCCGAGCACCTGCTGGCGTCGGTGAAGGCCACGGGCTGTATCGCCGTGTTCTCGACCCCCGAGCGCGAGCTGACCTGGGGCGCCGACCACAACGGCCCGCCGCCCAATCGCGCTCACGTGCGCGAATGGACCGGGCCTGAGTTTCGGACCTTGCTCGAGGACCACTTCAGGGTGCGCACCGTGGGCCGGACCCTGACCGACGACGTCGGGACGGGCTACAAGACGATCCTGGCAGTAGTCGAATGAGCGTCTGGGCGATCGCCCGTGTCAAGGACGAGGCCGACATCATCTGCGACACGGTGCGCCATATGGCCCACCACGTCGATCGCCAGCTCGTCGCCGACAACGGCTCGACCGACGGCACGCGCGAGCTGCTGGAGCGGATGGCCGACGAGCTCGACCTGGTCGTGGTCGACGATCCCGACGTCGGCTACTACCAGGAGCGCAAGATGTCGGCGCTGGCCGAGATCGCGCGTCACAAGGGCGCGCGGTGGATCGTTCCCTACGACGCCGACGAGATCTGGTGCACGACCGGGCGGATGTCGAGACTGCTCGACGGGCTCGACCCGAGCGTGCTGTGCGTCGAGGCGCAGCTGTTCGACCACGTCGCCACCGGCCAGGATCCTGGAGGTCCCGCGATCGAGCGCATCGGCTGGCGGCGCACCGCGCCGGCGCCGCTGCGAAAGGTCGCGGTGCGGGCGACCCGGGGGCTGGTCATCCACCAGGGAAACCACTCGGCGTCCTTTCCCGGTGTTCCCCATCCGCCCACGGTGACCAACGCCCTGGAGATTCGCCACTTCCCGTATCGCTCGGTCGAGCAGTTCGTGCGCAAGGTCCGCAACGGCGCCGCGGCCTACGCCGCCACCGATCTGTCCGAGGGCGTCGGCGGCCACTGGCGCGGCTACGGGCGAATCCTCGACGAGCGCGGCGAGGACGGGCTGGCCGAGGTCTTTCACAAATGGTTCTGGCGCGCAGACCCGACAGCGGCAATCGAGATCGACGGCGAGCGCCAGCCGCCGCTGGTGTTCGACCCTTGCGCGGCGTTGAAGTAGTCATCCCCTACCTAGCCGGCTGTCGCCACAGGGCGCGGGCGCTCGACTGGGTGAGGGCCCGCTACAGCTGGCCGGTCACCGTCGCCGACGGCCCCGATCCCTGGGTGAAGGCCGAGGCCGTAAACCCGGCTGTCGCGCGAAGCCGAGCGCAGATCATCGTCCTGGCCGACGCTGACGTCTGGCACTCCGACGTCGCGGCGGCGGTCGAGGCGGTCGAGCAGGGGGCGGGCTGGGCGATCCCCCACCGCGGGGTGTTCCGGCTCACCGAGGCCGCGACCGAGCGCTACATGGCGGGCGCTGACGTCGAGAGCCTGCCCTGCGAGCAGCGTCCCTACCTGGGCATCCCCGGCGGCGGGTACGTCGTCGCCACCCGCGAGACGCTGACCGAGATCCCGATGGACTCTCGCTTCGTCGGCTGGGGTCAGGAGGACATCTCGTTCGGGATCGCGCTGGCAACGCTGGCCGGTATCCCGTGGCGAGGCCGCGGCCCGCTCGCGCACCTGTGGCACCCGCCGCAGCAGCGGATGACGCGTAAGTACGGAAACCCCGCGGGCAAGTCCCTGTGGGCGCGCTATCGGGCCGCGGCGGGAAACCCCGAGCAGATGAGGGCACTTCTAGATGAGCATCGCGCAGCTACTGAATCGCACCGCCTGGCTGATAACCCGCAGCGAGTCGGGGTCGCTTGATGACTACGGAAACGACATCCCCGACGAGGCCGTGACCGAGATCGTCTGCGAAGTCCAGCAGCGCCAGCGAAACGAGGACGCAGACCAGGGCGAGATGTCTGAGTCCGACTGGCTGGGGATCTTCCCGGTCGGCACCGAGCTGACCACCGCCGACGCGATCAGCGTCGAGGGCCTGGGCGAGTTCGAGCTCGTGGGCGCCCCCTGGCCGGCGCGAAACCCCCGCACCCAGCTGGCCTCGCACGTTGAGGCGACCCTGCGGCGCACGGCCGGCGCCGCCGACGGCTCGTGATCGTCGACGGCGAAAAGCTCGTCGGCGCCCACCTGCGCGGCCACGCCTCGATCACCGCGCTCAGTGCTCGGGTGGTTGGCAAGACGCCGTCCTCGACCGAGACGCCGTGGATTCGCCTCACCCAGCTCGACGCTCGCAACGAGCGCTCAGAGCACGAGCACTTCCTCGCCTACTACCTGCAGCTCGACATCTACGCGGGCGAGACAGGCGGCCAGCCCGAGGCGATCACCCTGGCGCGAACCGCACGCGAGGTTCTGCACGGCATGCAGTACGCGACCCACACCGGCGCGGTCGTCAGCGCCGTCTCGTTCACCGGCATGGCGAGGATCCCAGACACCGACTTCGAGCCCGCCCGCGAGCGAATCGTCCTCGACACGACCGTGCGAATCCACCCGATCTGATGCCCTTCATCCCCAATCCCGACTTCCTACGCGAGCTGGCCGAAGAGCCCGGCTACCGCGACGCCCTCAGGCAGCAGGCCGAGGGCGTGCGATCCCAGGTGCGCCTGATCGCACCCATCGAGTCGGGCGACTACCGCGACTCGATCGTGGTCACCGAGGACGAGCAGGGCGTCTACGTCGGCTCGACCGACTTCGCCGCCCACATCGTCGAATGGGGGTCCGCCAACAACCCGCCCTATGCCCCGCTGCGGCGAGGCGTCACCGGGGCCGGTCTTCGCCTGCGCGAAGAGCCGAAGTAACCGTTCCGCCCCCTGCGGGGGGCGATGAGAGCCCGCAGGGCTCGCTTGCACATGAATCCGACCGGCCCTGCGGGGCCGAAGGAGGGCTGTCATGGCCTGGAATCAAAGCGACGAGCTGATCGTCGCCGGCACCGGCGAGGTCTACGTCGCCGCGGTCGGCACGAGCCTGCCCGCCAACGAGTCCACCGCGCTCTCATCGAGCCTGTGGACGGGCCTCGGTTACCACACCGAGGACGGGGTGTCGGTCTCCAACACGCCCGAGACGCAGCGCTACAACGCTTGGCAGTCCAAGCGCCCGGTGCGGCTGGATCGCGGCGTGGAGACGTTCACCCTCTCGTTCAACCTCGAGCAGTTCAACGAGGCGACGATCCCCCTCGCCTTCGGCGGTGGCGACGTCACCGAGCCCAGCTCGGGGCACTACAAGTACGAGCCGCCCACGGACACGGACGGACTCGATGAGCGGGCGGTGATCTGTGACGTCGTTGACGGCGCGAACATCATCCGCTTCGTGGTCCCGAGAGGGGTTGCCACCGAGGCGGTGGAGACGTCGTTCACGCGCACCGCACTCGCCACCCTGCCGATCACCATCGAGGCCCTGGAGCCCGCGGATGGCGGTTCGGCGTGGTACGCGCTGAGCAACCTCGCCGGGTTCGAGGTCGGTTCGTGACGCAGACGGCAAAGAGCGGCCGCGCTTCCAAGAAGGGGAGCGCGGCCGTTCGTGCTGAGAAGGCCAAGTCAAAGAGCGTCAAGTTCCGCGGGGAGACCCTGCAGCTACCGGAGGAGCTTCCCCCGACGCTGCTCTTTGACATCACCGACGTCGAGGCGGCAGACGGCGACAATCCGATGCCCGTGTTTCGGATGTTGCGCTCCATCTTGGGAGGCGATCAGTTCGTCGTCGTTCGCAACAAGATCGCTGTGTCTGAGAACGAGGACTTCGCCGACGTCGGGGAGCTCGTTGAGGCGATCTTCGCCCAGTACGGGGTGAGCGCGGGGGAAGCGCCAGCCTCGCCAGCACCCTAGACGAGCATTGGGGTGCCGTCGAGGCGGACTTCCAGCGCTTCTACGGGCTCGACCTCTCACGCGCAATCTCGACCGAGAGCATCAGACGGCTGTGGGTGCTGGTTGCCCACCTGCCGCCTGAGGCTGCGTTGTGGGCTGTCCAGCGCCAAGCACAACAGGACGCAGCGCGGGTCGTCTCGGTAGGCGACTTTGCGCAGCACTACCGAAAGATGAGGAGATGACCCGTGGCAGCTAAGGCGGGTACGGCCTACATCGACTTCCAGGCCGACCTCTCAACCCTAAACAAGCAGGTCACCGCAGCGCTGACCCCCTTGACCGCGAAGTTCGGCAAGGTGGGTACGGCTGCGGCTGTCGGGCTGGGCGGGGTTACCGCGGCTGCCGCCGGCGCTGCTGCGGCGCTGGCGTCGGTGGGCGCGGAGTTCGACGCTGCTTCGGACACGATTCGCACCAAGACCGGCGCCACCGGACGCGAACTCGCCAAGCTCGAGGGCACCTTCAAGAAGGTCGTAAGCGAAGTCCCGGCGAGCTTCGAGGACGCAGCCGATGCGGTCGGAGGGCTCAACCAGCGCCTCGACGCCACCGGTCGCCCGCTTCGCCATCTGTCCAAGCAGATGCTCGAGCTCTCGCGGCTGACGGGCACCGAGCTGAACTCCAACATCGCCGCCGTCACCCGCCTGTTCGGTGACTGGTCGGTGGCGACCCGCAAGCAGGGGCCGACCCTCGACAAGCTGTTCCGCCTTACCCAGCAGACCGGGATCGAGTTCACCAACCTCGCCGAGCTGATGGTGCAGTTCGGCTCGCCGCTTCGCCAGCTGGGCTTTTCGTTCAACGAAGCGGCTGCGATGTTCGCGCGCTTTGAGAAGGAGGGCGTGAACCTGCAGACCCTGCTTCCGGGTTTGCGGATGGGGCTAAAGAACATCGCCATCCCCACCGACGAGCTCTCGGCGCTGTTCTCGCGGCTCGGGGTCAGCGCGAAGGAGCCTCACGATGCGCTGCTGCAGATCTTCGACGTCCTGAGCAGCGAGAAGATTCGCGAGGCAGACCGCACCCTGCTCGCTTCGTCTGTGTTCGGCGGTCGCGCCTGGGCGGACATGAAGGCCGCAGTCGAGGAGGGGCGCTTCAAGTTCGCCGACCTGATCGGGGAGATGCGTCGTGGCAACGACACGATCATCGGCACCGGCCGCGCCACTTCGGACATGGGCGAGGAGTGGCAGAAGTTCGTCAATACCCTGAAGGTGGCGGTCTCGCCGCTGGCCGAAAAGGTCTTTGCGGGGCTGTCTGACGGCGTTCGCGCTCTGCGCAAGGCTTTCAGCCGCGGCTGGGGCGCCGAGTTGATCGCGTTCCTTACCCAGAGCCTGCCGAACGCGGTCAAGAGCGCAATCCAATCCCTCAAGCAGCTGTGGCGTGAGTCCGGGGTCTTGCGTGCGGCTTTCGGTGCCGTCCGCGACATGGCGAAGAAGGCCTGGAGTGGGATTGTGGACATCGTCCAGGGGGCGGCGTCTGTCATCCGTGGCGTCATCAAGGCCATCTCGGGCGTGCTGACGGGGAACTTCCGCCGCGCCTGGGACGGCGTAAAGGACATCTTCCGCGGTGCCGTGAAGGGCGTCATCGGGATCGTCAAGACCCTGACCGCTCCGATTCGCAGCGCCGCGAAGGCGATTGGCTCGTTGCTCGTCAACATCTTTGAGGGGGCCTGGGACAAGGTCACCGACATCTTCCGCGGTGCCGCCAACACGCTCAAGAGCATCGTCAACTGGATCATCTCCAACGTGATCAACCGCATCCCCGGGGTCGAGCTCGATGCCATCGGGGGTGGGGTGCCGGACACCGCCACGAAGGACAAGGGCGCCCAGGCGGCGGCGATCGGCGGCAAGATCACTCGGCCGATGGCGATCGTCGGCGAGGAGGCGCCCACTCACCCCGAGTACGTCCTCGCCACGAACCCGGCCTATCGCAAGCGAAACATCGGGCTCTGGCAGGCCGCCGGCAAGGAGCTGGGGATCCCCGGCTTCGCGGAGGGCGGGCGGATGGGAACGGACACCCTCGACGCCGTCAAGTCGGCCAGCTCTTACATCGGCGATCTCGCAGATGCGCCGTATGACCGCCTGCCGGGGTTCATGAGCGGAACCGGCGACTACATCCGCGACAAGTTCGCCGCCTTCATTCGCGACAAGGTCTCCAGCATCGTCGAGTCGGCGGCCGACGTGGTCACCGGTGGGATGACGGGCCACATGAAGTACCCCGGTGTTTCCGGCGACACGGACTTCGTGCCGGCGTTGGGCCAGGCGCTCTCAAGAATGGCGCAGGCGACCGGGCAGGCCATCTCTGTTCAATCGGGGGCGCGGACGCTGGCTGAGCAGGCGGCGCTGTGGGAGGCCTACCAGAACGGCACCGGCAACCTCGCCGCGCCGCCGAACCCCAACGCGCCTCACGTTCGTGGGATCGCCGCCGACATCACCCCGGGTCGCGAGCGCTTCGGCAACGTGGCGGGGCGCTTCGGGCTCGGCTTTACGGTGCCGTCTGAGTCCTGGCATATCCAGCTGCTTCGCAAGGGCGGCATCCTCGAGTTCTTCCGCAAGGGCGGCGAGCGCGGCAAGGGCGGCGGCGAGAACCGCAAGGGCGACGTGATCCAGCGCCCGCTGCCCGCGGCGCTGCAGAAGTTCAACAAGGTCTATCCCGAGGCGCCGTCGCCGGCTCATTACACGGCGCCCAAGATGCCGTTTGACAAGATCGCGATGCTCGCCGAGTTCTTCGGGATGCCCGGTGTGACGATGGCGCAGATGACGAAGGGCGAGTCTGATCGAGCGCCCGGTGCGACCGGCATCGACCCCGGCGGCACGAAGGGTTGGGGCTTGTGGATGATTACCACGAGCTACAACGACGCCATCGCCAACCGACTCGGCGGCTACCCGCAGCTGCTCAACCCGATCAAGAACGCGATCGCGGCCCGCGAGGTCTTTCGCAGTCAGGGATTGGGGGCGTGGTACGGCGACGATTTCGTCACCGGGTCAAACCTTCATTGGAACGGCGACTTCGGCAACCTCGTGCGCGCCGACGGAACCGGCGGCGGGGGCGGCGGGGGCGAGGGCTCTGACAAGCCCGACAAGCCCGACAAGCCGACGCTCGAGGTCAGCGGGACCACCGCACTCGGGCTGACCGACTACATCTCAAAGCGTCTCGCGAAGCGCATCGAGGCGTGGCGCTCGGAGATCAAGCGCCTGGTCCCGCTGATCGCTGAGTACGAGGAGATTCACGCTGCCCCGTACTCAGAGGCCGGTGAGGAGCTGTCGGGTGCGGAGCGCAATCTGGAGCTCTCCTTCAACAAGACCCTGCTCGGCAACCAAGAGGGCCTGCGCGACGGGCTCAAGAAGGCGATCTCAAAGGTGCGCGGCAAGGGCATCCCCGAGATCGTGGAGAAGCTGCGAAAGGAGCTGTCGGGGCTGGTGGGGATCACCGGCGACGCGGGAGCCATCCTCGCCACGAAGTCGAAGATCTGGCAGCTTGAGCACCCCGAAGAAGCCGACGTCTCAGACAACCTCGCCGAGATCCTTTCGCTCGAACAGCAGCGCAGCCTCGAACTGCTGCGCGAGAACGAGGTCCTGCGCCGCCAGACGCCGGTGTTCTCGCGGCTGTTCACCGCGGCACCGTTCGGCGGGGTCTTTCATTCTGGCGGAGTGGTTCCCGGCCCACTCGGGGCAGACCGCGCCATCATCGCCCAGGGCGGCGAGACGATCACACCCGCCGGCACGTCGCCGGTCGAGGTCACCGTCGTCGTGCAGGACGGGGCGGTGAACCCGAGCGCCATCGACGTGCGAATCAACGACCGCCTGGCGCAGATCGCCCGTACATCGAGCCCCCGCGGGGGCGTGACCGGACGCAAGGCCGTCTACGGCTAGGAAAGGACCGCAATGAGATCAGCAGGACGGCTGCTCGGCTATGACTCCATCTCCACCGACCAGTCCAACATCACCTCAGAGACGACGGTTCTGACCGCGGCGGACTGCGTGGTCGGCAACCATCCCGTGCGGGTCGTGTTCTCGTGCAACGCGGCCTATTCGGACGGTGCGTCGGGCTTTTGCATCATCCGCATCAAGCGCGACGCGACGACGGTTGGCTACGCGACGATCATCAATAACGCCAGCACGGCGAGCATGGCGGTGCCGGTCACTCGCGAGGTCGTGGACTTTCCCGCAGCCGGGACGTACACCTACACGGTGACCTTCTCAGATGGCGGTACGACCGGCGATGCGAACCTCGCTGCGTCGGGTGCCCCGGCGACCCTGGCTGTCTACAGCGCATGAAGCTGCGCCGTCAACTCGGCCAAAACGATTCGCGCGACAACGCTGCACTGTGGAAGGGCGCGGGCGTGGGGAACCTGCGCGATGGTGCGGTGTTCGTTTCGGGCTATAACGGCGCAGCCAGCCACCTGATGAGCCGTCCGGATGGATTGGGCGACCAGCTCGACCTCACCCTGCCGACCGTCGAACGCGGCTACACCGTCTTTTCGCCCCCTTCGGGCACGGGCTGGGGCAACGCGACCAGCCTCGACTACGTCAGCGACGTCATCGACTACGCGCAGGCAAACCTCGGCGTGCCGGATGGGCCGGTCCACTACTACGGGCAGTCCCACGGGGGAATCATTGGCCTCAAGTGCCTGATGAACTCGACCATGCGCCAGCGGGTTCGCTCGATGGTCGTGGCGATCACCCCGAACGACATCCAGGCGATGTATTCGGAAAACCGCGGTGGTTTGGCGGCCTCGATCTCCAGCGCCTACGGCGGGGCGCCATCTGATGCCGACAACCCGGCCGATAACACGGCTGTTATCAAGGCCTCGGGAGTTCCGCTGCTCTACATCTATTCGGGTGCGGACTCCTTTGTGACCCTCGCAGAACACGAGGCGTTCATCGAGGGCGCGGAGTGTCAGTCCGTCTACATGGGCGACGAGGTCGGCCACGCCCTGAGTTTTGACTATGGCTTGATCGGCGCGTGGTTTGCCCAGCACGAGGAGAGGTTTCATGGCTGACTACTCTGTAATCCTCTCTGACGGCACTCGTGAGACGGAGCTGGTCGGCGGGCCAGATGGGGTCTACCTGACCGAGTTTTCCCCGCCGCTGATCGCGCGTGACAACGTCTACGCCCAGGGCGCTGACGCCGAGGGGCGCCGGCGGGTGCGCTCGACTCCGACGAACCCCGAGGGCAGCTTCCGGGTGCGTGTGGACTGGTCGGAAAGCGACGAGGTAGACCTCTACGACGACCTGCACGACTTTCAGGATCTCGTGGAGTCGGCGCATCGCAACAAGGGGTGGCTGAAGATGACCCCGATCGACGGTGAGGCGGTGACCTTCGACTTCGAGTCGATCCGCATCTCCGACTTCCCCCACGACGTCTCGCTGATCGCAGACCGCCGCACCGAGCTGACCGTCGAGTTCGAGTGCGCCCCCTACGGGCGCCTGGACCCGGTCACGGTATTCAGCGGCGAGGTGATCTCGGGGCCGTCTGACTCGGTCGAGATCGACCTCTCGAACATCACCAGCCACACGGACCTCTACGGCGAGCTCACCCTGACGGATACCTCGACCCAGGACGCAGACCACGTCGAGATCGGCCTCGAGCACACCGAGTACGACCCCGACGACCCCCAGGACTTCCTGATCGACTCAGACGACCTGCTCACCACCGGCTACTCGGGCACCGGGACCACCCGCACCGGCGCCTATGACCCCAACGCCGCGGGCAACAACGTCATCCGCGCCACCCTGACCACCACGCCGACCCAGATCTGCGCGTGGTCGGGGACTCACCTGGGCCGCCACAAGATCCGCGCTCGCGTCTACCCATCGGCAGACACGGTGCTCGTGCGCTTGGCCTGGCGAATCCAAGACGGTCCCTACATCCGCGAGGAGTGGGTGGCGGTTCCGGGCTCTGCGAACTTCTACGACCTCGCGCTCGGCGTCATCGACATCCCTGACAGCTTCGCCGGCACCGCGGTTTCGGGCCACTACTGGATCGGCTACATCGAGGCCAAGTCCTCGAGCGGGATCCCCACCGTCGACGTTGACTTCGTGGAGATCATCCCCGCCGAGGTCTACGGCCGAGCGGCCGGTGCTGAGACGGTCGGGGTGAGCACCGGTGGCCTGGTCGCCGCTGATGACTTCGACTCCCACACCGCCGGGGCGCTGTCCACGAAGACCCCGCCGCTGGTCCCGGCCGGCTCGTGGTCTGAGTCCGGCGACGCCGACGACTTCACGATCAACACGACCTATGCCTGCGTGAACCGCACGGCCGTCTCAGACGCCGACCTCAACACCGGCCAATACATCCGCTGCGGGTCTGGGGTGGCGACGTATACGACGGTGCAATTGGACGTGTACGTCAACGGCACCGGGGCTTACTCGGCCGGGAATTTGCGGCAAGGCGTGTTTGCCCGATACGTTGACGTAAACAATTGGCTAATGGCCGTGTATGAACCCCAAGTGTGGGTTACGAGCTACATAACGCTATACAAGCGGGTTGCCGGAACGGTTACTCAGCTTAGTCGCATGACCCTACCGGGTGGAGTCGTCAACACTTGGCGCACGCTTCAATTGATCGTTGATTCGGCGGGTGGCGTGGCCGTCCTCGACGGCCCGCAGGGCGGAACCCTGACCGGCAGGCTGCTCATCCTCGGCGACACCGACCTCGACTCCGGCGCGATTGACGACGGCGGCTACGGAATGTATGACGCCTATACCGCGGCGACCGCGCTTACGCGCTGGTACAACAACTTCTCGGTCACCGCCCCGGCCTCGACCACCCCGCTGACAAACCACGCGCTGAACTCCGGGCAGTCGATGAAGTTCCTGCACAACTCGTGCGTGCGCGAGGACTCGTCGTCTTTGGGCTACGGCCGGGTGCCGATCTTCTCGGGTCAGCATCTGCGCATCCCGGCGGCGACGCTCAACCGGCAGAAGTCGCGGCTCATCGTAAAGCGCCGCCGCCAAAGCTCAGACGCGGGCTACCCCGACGCGGGGCTCACCGACGCGATGACGGCTGATCTCTCGGTCACCCCGAGGGTGCTGATCACGGGAGGCTGAAATTGGCGTGTCTATGTGGCTGCGGCCGAGAAACAGAAATCGCCCCGGAGACTCGCTCTGCTCGCGGGTGGATCAAGGGTATGCCGTTACCACTCGTCAAGGGCCATAAGCGTCCCAAAAAGCTGCGTTGGATCGAGCGTGATTGTGGATTTGCCACGCCATGCTGGGAATGGGAGCTTCGCCGCGGAGCGAACGGCTATGGCTACGTCACTGTTGCGGCCCAGGTTCGGTTGGCCCACAGGTGGATGTACGAGTTGGTCAGGGAGCCGATTCCGAAAGGACTCCAGATTGACCACCTATGTAGAAACCGAGGCTGCGTGAATCCGGCGCATATGGAGGCGGTAACGCCGAAGGAGAATAACCGCCGAAGCAACTCACCTTCTGCGCTAAACGGTCGAAAGATGTACTGCGACCACGGACATCCATTCGACCAGGACAACACCTACCTTGAGGGCGAGCGCCGACGCTGCCGTACATGTGGTCGAGACCGGCAGCGGCGCTATCGAGCGCGCCTTGCAGCAGGCGGCTGAGCCGTGGAGGACTGGCTGGCGTGCGAGATCGAGCTCGCAGACGGCACGCTTCATCGCTTCGGCCCCGACGAGGCAGACGAGGCCGACATCCCCTCGTCGGTGGAGTGGCAGACCCAGAACCCCGGCGGGTTCGCTGACGGCTCGGTCGTCGTACACCGCCCCGAATGGGCGACGCGCGAGGCCCTGCTGTTCTCCCCGGCGCGCATCTACGGCCCCGGCAACCGCACCCGCTATGAGGGCCGAGTGCGCGACATCTCACAGGTGGACACCGATTCGATCCGCCTTGACTTCGAGGGCTGGTCTACGCACCTAGACGACAACGAGTCCTGGCGCCAGCTCTACGTCGACCGCGACCTCTCGGCCTGGACGGCGCCGACGCGGGCGCGGCGGCTGCTCCTCTATTCGGTCTTTCGCCACGTCGCCGACCCGACGATCGAGGGCGACTCCACCCTGCCCTCGCTGGCGCTGATCTTCGAGGCGGGCTGGGTAAACCCCGTGGGCGAGGCGTTCTATGACGCCGGGCCGGGCCAGACGATCAGCTCGATTTACTACGACATGACCTCGGCGTCGACGTCGTCTTACGTCGGCCAGATCGGGGTCTCCTCAGACCAGATTGTCACGGCGTCTGATTTCACGGCCGACCTGCTCACCGGCGCGTCCTCGTCGGCAACGGGCACTCACACCCCCACGGCCGCCTACCGCTACGGCTACATCATCTTCTACTTCATCGGCACGGTCGCGGCGGGCCAAGACCAGCACTTCACCGTCCGGCGCCTGGCCGTCTTCGGCGACCACGGGCTGACGAAGGCCGGAAGCGCACCCGACGAGGGCTACCTGGGCTCGGACGTGCTCGCCCACGCGATCAGCCAGGCCGCGCCGATGCTCAACGTCAGCGCCGACTCGATCGAGATCTC
>JACDJA010001315.1_pt1 | contig 21261 bp, 9 predicted proteins | sample 7449241 | NCBI WGS metagenome assembly JACDJA01 (sample SAMN14253289, study PRJNA609438) | sludge metagenome | isolation source: initial anaerobic sludge | collected 2018-12-20 | reverse complement strand
GATCTGTCCCTTGCACTGCGCCATGACGAGCACGAGATGTTCGGCGGCAAGGATACCGGCCGCATCGCGGCGGCGTGGCATGTGGCCGATGCCTGGACCTTGCGCGCCGTCGCTGCCACCGGGTTTCGCGCACCGTCGCTTTACGAGATGTATAGCGGTCTGGGTGACCCGAACCTTCGCCCCGAGACCAGCCGCAGCCTGGAACTGGGCGTCGAGCATGAATTCGCCTCCGGGGCGACGATACAGCTGACCGCTTTCGACATGCGTATCAAGGACCGGATCGACTATGATCCTTCGGCTGTTGCATGTGGCTCGCCCTGGGGCTGCTATGTGCAGATCGACGGCCAGTCCACATCGCGCGGCATCGAGCTCTCGGGCCGCACCGATATCGCGCAGGGCTGGAGCCTGTTCGGCAACTACACCTACACCGAAGCCCATGACGATGACGGCACCATCGTCATCCGCGCCGCCCGTGTCCCCCGCCACGCGCTCACCCTCGGGGTCGAGGGGGAACTGACCGACCGTCTCTCCACTGCGCTGTCCCTGCGCCATTCCGGCGACAGCCATGAAGTAAACCCGTATGGCTACACCGGCCCCATTCCCGACTACACTCTGGTCAACACCAATTTCCGCTATGCGCTGAACGACAGCACCGAGGCCTATCTGCGCGTCGAGAACCTCTTCGATCAGGACTATCAGACGGCGTACGGCTACAATCAGCCCGGGCGGCAGATATTTGTCGGTGTCCGAACCACATTCTAGAGCGCGTCGCGTTCATTCGCATTCACGCGCGCCGCTTGTCTTATGCTCCCCCCGGCTTCTGTGCGAATATGAAGCCGCTGCCGCCTCCAGTGCGGCAGCGGTATGATGGGGGCCCGAACGGCTGCGGGGCTTCTGCCTCGACCGGGTCGAAAGGAAATGTCGAAAGACCGGGAACCGCTGACCCCGGCGCTTCATGCCCGTCGGGGAGGTCCGCGTGTATTCAGCTGGCCCGGGCCTCTTGCAGGCGAACCGGATCGTCCGGCCGGACGGTGCGACCGTCCACTTCAAGCCGCAGCTTCGTGCCTTGCGCGTCCCGGCTGACGGCGATCTCGAAGCTTTGTCCGTCAAGGCGCAGACGGGCGCGGTAGCCGGGCCAGCTGTCGGGCAGGCGGGGCGACAGGGTGAAGCCTTCGGGATGACGGGCGATCCCGAGAATCCCCTCGACTGCGGCGCGATACATCCAGCCGGCCGCGCCCGTGTACCAGGTCCAGCCCCCGCGCCCCAGCTTGTCCTGCGCGCCGTATATGTCGGCGGCGACGACATAGGGCTCGACCCGGTAGGTTTCGGCCATGCCCGCATCCAGCGAATGCGAGATCGGGTTAAGCGCATCGAACAACGCATATGCGCCGGTGCCGTCGCCCGAAAGCGCCAGCGCATAGATCATCCAGGCGGCGGCATGGGTATATTGTCCGCCATTCTCGCGCACGCCGGGCGGGTAGGATTTGATATAGCCCGGCTGCTTGTCGGTATCGTGGAAGGGCGGCGTGAACAGGCGCAGGATACGCGCCTCGCGGTCAAAGAGATGCGCCTGCGCCTGCGCCACCGCCTGACGCGCCCGCTCCGGATCGCCCGCGCCCGAGATCAGCGCCCAGCTTTGCGCGATGCTGTCGATCCGGCATTCATCGCTTTCGGCCGAGCCCAGCGGCGTGCCGTCGTCGTAATAGCCGCGCCGATACCAGGCGCCGTCCCATCCGGCGGATTCGAGCACCGGGATCAGCTGTTCGCGATGCGCGTCCCATTTGTCGGCCCGTGCCTCGTCGCCCCGCGCCCGTGCCAATGGCGCAAAGCGGCGCAGCGTATCGGCAAGGAACCAGCCCAGCCAGACGCTCTCGCCTCGCCCCGCCTCGCCGACGCGGTTCATGCCGTCGTTCCAGTCGCCCCCCAGTATCAGCGGCAAACCCTGCTTGCCGGTGCGGGCGATGGCCAGATCCAATGCGCGGGCGCAATGTTCGTAAAGCGGCGCGGTCTCCTCGCTGAGCTCGGGCGTGAAGAATCGGTCATGCTCGCCCGGTTCCAGTTCCGGGCCTTCCAGCCAGGGAAGCGCCTCGTCCAGGATTGCCGCGTCACCGGTGGCGGCAACATAGGTAGCGGTGATCTGGCCCAGCCAGACGACATCATCCGAAATGGTGGTGCGCACCCCCGCGCCGGTCCTGGGCAACCACCAGTGCTGTACATCGCCCTCGGGGAACTGTCGCGCGGCGGCGTTGAGGATCTGGTGCCGGCACAACGCCGGATCCTGCAACAGCAGTGCTGCGGTATCCTGCAACTGGTCGCGGAAGCCGAAGGCACCCGAGGCCTGATAGAAGCCGGTGCGCGCACGCAGGCGGCAGGCGATGGCCTGATAGGGCAGCCAGCGGTTCACCAGCAGGTCGAGGGCGGGGTCGGGGGTTTCGACCTGAAGGGTGGCAAAGACCTGCTCCCAACCCTCTCGGGTGGCCTCCAGCGCGCGCTCGAAGGCATCGGGCGCGCGCGCCGCGTCGAGCACCCCGGGCAGGTCTTCGGCAGAGGCGTTGGCCAGGATCAGCAGGGTCTCGACGGTCTCGCCCGGCGGCACGTCCAGTTTCCAGCGCAGTGCGGCGCAGGGGTTGCCGCGTGCCTCGGCTGCGTCGGGCCAATGTTCCAGGGCCACCGGCCGCGCCATGGTGCCATCGCGCCCCAGGAACGCTCGCAGATTGCCGCAATGCGCGTCGATGGGGCGGTCGCTGGCCAGCGCGGTCACCCGGTCCGCGAACTCCATCGAGAACGGATTGTGCGCAAGGACCGCATCCAGGGCCGTATCGTGACGGGTCTGCACCATGGCCGCCGTCTGTGCGCGGTCGGCCCCCAGCACCAGACGCGCACAGGCCAGGCCTTCAAGCGCGAGCGGCCGGGCAGTGGTATTGGTCACTCGCAGCCGCGTCAGCCGTGCGGGTGCCTTGGCGGCCAGTGTCATGACCGCCTCGATCCGCAGCCAGCCATAATCGGCGGTGAACCGGGAATAACCGGCCCCATGCGCCGCCTCATGGACGGGGGCATCCGGCCCCGTGGCCGCCTCGGCCAGGGCAAGGAAGGGCGTGGCCACGCGGCCGGTTTCCGGGTCGTGCAGCAGCAGCGTCTCTCCGGGGGGGTTGGTGACGGGGTCGTTGCTCCACGGCGTGATCTGATGATCGCGCGAATTCACCGCCCAGGTGTAGGGGACCCCGTCGCCCGAGACATGGAAGCCAAAATCCTCGCGCGCGATGACATTGATCCAGGGATGCGGAGTCTGACGGTCCCGGGCAAGGCGCAGCACATATTCGTCCCCCTCGGGTGAGAAGCCGCCGAAACCGTTCCAGAACTGCAATGCCGAGGCCGATGGTGGGTCAGGCCGAAGATTCCGGGCCGGAATGGCCCGGTGCTGCGCGCCGTTGGCCGAGGCGGATAGCTGCGGGGCCGTTTCAGGGATGGCCGGGGCGCGCAGGCGTGCCATCTGGTCGGCCAGCCTGCCATTGCGGGTGTGCAGCATGATGCGCGCTGCGCCGATCAGCGTATCGAACGCCGCCAGATCAATCTGGTCGCGGCGCACCACATGCGCGTGCGGGGGGTCCGAATGGCCGCTGGTGCTGGCCGCCGTCTCGATCAGCGCCCTGATCGCATGTTGCAACTCCTGCACATAGCTGGTCGCGCGTTCGTTCAGGATCACGAGGTCATGGCGCACGCCGCGCTCGTACAGGAAGCTGTGCATCCGCACCGCATCGCGCAGGATCGGCAGGTCGGCCTCATCGTCGATACGCAGCAGCAGGATTGGCAGATCGCCCGAAACCCCCATCGGCCAGAGCTCGCTCTGGCTGCCCAGCGCCCGCCTGCGGCGCGGACCGGCAGCCATGTGCAGGTCCGGCCAGATCAGGAACCGGGCAAAGCGGCGGAACAGCTTGGCCTCCTCGAGGCTGACGCCCAGATGCCGCAGCTGCACCTGCGACCAGGTCCAGGCCAGGCGCAGTTCGTGTTCGAACCCGCCGGGGCGGGCAAGGTGAGCAGCCAGCTGATCGCGATCCTCGGCGCTTTCGGCGATCAGGGTCCAGAAAGTCATGGACACCGACTTGCCAGCCGGCACCCGCACATGGCGGCGGATCGAGAAGATCGGATCCAGCGTGTGCCCGTCACTGCCCGAGAGCACCGCACCCGGCGCCATCGCCGCCGGCCGCATCAGAGAATGGCCACGGCCGATGAAGTTGCGGCGGTTGGTCTCGGCCTCGGTGGTGGGAATCAATGCGCCCTCCGGGCCCACCACCAGATGGGCCATATGCCAGGCCATCCCGCCGGCCCCGCGTGGCTGCCGCTCGGCCACGATCAGCGCGCCATCCTGGCGGATTTCGGTTTCGACGAACATCTTCGAGAATGCCGGATGCGCGCGATCGGCACGCGGGTCATCCAGGACGATCTCTCCATAAGAGGTGACGTCGATGGTGCGGTCACGCCCCGAAAGGTTGCGCAGGGTCAGCCTTCGCCCGTCCGCGTGACCCTCTGTGGCCGAGATGACCTCGAGCCGGCTTTCGATCCCCTCTGCGGTCTTGAAGAACTCGGCCTTGTGGTCGGAAAAGATCACCGCGCTGTGTTCGCCTTCGCGCTGGCACGGGGCATCGGTGGCCGACCACCACTCGCCTGACTGCATGTCGCGCATGAAAAGATGGATGCCGCCCTCGTCCTGCGCGCCGTCGCCCGCCCAGCGGTTCAGCGCCACATCGTCCAGCATGGCGCGTCCGTTCCCCTGCGAAGAGATGAAAGCGGTAAAGCTCCCGGTCGAGAGCAGCGCCACCTCTCGTCCGGCCTGGCCGGGGCTGTGCACGACGGTCTGGAAATCGCCGCCTGTCTCGCTGGCGCGGCGCCCGATCCAGCTGGTGGTCGGGGCGCGCGTCAGCGGGGTAATGTCGCGCGGCGACTTCTCTTGCAGAAGCAGCTCCGAGGCACGGACGACCGGATCGTCGTGGAACCGTTCGCGATGGATGCCGTTCAGCACCGCATTGGCGATCGCCAGCATGGACATGCCGTGATGATGCGCCATCACGTTGCGTACCACGCTGAAACCCTTGCCCTCGATCTGGCGGGTGGGCGTGAAGTCCACTGCATCGTAGAATCCGAAGGGCCCCTCGGCCCCCAGCCCGCGCAGCCGCTGCAAATTGGCGACGGCTGCATGCGGGTGAATCTGCGCCGCCAGGATCGTGGCATAGGGCGCGACCACCTGATCGCCGCTGGCGCGCTTGAGCGCGAGTTCGGGCACGCCGAAGGCGTAATACTGATAGTTCATGTCGCGGTCGCGCGCGTTGAGGGCGCTTTCCGAAACCCCCCAGGGCAGGCCCTGCACTCGGCCCCAGGCCATCTGCTGCTCGACCGCCATCTTGTTGGAAAGGTTCAGGATCCCGCCTTGGCGTTCCTTCATGATCAGCGGCGGCATCAGATATTCGAACATGCTGCCCGACCATGACAGAAGCACGCCCTGACGCCCGATCATGGCAAAGGGGCGCCCCAGCTGGGTCCAGCTTTCCTTGCGCAGGTCGCCTTTCGCTATGGCCAGGAAACTGGTCAGCCGCGCCTCCGAGGCAAGCAGGTCGTAGCGGCTGTCGTCCAGCACCCCCTCATCGGCACGGTAACCGATGGACATGAACGCGCGACCCGAATCGACGAAAAGCGCAAAGTCCATCTCGAAGGCCAACGCACGCGCACGTTCCGCAAGCGCCAGCACTCGTTCGCGCTGCAAGGTCAGGGTCGTGGCGGGCTTGCCCTCGCCTTCGGCCATGCCCAGCATGTCGGCCGCATCATGTGCCAGCGCCTGTGCCCAGGCCCAGACCTCGTCCGCCGGACCGGGATGCGCTGCGATGCCGCCGGGGCCTGCCGCGCCGGTATCTGTGGCGGCAGCGGTGCTGCTTGCCTGCAGGCGCAGGTCCTCGCCCAGTTGGGCCACGGCCTGCGCCCGCTGCAGCAGCTGGCCTGCCTCGACCGGGTCAAGGAACGGCACCGAGACGCTGGCTTCCAGTGCCTGGCGGCAGGCAGCGACCGCGCCTTCCATCGCACGGCGCAACTCGCGCAGGCTGCGGCGATCGTCGGACAGCCGCACGAGTTCCTCTTCCAGGACCCCCAGCGTGTCCAGCAGCCCGCGGGCCGATGGCCGCCGCAGTCCCGCCGCGTCCTCGGCCCAGTGCCGCAGCGCCGAGGACAGCGTGATCAGCATTCCCGCCAGATTGCCACTGTCCACCGCCGAGACATATGGCCGTGGCAGCACGGCCAGGGTGCGCGTGTCATACCAGTTGAAGAAATGGCCGCGATGGCGCTCCAGCCGGTCCAGCGTATCCAGCGTCGCCTCGATGCGCCCCAGCGCGGTGCCGGCACTTATCCAGCCGAAATCCTGCGCCGAAACCACCGACATCAGATAAAGGCCGATATTGGTGGGCGAGGTGCGCTCGGCCAGTTTGGGCGCGGGCAGGTCCTGGAAATTGTCGGGCGGCAGGTGATGGCTGGCCGTGGTCACGAAAGTGTCAAAGAAGCGCCAGGTGCGGCGGGCGATACGGCGCAGTTCGGCCCGCGCCGCAGGCGTGATCTGCAACTGGTCCTCGGTCTCGAGCGGACGCGAGACGCGCACCATCATCCAGGGCGCGATGATCCAGAGCGTCGCGAAAGGTATCACCAGCGGCAGGGTGGCAGGGTTGAGCCAGGCCGTGATCAGCGTGACGGCCACCGCGATCAGGGGCGAAGCGGCCGAGCGGCGGTATTCGGCCACCACCGGGATCTGGTAGCCATGTGGCTCCATTCCCGACGGGGTCCATTCCAGCAGGTTATTGCGTGTCACACACAGCCGCCAGAGGCTGCGTATGATCGCATCCAGCGACAGCCACGCCGACTGCGCCATCGTGGCCAACTGAAACACAAAGCGGGTCGCGGCGTTACGGGCCTCATGCAGCATCTGCCGCAGGTGATACCGGATCGAGACCCCGGATCGGACATACAGCACCTGGTTGTCGACATTCAGGATCGGCGCCAGCAGCATCAGCAGGATCAACCCGCCTTGCCACAGCAGCGCGGATTCCAGCGGAAGCCCCAGCCAGCCCGCCAGCGAGGCCACCATCCAGGAGGGCGCCAGCAGCGAGCGGCGCAGATTGTCCAGCATCTTGAACCGCGCCAACCCGCCCAGTCCGTTGCGCGGGTTGAAGATCATCGGCAGCAGCTGCCAGTCACCGCGCATCCAGCGGTGCTGCCGCCGGGACTCGGTGGCGTAGCGGATAGGAAAATTCTCGACCACCTCGACATCGCTGACCAGGCCCGCACGCGCCCATGACCCTTCGAGCAGGTCGTGGCTGAGCACCGTATTCTCGGCGATCCGCCCGGCGATCGCGTCCTGGAAGGCGTCCACGTCATAGATGCCCTTCCCGGTGTAGCTGCCGGCGTCAAACAGGTCCTGATACAGGTCCGAGACTGCAAAGACATACGGGTTGAGGCCGCGATTGGCCGAGAAGACCCGCTGGAAGACCGAGGCTTCGGCACCCGTGGTCAGGGTGGGGGTGATGCGGGGCTGAAGGATGCCATGGCCCTCGACCACCACCCCGTCGGCCCGCGCACGGGGGCGGTTGACCGGATGGGCCATCTTGCCCGCCAAGGCTGCCACCGTATCACGCGGCAGGCGGGTGTCGCTGTCGAGCGTGAGCACATAGCGAATGCCCTCGGGCGGGGTAGGGCCCGCGGGGACAAAGCTGGTGCCGCCCTGACCGCGAAGCAGCATGTTGAGTTCGACCAGCTTGCCGCGCTTGCGCTCCCAGCCGATCCACGCGCCTTCGGCGGCATTCCACTGCCGACGACGATGCAGCAGGAAAAAGCGGCGGTCAGGGCCATCGTCGTAGCGCTCGGCCAGCGCTTCGATCCGGGCGCGGGCATGGTCCAGAAGCTCCGCGTCGCGCGGCATGCTCTCTTGCGGGGCATCGGTCCAGTCACTGAGCAGTGCAAAGAAAACCTCGGAGACCGGATTGGCCAGATAGTGCGATTCCAGCGTATCGGCGAGCTCGTCGATCGTGTCGATGCTGCTCAGCATACATGGGATCACCACCAGCGTGCGGGCATCGGGCGGCAGGCCCGCGCGAAAGTCATAGCCGGGCAGGCGGCGGGGTTGCATGGTTCGGGCCACGACAAAGGCCAGCGCCTGCATCGAGGCCTCCATCACCGGCATCAGCGCAGCGGCCAGCAGCACCACGAACAGCCAGCCGGGCAGGCCCGCAGGCAGCAGCCAGGACATGAATCCCAGCAAGCCCAGCGTCAGCACCAGTAGCGGCAGTTGCAGCGACCACCAGCCCAGCCTGCGGGTCAACCTGCCCAGCCGCTGATACAGTGTTGGTCGGCAGCCGGCCAGTTTCTGCAGATGGAATCGACGGTTGCCGACCAGGAGCTGGCCAACCTCGAGCCGCGCACCGGCACCTTCATGGGCATGGCCAATGGTTTGCGGCGATGTGGTCGAAAAGCTTGCGCCTTCGTTCCCGGCACCGGCGCGTGCGGTCTGCAGCGCCAGTTCCACGACCTCGACCTCGTCCAGATCCGAACGGCGGGCGATATTCTCGATCGCGGTGCGGTAGGAGGTCCGGGTGGCCTTGTCCAGCCAGCAGAATTCGGTTTCGGCACCCAGCAGCTGGTCAACCCGGCTGACGCCTTCGAACCAGTCCAGCCAATCAATTTCGCCCATGCGGCGCAGGCTGGTCACGATATTGCCGGTGGTGACATTGGCCGCCGCCTGTTGCGCGTATTGGCGCTGCACCGCTTGCTCGACCTCATGCAGGCTGCCGCAGTTCCGTTCGAGTGCCGCAAGCGCGCTCTGCGCCTCGGCACCGCCTTCGCGGAAACGATAGAGCAACTGCATCGCCACGCAGTCCTCACCGATGAGCGCGCCCCGCGCCTCGATGATTGTATCGGCATGGGCAGGGTCGGAAGCGACCAGATCGGCGATCTCGTTGGCCCGGATGCGCAGGTCGCGGGCATATGAAACCTGATCAGTCATCCGCCGCAGGTTCTCGGTCAGTACGAAGCGCAGAAAGGTCGGCACCGCCCATAGTTCGGCGATGGCCAGGGTCGAGACCTCCTGAAAGCCGTGCAGGAATTCGTTCAGGCCCTCACGCGTGACCTCCGAATTGGTCAGCGCGACGAAATACCAGGCCAGCAGCAAGGCCCGCGGCACCGTGCCGCCCTGTGGCAGGGACATAGACCGCTGCAGTTCCATGAACCGGCGACCAAAGCCCTGCCGCAACTGGCGCAGGTTCTCTTCGATCATGTGATTGTTGTCGATCAGCCATTCGGCGGCCGGGGCCAGCACTTCGCCGCGTTCGGCGGCAGCGACGGTGGCCAGGTAGCTTGTGCGGATGGCGCGCTGGTTCTCGGCCAGCCGCCGTACCGGCGCGCGCGGCGCGTCGGCAAGTTCGGGATAGCGTGTGTTGGCCAGCTCGCGGCCGGCCTCGCGCAGTGAGCGCCCGCCCCACAACTCGAACCGGATCGGCGCCAGGGCAGGTGTCGCAAGCACACCTCCCGCGTCACCCGTCAACCACCTGCCGAAACGGCCTGTCACCGCAGTTCTTCCCCCTTCGATCATGGCAAGATTTGACATTGATCATATCGGATGCAGCGGCCGAGAGTCCAATCCACGCCCGGATCGACCGTCCGCAAAAGCGCCGCGCGCATCTTCCGATATGCATGAAAGCGCCCGCAAACCGACTGTAACCGAGGGATTCGCGGCCCGACGCACTTTGGCGTGAACGGGCCGTCATGACCAACCATAGGCAGGCGGGCGGCAAGGAGCGCGCCGGATCGTCACCGCTGCCCCGCCGCATGCGCTGGCTTGAGCGGATCGCGGGTGTCGCGGGAATAATACCAGGCCTTCGTGATCTCGTTCGCGCCAACATAGACCGCCATGAGCAGCAGGCATGTCAGCACGAGATGCCACGGCACCGGTGTGAACTCGAATGCAGGGGCGATGACCGGCAGGTAGGGCACGACAAACGTCAGTGCGGCAACCATGAACGATAACAGGATCAGCAGCGTGCTGGGGCGACTGCGCCACGCGGGGCGCCTTGTCCGCAACGACCACACGACCGCCAGTTCCGTCAGCAGGGACAGCATGAACCACGAAGTCTGGAATATCGCCTCGCCCGCGTGAAATACCTGCAGCAGCACGACAAAGATCGCGATGTCAAAGACGGTGCTGAGCAAGCCGAACACGATCATGAACGAGGTGATGTTCGCGGTGTCCCAACGGGGCGGCCGGGCCAGCATTTCCTCGTCGACATTATCGGTCGCCACGGCCATCAGCGGCAGGTCGGACAGGAGGTTGTTCAACAGGATCTGCTTGGCAAGCAGCGGCAGGAACGGCAGGAACAGGCTGGCCCCCGCCATGCTGATCATGTTTCCGAAATTGGCGCTGATGGTGATATAGATATATTTCAAGGTGTTGGCGAAGGCACGGCGACCATCGACGACTCCGTTGCGCAATATCCCGATGTTCTTTTCCATCAGCACGATATCGGCGCTGTCGCGCGCCACATCGACGGCATTGTCGACCGAGATGCCTACATCGGCCACATGCAGCGCGGGCGCGTCATTGATCCCGTCGCCAAGAAAGGCCACGGCATGGCCTCGCCCTTGCAGGGCGCGCACGATCCGCTCCTTTTGTTGCGGGTCGATCTCGGCAAAGGCGTCGGTGCTCCGGGCGAGCTCGGGGAATTCCTCGTCGGACAGCCCGGCCAGATCGGCGCCGGTCAGGATCCGTGCCGGGTCCAGTCCCACGGCCTGCGCGACATTGGCCGCCACATGCCGGTTGTCGCCGGTGATGATCTTGATGGCGATTCCCAGTTTGGTCAGATCACGCAGGCTTTCGACGATGCCATCCTTCAGCGGGTCGAAGAACAGAAGGAATCCCTCGAATGTCATGTCGGATTCGACACTGACGTCGTAACGCGGCTGCCGGGGCGCGCGTCTTGAGGCCACACCGAGAACCCGGAACCCCCTGGCCCCCATATCGGCATAGAACCTGCGCAAGGGTTCCGTGTCGATCGGGCGTGGCGTGCCCGATGCATCGCGCACCCGGGTGCAACTGGTCAGGACATGATCGAATGCCCCTTTCGTCGCAATCAGACAGGTCCCGTCCTGCGCGCCATCGTCAACCACGAGGGTCAGCCGCCGGCGCTCAAAGTCGAAGGCGATCTCGTCAACCTTGGTCACGTCGCTTGTGTCGGTTTCCCGATCATCGGCGGCCCCTGCTATGGCCGCGTCCAGCGGGTTCGCCATCGCGGTCTGAAGGCGGGCATTGATCGCGGCAAGCCGGAACACATGATCGGATTCGACTCCATCCGGCCCAAGCGCGGCGTCCAGCTGGACGACTCCATGTGTCAGGGTGCCGGTCTTGTCGGTGCACAGGACATCAACGGCGCCTAGATTGGCGATGGCATTCAGGCGACGGCAGATCACCCCGTGGGCTGCCATCCGGCGCGCGCCCAGAGAGAGGGTGACGCTGACAATGGCCGGCAGCAGCTCGGGCGTCAGGCCAACGGCAATCGCCACCGAGAACAGGAGCGAGTCAAAGAGCGGGCGCGCGGTCAGGAGGTTCGCCACAAGGATGAAAAGCACGATCCCCGCCATGATGCGCGTCAGCAAGAGACCGACGTCACGGATACCGCGCTCGAATTCGGTCTCGGGATCGGCCCTGGCCAGCCGGTCCACGATCGCGCCGAATTCGGTTACGTTGCCGGTCTTGACGACCATCACCGTCGCGGTGCCGCTTTGCACCGAAGTGCCCTGAAAGACGGCATTCTTCCGCGCCGAGACAGGCGCGGTCGCCTCGGTCGGCCCGGGCTCTTTCTCGACCGGAAAGGATTCCCCTGTCAGTGCGGCTTCTGACAGCAGGACATCGCGCGACTCGATGATGACCCCATCGGCGGGCACGATATTGCCTGCCGACAGCTTGATGATATCGCCCGGCACGATCATGCGCGCGTCGATGGTGACGGCCTTGCCATCACGCAGCACCGTCACCCTGAGCGCAAGCTGTTCGCGCAGCCCCTGGATCGCGCGCGAGGCGCGATATTCCTGAAAGAAGCCAAGCAGCGAACTGCCCGCGACAATCAGCAGGATGATGACGGCTTCGGTCCATTCCCGGATCAGCAGCGAAATGATGGATGCGAACAGCAGGATCAGGATCATCGGATTCTGATACTGGCTCAGCAGCAATCTCCATGGCCCATGTTCGTCATGGGTCGGGGGGACATTCCTGCCATGGCGGGCGATGCGGTCCTCGGCCCCGGCGGTTGTGAGGCCGGTGGCATCGCTGCCCAGCATGGCAAAAAGAGACGATGTCTCATGCGACCAATAGGCGGCAATCTCGGGCAAGGGATCCTTTGCCCGCCTGCCCGACCTCTGGCTTGCGGCCTGTCTGCCCATTCAACCCGCCCTCATGTGGCACGATCCGTGCCGGGATCCGTCGCCCGCGCGCCACTGCCTCCCCGTCGCCCTGAACAGCGCCCGCCGCATGGCGCAAGACAGGCTGGTGGGGGCGTCGCCCCGGGGGACTGCATGACCCTAGCAGACGATGTGGGGAATGACAGGTTTTCGGACATCTCCTGATGCCCGATGCGCTCTTGCAGGCACATGATTGCTGCGTTGCGGGCGGGCCAGGGTCCGTCGACGCATTCCGGCTGGCGTCATGGGACGCAACCTTCGCCTTGTTCCTGCATCAGGGCCGTTCGTGGCGCCTGCCGCGATTCATGCGGATCGCCCCGATACCAGCCGTGCGGGCCGATGCGCGTTGACGCATATGGCCCGCTTGCCCCTATCGCAGCATGGTCCCGCCACCGTCTGCCATCAGTGTTTGCCCGGTCATGTACTGGCTGGAATCGCCCAGCAGGAATGCGACAACTGGCGCAATATCCTTGTGGGGGTCGCCGAACCGGCCAAGCGGGACCTGTGCGGCAACTTCGTCATATTGGTCGCGGTGGGACAGCTTCCACTTTTCGACACCCTCGGTCAGTGCCAGCGGGCAAATGACATTGACGCGAATTCCATCCTGGGCCCATTCATTGGCCGCGACACGGCTCAGGCCACGGATCGCCTCCTTGGCTGCGGCATAGCTGGCCTGGTTCTTCTGGCCGTTCAGGGCGGCACTCGAGCCGAAATTGACGATCGAGCCCCGGGTCTTGGCAAGTTCGGGATAGGCGGCCTTCATGAAGTTCAGCGTGCCCCAATAGCCTGTATCAAACGATAGCGCCCAATCCTCGGGCGTGTGATCCAGCAGGGGTTTCTGGCGCGAAGCGTGGGCATTGTTCACCAGCCCGGTCAATTTTCCGAACTTCGAAACCGCCAGCGCGACCGCTTCCTTCGCCACCTGTTCCCTGGAAATGTCCCCTTTCAGGAACACGACATTATCGGGATTGGCTCTGGCGATTTGCTGCCCTGCCTCGTCATTCAAGTCTACAGCGACCACACGCGCTGCCTGCGCCGCGAACTCGGACGTGAGCGCACCGCCAATTCCGGCAGCGCCGCCGGTAATGATAATTACCTGATTTTCCATTATATCAGTTCCAATTCCCTGCCTGTCATCCTGATATGAGGATCTGGTAAACTGATTTCAAGTGTCCGGTCTGTCGCGCTTGCGGTCCGGTCTTTCATCCATGATCGCGCGCTTTTTGCAGCGGGGTGCCCGCGCACAAGCCGCCAATCTCCGGCGGTGCCGGGGCCGCCCCGACAGGTCCCCGCAAGGCCGGGCAGGGGTCTCTTGCCTTTGCATTCCCCAATTCCATGCTGTTGATGTTGGAGCAGTCCTGATATCATGTCCTCGACCGGGCACGGTCGGAGGCCCGATGTTTCTCAGTCTTCTCAGATTCCTTGGCACAGCGGCACTTGTCGCCACGATCCTGATCGTTGCGGCCCGGTTCATGTTTCCCTTGCCCTCGCTTGTTGACCGGACGGTGTCGCGGGCGCTGCCACCCTCGGCGCAAACCACGCTTGGGCAGGCGCTCTTGCCGCAGATGGAAGCGCATCCCGGACTGTCCGGCGTTGTGCTGTTGCAGGCTGGTCCCGACGCTTTCGCCTCACGCTATCTGCTGGCCGAAGCGGCCGAGCAAACGATAGATGCGCGCTATTACATCTGGCAGAATGATGCCTCGGGCATCGTGCTGCTTGATGCGCTGCGCCGCGCCGCCGAGCGCGGCGTTCGGGTGCGGCTGCTGGTGGACGACAACGGGATTGATGGCCTTGACCAGGTGCTTGCGTCGCTCGAGGCGCTCGACAGTTTCGAGGTGCGCCTGTTCAATCCCTTCACCTTTCGCCATCCGAAAATGGCCTCTTACCTGTTCGACTTTCCGCGCCTGAACCGGCGGATGCACAACAAGTCCTTCACCGTGGACGGCGTCGCCACCATCGTCGGGGGCCGCAATATCGGCGACATCTATTTCGAGCGCGGAGGCGAAACCCATTATTTCGACCTCGATGTACTTGCCGTGGGCGATGCTGCAGCCGATGTCTCGGAGGATTTCGACGCCTATTGGTCCAGCGCGTCATCCTATCCGATCTCATTGTTCGTGAGCCCTCCGGAAGACGGTATCGCGACACTTGACCGGGCGCTGGCCCGCGCCCAATCGAATCACGAGAGCCGGACCTATAATGAAACGCTTGCCACCTCGGCCTTCGTGCGCGGAATGATCGACCATACGCTCGAGCCGGAATGGGTGGAGATGACACTGGTCAGCGACAATCCGGCCAAGGGGCTGGGGCGGCTGACGAATCATGACGACCTCATGATCGGACAGTTGTCCGGGATGGTCGGTTCGGCCCAGAGCAGCATCGACCTGATCTCGGCCTATTTCGTGCCGGGCAAACGGTTGGTCGGCGATCTGTCCGCAGCGGCCCGCAACGGTGTCCGGGTTCGCACGATGACCAATTCACTCGAAGCGACCGACGTGTTGCTGGTCCATGCAGGCTATCTCGGGACGCGCGATGAACTGATTGAATCAGGGGTCGAGATGCTCGAGCTGAAATCCGGCCGTGAGCAACTGGCCCAGACCGATGATTTCGGCATCCTGGGGTCATCGACCACCAGCTTGCACGCCAAGACCTTCATCATCGACGACGAGAGGATCTTCATCGGCTCATTCAATTTCGATCCCCGCTCTGCCCACCTGAACTGCGAGATGGGTTTCCTGATCGAAAGCCCCGCGATCTCGATGTTCGTGTCGCGGCAGATCGACGAGAATTACCTCATTGGCGCTTATCGGGTCACCCATGATGCCTCGGGCAGGATACAATGGCTCGAGATCGACGCCGAAGGTAACGAGGTCCGCTACACATCCGAGCCCCGCACATCGCTGCCCGCCCGGTTTCTGGTGCGCGTGGTTCGCTGGTTGCCGATCACCTGGATGCTCTGAACGGAAGGCTCCTGTCCGCCGGCGTCACGATCCGGCTTTCCGGCTCCACGGTGCCGCAGCAGCCCATCGCCGCCCCGCGCCCGCCCGCGACAAGTTGCCAAGCCGCGCGTCCTTCCGTATGAGCCGCCTACTCGCAAGGACCCGGTGGAAATCCGGGTGGCTCTTCCGGCCGCCGATCCGCCGGACTGCTGAAACATGCCGGACCCGGGTGTTGCCCCTGGCAGGGGGTGCGGGTCGGGCGTGTTCATACGCACGGAACCTCATGATTTCCCTGACTGCTTATCGCGCGCAATGGTTTGGCAATATCCGGGCCGACCTGCTCTCGGGCCTTGTTGTCGCTCTCGCGCTCATCCCCGAGGCGATTGCCTTCTCCATCATCGCCGGGGTCGATCCGAAGGTGGGGCTCTATGCCTCGTTCTCGATCGCCGTGCTGATCGCCTTCGTGGGGGGCAGGCCGGGCATGATCTCGGCCGCGACGGCCGCGACGGCGGTGCTCATGGTCACCCTGGTGCGCGACTACGGGCTGCAATACCTGCTGGCCGCGACCATCCTTGCCGGGTTGATCCAGATTGTCTTCGGCATCCTGAAGCTTGGCTCGCTGATGCGTTTCGTCTCGCGTTCGGTGATGACCGGCTTTGTCAACGCGCTGGCGATCCTGATTTTCATGGCGCAGGTTCCCGAACTCGTCGGCGTGCCGGGCCTGACCTATGTCATGGTCGCGGCCGGTCTCGCGATCATCTACCTGTTTCCCTATCTGACCACGGCCGTCCCTTCGCCGCTGATCTGCATCATCGTGCTGACGGCCGTGGCGATCTTCTTCGGTCTTGATATCCGGACGGTCGGCGACATGGGCGAACTGCCATCGACCCTGCCGGTATTCCTGATCCCGGATATTCCGCTGAATTTCGAGACCTTGCGAATCATCTTCCCCTATTCGCTGGCCGTGGCGGTCGTCGGATTGCTCGAGTCCCTGATGACCGCCCAGATCGTCGACGACCTCACCGACACGCCTTCGGACCGCCACCAGGAATGTATCGGGCAGGGGATTGCCAACACCGCCACAGGCTTCATCGGCGGCATGGCGGGTTGTGCGATGATCGGGCAATCAATGATCAACGTGAAGTCGGGCGGGCGCGGGCGGCTGTCGACCTTTGCGGCGGGCGCGCTCTTGCTGTTCATGATCCTGGTTCTGGGTGACCTGGTCAGCCGGATTCCGATGGCCGCGCTGGTTGCGGTCATGATCATGGTGTCTGTCGGCACCTTTTCATGGTCCTCGATCAAGAATCTTGCGACCCATCCGCGATCCTCCTCGATGGTCATGCTTTCGACGGTCATCGGGGTGGTGGTCACCAGCAATCTTGCCATCGGTGTGCTGATCGGCGTGCTGTTGTCGGGTATCTTCTTCGCGTGGAAGATCGCCCAGCTTTTCAGGATCACCTCGGTCCAGGGCGAAAACCGCCGCCAGCGGACCTATCTGGTCGAGGGACAGTTGTTCTTCGCCTCGGTCGAGAATTTCATGGCCGGATTCGACTTTCGTGAAGGCCTGGAGAAGGTCACGATTGACGTGTCCGGCGCCCATATCTGGGATATCTCCAGCGTTGCCGCGCTGGATATGGCCGTGCTCAGGTTCCGCCGCGAGGGTGCCGATGTGGAAGTGGTCGGCATGAACAAGGCCAGCGAGACGATCGTGGACAGGCTGGCGATCCACGACAAGCCGGGTTCGCTGGACAAGCTGATGGCGCAATGACCCGGGAGGGAGCGAGCAGATGACGAACAAACTCATCGTGCTGATCGACGCATCGGCCTATGCCCGGAGCGTGTGCGAGAATGCGGCGTGGATCGCCGGACGAACCGGCGCCCCGGTCGAGCTTCTGCATGTCCTTGGCCGCCGCGAGCGTGGCCGCGCCGATCTGTCGGGCTCGATCGCCCTGGGCGCAAGGACGAAGCTGCTCAACGAACTGGCTGCACTCGATGAAGAATATGCCCGGCTTGCACAGCAAAAGGGCTGGGCAATCCTTGAGGGGGCCGAGGCCGTCATCCGTGCCGCCGGGGTCGAGAATGTCACCGCACGGTTGCGCCACGGAGACCTTGTCGAGGTGGTGGCCGAGGCCGAGACTGATTCCTGCGGAATTGTCATCGGCAAGCGGGGCGAGGGCGCCGATTTCGCCAGGATGCATCTCGGCTCGAACCTTGAGCGGATCATCCGTTCGGCGACGAAGCCGGTTTTCGTGGCTGCCCGCGCCTTTCGCCCGGTCGGCAAGGTGCTGATCGCCTTTGACGGCGGTCCAAGCTCGACACGGGCCGTGCAGCAGATCGCCGGGTCGCCGCTCTTTGCCGGGCTCGAGGTCCGGCTGGTGACCGTGGGTGACAACAGCCCCGAACGGCGGCACAAGCTGGAAGCGGCCCAGGCCATCCTGCAATCGGCGGGGCGCGAGGCTTCGGCCGAGATCGTGCCGGGCCAGCCCGAAAAGATCCTGTCCGACATCATCGAGCACGAGGGGTTCGATCTTCTGGCGATGGGGACCTATGGGCATTCGCGTATCCGCAGCCTGATCATCGGCTCGACCACCACCGGGATGATCCGCTCCTGCAAGGTTCCCGTGGCGCTGTTTCGCTGAGCAGATGCCCGGCCCCGGGGATGGTCGGGATGGTCGGCCCGCTGGACCCTTCGGTGGCGTCCGGCCATCTTGCCGATGATATCCCGGCCCGGCTGTCATCAGGCAATGCCGCCGCACATCCGCGCAGCAAACAGCCCCAGAGCATGCCGCGCAAGAGTGGGTACCGGTCTTGCGCTTCCCGGACATGCGAAATCAAAAGGTCAGCGCGGGGCGCGTGAATGCGAATGAACGCGACGCGCTCTAGCGACCGGTTGTGGCCGGATCGATCAATATCTTGCGGTAATCCACCACCCACAGCAGAAACGCCGCTGCCCAGAGCAGGCTCGCCAACATATGCGGCGGGCCGGGGGGCCAGGGAAGCAGGCCCATTTCGGGCAGGCTGCGCAAGAGGATCGCCCCCGCCAGCGCCCAGGCGGCCAGAACCGTCAGCGGCCCCTGTCCCAGCTTCTGCCCGGTGTGAAACTTGCCCGCGACCGCAAGGACCGACAGCACGCCAAAGCCGATTCCGCCCATGACTGCCATGTGAAAGGCCGGCACCTCGCCCCAGGGTGCACCCAGACGCGAGGCGCCATAGGCCATGAGGCCGAGCCCGGCAAAACCGGCCGAGGTCATCAGCGCCATGACCTCCATGCGAAAGCTTGCGCGGCCGATGAAGCCCTCGGCCATGCGGTCCATGAACGCGGCGCCTGCGGCGATCCACAGCCAGCCGGTGACGGCAAGGCTCAGACCCAGAACCTCGCCGCCCACGGCGACGGCCACCAGCCCGGGGGCGAGGTTCAGCCGCCCCGGATGGGGCCGGAAGGGCACGGTTTCCTCGGTCGGATCAAGGACATGGCTGGCCACCGGCGCGGTGATGCGACCGATGGCGATGCCAAGGATGCCGGTAAAGATCAGCCCGGCCAGCACCATCGCACGCTCGGCCAGCACCACATTGCCCGTTGCCATGAACCAGCGCATGGTTCCGGCCGCACAGGTCAGTGCCGAGACCCAGAAGATGAAGGGTAGCAGCCGGTCGGTGCGCCGGACGATGCTCGTCCGCACGAGATAGCCGATCAGCATCAGCAGCCAGGCCAGATCGGCGACGAACGACAGCCACAGCAACGGCTCGGCCCCCAGCAGCCCCAATACCCGCGCCACCGCCCAGAGCGCCGCCAGCCGCCACAGGGGGTTGCCCTGAAGGCGCGGCGTGTCGGTCCATTCCGGCGCGGCGGTGGTCATGAAGCCGATCAGCACCGCGCCCCAGGCTCCCAGGATCATCTCCGAGCCATGCCAGAGCGCGCCGGGCAGTCCGGCGGCAAAGGGCAGCTGCATCTTCCAGACCGCCAGCCACAGGAACGGCGCGGCGGCCGCATACAGCGCACCCAGCGGAAAGAAGAGACGAAAGCCCTCGTCCACGATGACACCCTGCCAGCCTGTCGCCGGTGCGGGGGCGGCCCCTTGCGCGGTCATGTCCGGCGCCTTTCATCGACGTCGTGGATATGGCGAAAGAGCGGGTCTTCGGCCAGAAAGCGCTGGCGCAGGATGAAGCAGAAATTCTCCTCGCGCGATCCCGGCTCTCCGGGCAGGGTGCGGGTCCCGGCGATGCCCTGGCCCCTGAGGTCGAGCACCGCGATGCGATGGGCAATGCGCGTGGCCTCCATCACGTCATGGGTGATGAACAGGGCCGCGAACCTTGCCTGCGCGCTGGCCGCGATGACCAGATCCTGCAACCGCCGCTTGAGCGCGACATCCAGCGCGGTGAACGGCTCGTCGAAGAAGATGAAATCGGGCTCGATCACCAGCGCGCGCGCAATCGCGACCCGTTGGCGCATGCCCCCCGAGAGTTCCACCGGATATTTTTCCAGGTCCCCCGGCTCCAGTTCAGCCATCGCCGCCGCATTGGCGACCAGTGCGGGCCGGTCGGCGCGCCTTGCCCGCATCCGGCGCAAGGCAAAGGTGATATTCTGCCGTGCTGTCGCCCAGGGCAGCAGACGCGGCTCCTGGAACACCATCGCATGGCGGGCATAGTTGCGGGTGATCCGTCCTGTGCGCGGTTCGGTCAGCCCGGCGGCGATCTGGGCGATAGTCGACTTGCCGCTGCCCGAGGGCCCCACCAGCGCCACGATCTCGCCGGGGGCCACGGCCAGGTCGATATCCCGCAGCACCGATTGCCCGAAATAGGCATGGCCCACCCGCTTCAGGTCGAGCGCGGCGGTCATCTCTTCACGCCCCAGGGCCGGGCCGCGCGACGCCAGCGCTCGACCTCGCCCTGGAAGGGGCGGATCAGACCGTATTCGACCACCAGCAGCGCGACCACGGCAAGCAGGACCCATGCCAGCGCCTCGGGAACGTCAAGCATGGCGCGCGCCCGCGCCAGCGCCCCACCGATGCCACCGGCATTGGCCAGCATCTCGGCCATCACCGCAACCTTGAACGCCGTGCCCAGCGCAAGCGCGAGGGCCGGGAACAGCGGCGCTGCCGCCTGACGCAGATCGACATGCCAGAAGCGCGAGAAGATGCCATGACCAAAGACCTCGGCCATATCGTCAAGCCCCCGGTCGCGGCTGGCAATCGCCTCGGCTGCCGAGACAAAGACCAGCGGCGTCGCTGAAATCAGGATCGTCACCGCCACGGTCGTGCCATTGGTGCCGAACCACATCATCGCCAGCACGATCCAGGCGATGGGCGGCACGCCCAGGATGACGGTCAGCAGCGGTCGCGCCAGCCGCATGACCGCTGGCGCATAGCCAGCCGCGATGCCGATCAGCACCCCGGCGGCCGAAGCGAGCGCAAAGCCCATGAGCGCGCGCGCCGTGGTCAGCCAGAGAATATCCTGCGCGTCCGGTGAAAGGGCCAGCGCCCAGGCCGTCCGCACGGTCACCAGCGGATCGGGCAGGATGAAGCCCCCCCACAGTTCGTGCCCCGCCTGCCAGGCAGCGGCCAGCAGCGCCAGCGCCGCCAGCCCGGCCCAGCCCGACCACAGGAAATGCAGCAGCCGGTCGGCACGATCCGTCAGGAAGGGCCCGATTCTGGTCACAGGGCGTAGAAGCCGTCATCGGGCAGGGAACCGCCCAGGATCGCGGCATCATTGCCTGCCATCAGTTCATACATTGCCTCCAGCGCGGGCCGCGCCGCCGATGCCGGGGTGGCGACAAGGTTGGAATGCACGATCGCGGCGGCCAGCATCGGCGCGGGTTGTTCCAGGTAGGGGGCCGCATGGGCTGCGGCCGCTT
>JACDJA010001313.1_pt1 | contig 21266 bp, 17 predicted proteins | sample 7449241 | NCBI WGS metagenome assembly JACDJA01 (sample SAMN14253289, study PRJNA609438) | sludge metagenome | isolation source: initial anaerobic sludge | collected 2018-12-20 | reverse complement strand
AGCGGCAACTCTGGAGGCAGGCAAGAGCACCGACTACCACATTGCCCCGGGGCGCAAGGTTTATCTGGTGCCGGCAACCGGCAGGATTGACGTAAACGGGGTGGTGGCTTCTGCCGGTGATGGCGTCGCGATCAGCGACGAACGGCTGCTCAAGGTCAGTGCCCTGGACAACAGCGAAATCGTGCTGGTGGATGTGGCATAAGCAGGCCAGCTTGTTAGATGCGGGTTGTACGACTAGATTAAGGGGGAGTTTGCCCGCCTCCCTCGGTTTAAAGAAGTAGAAATGCACTTAAAACCAAACAGAAGGAAGGATACATCAATGACTAAAGTTCTGGTTCTTTACTATTCCATGTACGGCCATATTGAAACCATGGCAAACGAGGTTGCCGAAGGCGCCCGCGCAGTTGCCGGGGTTGAGGTAACCGTTAAGCGCATACCGGAAACCATGGACGCCGAAGCCTTCAAAGGTGCGGGCGGAAAGGTTGATCAGGCGGCGCCGTTGGCCACGCCAACGGAGCTGGCAGATTACGACGCCATCATCCTTGGCACGCCCACGCGTTTCGGCAACATGTCCGGGCAGGTGCGCACCTTCTTCGACCAGACCGGTGGGCTCTGGGCCAAGGGTGCTCTCGCTGGCAAGGTGGCCAGTGTGTTCACGTCAACGGGTACCGGCGGCGGCCAGGAAACGACCATCACCTCAACCTGGACCACACTTGCCCACCACGGCATGATCATCGTGCCAATTGGTTACACCACGCCTGCGCTGTTCGATGTCTCCCAGGTAGGTGGCGGCACGCCTTACGGCGCCTCGACCATTGCCGGCGGCGATGGCTCACGCCAGCCAGACGAGCGTGAGCTGGGCATCGCCCGTCATCAGGGTGAGCATGTTGCAAAAATAGCGGTCAAGCTTAAAGGCTGAAAAAACCGGTCAGGCTAACCACCCCAGGATCTGCTCGTGCACAACCTTGTTGTCGAGCAGGTCCAGGTGGTTCAGCTTTTCGAATACGCGACAGTCTTCCGCGCAGATAGACAGTTTTTTCAAATCATCAGAATGCTGACCTCTGGCACTATCCAGCCGAACCAGGAGATCGCCCAGCATAGTGCTGGGCAAATCCCACACCTGTTTGCCGATAGCAGCGGCTATGAAACAGTGTCGAGTCCCTTCGTGCAGTGGAACCGGTTTGCGATAGTCCGGGTGAAAGTCATCCTGATCAACGCCCGCCCAGTCATCGTCAAGCAAATTGCCGTGCCGCAGGTCTTTGATCCCCGCGCTGGTATGCCTTACGAGCGCGAACGGGCTGGCGTAGCGGAACTGCCTCATGACGGAGGTCAGCAAGTGCCCCGCCTTGGCCAGTGCAGCGCCGTGGTGGGGTGAGCCAAGATACACTGCATTTTTCAACCGGCTGGTCCAGGGCAGATCAAGTTCACCGGCGTACCAGCAGGCGCTGCGGATAACGAGCCCGCCCATGCTGTGGCCAATCAGGGTCAGCTCCTCTACTTCAACCGGCCAGGTTTCAATCAGCCGTTGCAGTTGCTGGCTCAGCTCCCTGCCATTGCGGGAGATATGTCGGCCCGTGTTGTAATTGAGATACAACGGAGTGAAACCATGGGCACTTTGTAGCTCTGTGCCCAGATTCCCTTCATTGTGCCCTTTCCAGTATTCATGTGAGAGGCATAAGCCGTGAACCAATACCGCGATACGAGGGCTGGCGTCCGGGATCATAGTGCTGAGACTTGTTGAACCCGGCTGAAGTTTCTCACCACGACTGTTTCGCAAATGCATGCTGATTGCCAGAGGATTGCCGCTGGCTTCCAGATGGTCCCCGCACACCCCGTTCAGTGCAGCTGTGATTTTCAGGCTTTGTGGCGAAAGTTCCCACTCTTCTTGCGCTGAGAGCCCATCAAGTGACCGGTGCAACCCCTGTTTCAGCAAGGAGGTGGTCGACTGAATGATCCGGTAAGTATGGCCCTGTTTCGCCACCGGCGTTTCTCCTGTCATGTCCCGCAGCCGGTTCAGCGGGTTTACCTCCCTCGCAATCGTGCGATGCATCTTTTCGACGATGTCAGTAACGCCCCCGGTGACATCCAGGAGCAGTTGAGCCGAACCGTGTACCGATCTGATGGATACCATGTAACTGCTCCCTGACTGCTGTTCTGAAGGCTCGCGCAGTGCCGCCAGTCTGGTGGGTTTGTCTCTGGATTATTCATTGTATACTGCACGCTTCAAAAATGATCTGCCGTTACGGGGAAATCAGCTTGTCTGGCGAGACTGAAAATTACGGGTTGGAAAGCATCGTTCTGCACCATTCCTTCAAGCAGGTGAAAGGGCGCACCATTAAAATTGACTGCCGCGAACGAACGCACCTGGGTGGTGTGAACGGGGCGGGCAAGACCTCGGTTCTGGCGTTGGTGCCAGCATTTTACGGCGAAGAGCCGGAACGGATTGTTACCAAGGCATCGGGAAAACTATCCTTTCTGGACTATTATCTGCCCACCTTTCAGAGCCTGATCATATTTGAATATCGCCGCCACACCGGCCTCCACTGCGCGGTTATGTATCGCCACTCCCAGGGCAAACCCTGTTATCGCTTTGTGGCCGGCTCTGCAGAAGAAACCTTTTTTGCGCCGGAGATCAAGGAACTGCTTCAGAACGGTGCCAGTGCAGACGATGTGTTCGCAGCGCTCCGTAAGCAAGGCACTACCGTTTCGAAAATCATTGATACCATTACCAATTACCGGGCGATCATTCAGCGCAACCAAAAACTGCTGAAGCGGCTTCCTGCGGATGCCCGGGCCCTGCGCGCACTGGCTGCCGAGTTTGGTCTGGGGGATAGCGACACCCAGATGACCAATATTGAACGCCTCACCCATGTAGTGTTGAACAAGCACCGGCTCCTCAGCAGTTTCAAAACCATGATCTGCGAGACCCAGTTCGAGAACATTCACCAGCACGCCAAGCCCCGGGCCATTGACCGCAAAGACCTGATTGCCGATATCCAGAGCCTTGCTGCGTTTGCCGGTGAAGAAGAAAAAATCCGGGAATGCCTGAGAAAAGATGCCGAGCGCAGGGCAATACTGGAGCAAACCGACAAAACCGTCGCTAACCTGATAGCCAGTGTTGAAGAGGCCCGGGAAAAGGCCCGGGAGCTCAGCCAGCAGAAAGAGCGCCTTGAGACGGAAAGGGCTGACCGGCTGGCCGCGTTTGAAGAGTCAGATCGCCATCTGGCCCGTGAGATCGCGGATTATAATGCCGAGTATGGAGCCCTCGATGGGCAGATCGCGGTTCTGTATCGGCAAAACGACAAATATGAGAGCGATGGTCTGCCAGAACTGGCGCAGAGCTTTGACAACCTGGCCGATTACCGCCAGCGCCTGGCCACAGCACAAGCAGACTACGACGATCTCACTGGTAAAGCCTCGGCCATTGAGGGCGAATACGACCGTGAGAAACAGGCAATCCGGCATGAGCATGAGAAGCACCAGGCCCAGCGCCAGCAACGCCTGAGGGAAGCGACTGACGCTCTGACCGCGGCAAAACACGCGTTTGATCTCAAGCTGAACTCGATTGCGACAGACAAAGTGACGGCTGTCTCCGAATATAAAGAGACCCGATCGGTTGAACGGTCTGAACTCACCAGCGAACAGGCCCGGCTGGCCGCACTGCGTGAGAGTTCCGGTCAGACCGAGGCTGAGCAAGAGGAGCTTGCTTCGGCTGAGCAGGCGTCTGAGGAAGCCGCAGAGCAGGTTGCCCAGGTTCACGAAAATCGCCTGGAGGCTGGCCGCAAGCGCGAGCAGGCGGATCGCGACTGGAAAGCGGCCCAGGAACAGGTGCAGCAGATGGACGCAAAAGTCCAGGGGCTGGAGGACCGGTTTAACGAGCTGCAAAAGCAGATTGCGCCGGAAGATGGCACCTGGTTGTCGCTGCTGCGAACCGAGGACCCGGATTGGAGCCAGCATCTGGCAAAGGTGATTAATCCGGCTTTGCTGCACAGGAAGGATCTGGCTCCCGCGCGGGGTACCGGGGCGCCAGACACCTCCGTGATGGGATGGCAGCTTGCGCTGGAAAATATTGCTGTACCGGATTTTGCCGCCTCTGAAGACGCCTTGCAGGCGCGCAGCCGCAGCCTGGATGAAGAGCGGCAGGCCGCCATCAAGCAGCGCACAGCAACTGAAAGCGAAGCCCGCCGGCGCCACGAAACCTTCAAAGACCGCGCTGAGGCCGCTGACCGGCTGGAAACCGAGTTTTTACTGGTTGAGCGCACCCGCAACAATGCCGTGAACAAGCTTGCCAATGTGCGACTGCGGGTAAAGGAGGCCCAGGCTGCCCGGGCCGCAAAGATCACCCAGGATCTGCAAGCGGTGGAGGGCAAACTCAAAGCTTTTGATGAGCAAACCGGCAAAGGCATCCGGGAAGTGGAATCCGGTTTCGAGCAGCAAAAGCAAGACATGCTGGGCCATTGGGCCGAGCAGGAATCTGAACTGCAAGCTGCCATTGATCAGCAGGCTGAGCTGATTGCAACCGCCGAGTCGGATTACAAGGCGCGGCTTAAGAAAAAACGGCGGATATACGACCAGCGCCTCTCTGAAGAAGGCATTGATCCAAACGTGGTGCGTGAGGCCCGGGAAGCGCTGGCGAAACTCCGCGAAACCGTTGAAAACCTTGTGGCCTCCGAAGATCGCGTGCGCGGGTATCGTAAATGGCGTGAGCAGGAATGGAGCAAAGTTGAGACCCTGACCGAGCAGGCCAGCCAAGCAAAAGCGAAGCGTGAAGCGGCGTCCCGCAAACGCGACGACGCCGAGCGCGCGTGGAAGGAGCGGGACGGCAAGCTCAAGGCAACCATTGCGGAGCACCAGAAGGCGGTCAGACAGCTGCGGGAACAAACAGAAGCCGCGGAAACGGTGCTTAAACATTTCCCGCAGCAGACCCTTGCCGAAGGCTTCCCGGGCAATATCAGCGACCTCACACAGGAGCTCCAGGGGGCCTTCCAGAAGCTGGAACAGCTGCGCAAAACGGTTATCGGTACCTTTGATCAGGCGACAGCCATTCTGAACCGGTACGACAATACCCAGATTCAGCAAGCCTGGCAGAAACTCTCGGCCCACCGGCGCAGCCAGATGGCCGGGGAAGTGCTGGATCATGAGGAAAGCTTCAAGCTGGCGCGGGTTCCCGATCTGCGTGAGTTGCTGGATACCGACATACCCCAGTTACGGGATGCCCTCATTGATCAGTTTGTGTCGGAAGCGGGTAGTCTGGTGAAGTACTTCGACAGTCTGGAGGTTATGGCCCGCGAGGTGAAAGCCGTCTCCGGTTTGCTGAAGCGCAAGATCAACACGGATCAGCAGATCGAAAGCCTGAGCGACATTCAGGTTGTGCTTGAGCCCAGAATCTACGAAGACGAAACCTGGCAGCCGCTGAAGGAATTTGTGGAGCAGTGGCAAACCTGGGTTCACATGAATCGCCGCTCCCTGCCGAATGAAGCGATTGTAAGGCGCTTCAAACTGGTTACCGACACCCTGAGCGATGCCAAGGTGAAAGAAAGTGTTGAGTCGATGATCGACATGCGCCTTGAAATGAAGGAAAACGGCCGGCAAGTGGTAATTCGCACCGATGCGGATTTTCTGTCTGCCAGCTCCACCGGCCTGACCTACCTGGCCATCATGACTGTATTCATGGGGTTGACCCGTTACCTGTGCCCGGATTTCAACACCCGGATTACCTGGCCCATTGATGAACTGGCCACCCTCAGCCCCAACAACATCTCTCATCTGGCTGATATGCTGGAGGCAAATAATCTGACCATGATTTCGGCATGCCCCAAACTGGACAGAAGCCTGCGCAAGTTCTTTGAGAACAAGATTTCGCTCAAGCAGGGCCGGATTCATACCTATGAAACATCAGGCAGCGAGGCAAAGCATTCGGGGATGTTCACAAGCGTGAGCCGCGGAGCGCCGGCATCGCAGACCCAGGCCCGGGAGGTACCAAACCATGAGTAGCCCGTTATTTGAGCGCACCGTTACAGCCCTGCTTCAGGAACGGGTGATCTGTGAGGTCAGTGACGATGAACTCTATAACTATCTGCTGATGCCGGGTAACCAGGATGCGGTGAACCGTTTTTTGGGCCAGATCAACCGCACTTTGCGGCAAACCAGTGCCCGCGACGCCTTTGTTTGCGCCTATCTGGATATCTCCGATGCCGGCACCAAAGAGGCCGTTCGGCAGCAGTTCCGGGATGTGGCCAACAATCTGGAAGCCTTCGTGCAGTTTTTGCGGCTGGTAATGATGCTGGAAGCAAATGACCGCCCGGTTTTACCCGGTGACAAGCTGTCTGAAGGCCACATGCTGGACCGCATTGCTGCTGCACCGGCGCTGGAGTCGAGGCTCCGGTCACTGGCCGAGAAAAAAGTGTTCCAAACCAAGCGTTCGGACTCCGCAGGCCAGATTCGTGCGGTGCTTTCCAGTCTGGAGAAAATGGGGTACCTGAAGCCCATTGGCACCAGCGGCAGCCTGTATCGGGCCACCGGGCGCTGGAGCTGGCTGTACGACGCCATGACCTTTATCCAGACCCACGAAGGTATTCAGGGCGCTGAAGAAGCAGAGTCCGAACAGATGAGGCTTCACTGATGGCCCGCGCTCAGGATGCACACAGCACGCTTCGGGCCCTGGCCAAATACGGCGAGGCGATTCTGGAAGCGCACCTGCGCAACGGAAACCGTATTCCGGATTCCGATGATAATCTTGGCCTGATTGAAACACTCGAGCACCACCGCCTGGTGTGGCGTATTGGTGAATCCGAGGATCTCCAGCTGAAGAAAGTGCTGGTCCAGTTTCTCGATCACATTACCGAATCGGAGAGGCGTCGGTACGCCAGTGCCCAGGTCCACATTCTCTGGCAGCAGCTGAGCGAGCTTTTCCTGGAATACAAAGAGGCCAAGAAGCGCTCCGCCCTGAGTGACATCGACCGGCTGGAAGGGGAAATCAAGGAATGCCTTGCGGATGTGATCGAGGATATCCGCAACGCAACGGAAGCCTTTGCCACCTACATCAATACCGGTTTTGCGTACATTACCGATCTGAATCTGCGTATTCGTGAGAACGAAAGGGTTATTGAGCGGGCCGGTCGCTTGATAACCCTGTTTGAAAGCTTCCGTATTCGCGAGCTGGCGGAACAGGCCGGCTCTGATGCTTTTCTCAAACGCCTGTTACTGCGTCATTTACCGGCGACCCTCGAATCTTCCCAGAAAAACCTGTCGTACGCCCTCAACCAGCTGCGCAAGATGCTGGTGCGCATGCGTGAGGATCAGCGTTTGAGTCGCATGGTGGGTGCTTTCGAGGCCCACTTTGTCAATCATCCCGGCTTCGAGCCGTCCATAGATCACCTGGACCTGAGGCAGATACCGGAATTTCTCAATACGGTGGCGCCTTTCCAGATACGCGGCTTCGGCGATATCTACGATTCCGCGGATGACCTTGAACTGATAGAGCTGGCGGCCAAAGCCCGGACAGTGCCTGCAGAACCGGAAAGCGTAGAGGCTCCGGACAATGTAGTGGGTGTGAGCTTTGACGTTGCGGGTGAAACCGAAGCTGAAGAAAACGACCCCGTGGAAGAGGCCATTGAGGAATTGATCCAGCTACTGGTAGACGGTGATCTTGGCGATCGAACCATACTGGCGTCCGAAGCCCTCGCCAGTACCGGCCTGGAGATCGACAAGGCCGATTGGCTGCAGGCGGTTGTGTCAGAGATTGAATCCCTGCCAGACGACGATCAGAAGCAGATTGAGGTGATTTACCATCAGATTCCTCACAGAATCTATGCGGACAATGTGATGGTTTCCGACCTGACCCTGAGGCATAACCATGCCAGCTGAAATCGCCGCCATTGAGCGACTTCTGCGAGGTGGCAAAACAAAAGTCCGGCTTAACCCGACCTGGGAGCAGATCTGTCGTGAAAATGGCGTCGGGCAGGTTATTGGCAGGGAGATTCACTTTACGCCGGATGACAAGCAGCGCCTGCGCGACTATGTTCTGGCCGAGCATGGCATAGATCCGCAATTCGATTCCCGCGCCGGTGGGCGCATGGCCATGGCCCGCAAGGACGCCAGCGAAAAGCTCAGCACAGCCTCGGTTTTTGGCCACTTGCTTGTGATGGCTACCGCCGGTCAGTCAACAGTGCGTGTGACTGGCAAAGGGGTTTCAACGCCGCCAGGCAGTGTACTCAGTGTGTTGCCCGACTGCCTGAACGCAGAGCACCTTCACACTCAAAAGCTCATTATCATCGAAAATGGCGGTTTGATGCCGCACTGGGCAGACCTCCAACTCACAGAATCCTGGAAAGATGCGGTAATTCTGTACCGTGGCCACCGGGAAAATGCACGCTTTGTAGCGGACATAGCCCGCGAGCAACCAGGGCACAATCTCGCCTGGTTTTTCGATTTTGATCCTGCCGGGCTGGCGATGGCGCTTGATCAGGGCCGAGGGAATGCGTTGATACCCCAGGCCTGGTTCGATTTTGGCAGACACACCGCATTCAACCAGCCCAAGACCCACCGCAACCAGATGAATGCATTAAAAAGACTGAAAGTCCGCGGCGTGGGTAAGGTGCTAAAGATAGCTGAGCACATGGAAAAAGAGGAGCTGGCGCTGATGCAGGAGCACCTGGTGCTGCGACAGGTGAAAATGTCAGCCTTGTCCTTTGAATAAGGTGCTACCTCCTAATCGGGCGGGTGCCTTTGCATTGAAGCGCCACCTGCCAACGTAAACCATACCCTCCATCAACATCCGCGCGCCATCCATCAGCTAATGAAGCTGTTTGATCACCTGTTTTGGCCCAGGAGCCAGAGCCTGTGTCAGTGTTGCCATACTCGGGTCCGTTTCTGCCTGTTAACGTTGTCTGAGGATTGCGTCACATTTCTGCAGTGACCGTCATAACTCAAACAAAAAATCAGCACAGGAGTGCCAGATGAAACGCAGAGAGTTTCTCGTCAAAAGCGGTGCGGCGAGTGCCTCGCTGGTGGCCTTGTCGGCATGCAAAGGAGGTGGTTCAGGCTATAAGAGCCCTCCCGAAAGCGGTGACATCGGGCAAGCGGCAGCAGGCCAGGATGCGGTGGACAAAATACAAACTGTTCAGGCTCAAATGCCTTCCTGGGCCGGGCCATCACCCTTCAAACATGGTGTTGCCAGCGGCGATCCCTGGCCCCGACAGGTTATTTTGTGGACAGGGATCAGCGCGGAAGGACTGGATGACTGGATGATTACCGCAGGCGCTACGCCCTGTACCGCACCGATGGCGACCTTCAGGAATGCCACCGTCAACACCCGTTTATCTGTGTATGGGATGACCATGAGATTGCAAATGATACATGGCAAGATGGTGCAGAGAATCACAGCCCGGACCAGGGCGAGTTCGCTGACCGTAAACGCGCAGCCATAAAGGCCTATTACGAATGGCTTCCCATACGGCCGGTATTGCCGGACAGGCAGATTCGTATCTATCGGTCTTTCGAGTTTGGTAGCCTGGCCTCATTAATGATGCTTGATACACGTGTGGTAGGCCGTGATCAGCAAACAAACTCTCCGGTAACCGCCAGGGACCGCAACCGTTCATTGCTTGGCGATGATCAGCAGGCGTGGCTGTTTGACCAGCTTGAGCTGTCCCAAAGCCGGGGCGCCCAATGGCATCTGATTGGCCAGCAGGTGATGCTCGCACCGCTAACGCTCGGCGGCCTGCCAGACATGCCTAACCTTGATCTTGGTGGCGGTGCCCAGGTGAATTACGACCAGTGGGATGGCTACGAAACCAGCCGGCGCGCATTGCTTGGCCGGATAGAAGCCATGGGGCTGAATAATACAGTTGTACTGACTGGTGATATTCATTCGTCCTGGGCCATGGATCTCAGCCTCGACCCGGGTAACGCTTTTGTCTACGACCGCTTTACCGGCAGCGGGTCGCTGGGCGTGGAATTCGTGACCCCGGCGGTTACGTCCCCTGCTGCCCCCACCAAAGGCCTCTCGGATATCGCCAAGGCGTATCTGATTCCCGCCAACCCGCACCTCAAATGGCTAGACCTCTTCAATCGCGGCTACATGGTCCTGGATATCACGGCAGAGCACTGCCAGGCCGATTGGTTCCACCTGGAAACCGTGGCGGAGCCCAGTAACCAGGAACGCTTCGCGATCGCTTGGTTCACCGCAAGTGGTGAGAACCATATTCAGGCCCGCCATACCCCAAGCCAGCCAAAACGTAATGCGCCACCTTTGGCGCCGGTCAGCAACGAGCCAGAGGAGGCCATGGCATGAGTACAGACAGACGCACGTTCCTGCGGCAGTTACTGATTGGCGGTGCCAGTGTATCTACCCTGGCTGCCTGCGGTGGCGAGAGCACATTGAATAACGAAAACCTTCAACTTCCAAAGGTGAACCAACCGACCAATCCTGCTTCTCCGGAGACCCCGGGTACGGAGACACCCGAGCCAGAAAAACCAGTAGAGTCGTTAAGTTTTATTGCCATCGGCGATATGGGCACCGGTAATATCGGCCAATACCGCGTAGCTGAAGCCATGCGCCAGATCATTCGTGACCAGGGATGTGATTTTGTTCTGGGAGCGGGCGACAACATCTATGAAGACGGTGTCACCTCGGTGGACGATAACGGCTTTCTCGAGAGCTTCGAGTATCCCTATCAAAACCTGGATGTGCCTTTTTATATGTGCCTGGGGAATCACGATTGTGCCAGCACGATATTTGGTGGCGGGAGCGACAACCAGCGCGGCGATTATCAGGTGGATTATCACTACAGCGACCAGCGCTATTCCACCAAGTGGCACATGCCAGAGCGTTACTACCAGCAATCCTTTGGCAAGCTTGCTGAGGAACGCCCGTTTCTGGACCTGTTTGTTGTGGACTCCAATCCGCTCACCAGCTTCTATCAGGATTACGACAAGCGTTTCAGTTGGAAAGACTATGGCTACCCGCAGCAACTGTGGATGAAGCACAAGGTAGTTGAGAGCAAGGCACACTGGAAAATTGCCATGACCCACGTGCCTTACCTCTCAAATGGCAAGCATGGCAATGCTGGCGACCTGGACCAAGGGATGCGAATGCTGTTCACCAGCCCCGACGCGGACGGCTTACGCTATAAGCTTTTCCTTGAGGAGGCTTTTGGCAATAAAGTCGACATGCTGGTTACAGGCCATGATCATTTGCTGCAGTGGTTAAAACCGACTGAGAGCATGGGGCCCGCTCACATTATCGTTTCTGGCGCAGCGGGGAAAACAGACAAGTTTCAGGACCCGGACCGAAATCCTGTTTACTTTCAGGCAGAGAACGAACTGGGCTTTGTCTGGGTAAACCTTACTGAGGAGCGTATGCAAGTGGAGTTCTACCTGGTGGATGAAAGCACCGGCGATTTCCGCCTTGCCTACTCCCGGGATGAGACCAAGCCGGTGTCTGCAACCGAGCCCGCACCTGCATGATGGCTGTGCAATCGGTCGTATCCATCCACGGCTTTTTGGAAGATGGCATGGAGAACGACAGGATTGCCCGCGACAAACCTCGAAAGAACTGTTTGGTTTCCTGAAGTGGGACGTCAGATGTCAGTCATCAATATAGAGCGTGCGGAGGAAGTCGCCAGGGTGGATGTTGGCGATCATCCCCAGCGGGTACGCTGCCAGCATTCGCTCCCCGGCAGTCGTGCAGTTTGATACCCTTTTGCGCTGGAATACAACCCCCCGAAAATGTACAGATTAACTTTATGTTGGTCTATTTGTGCAGTTTCTTTTCCGCCGAGCAAAAAATTGCCTGATCAATCAAGGGCGCACGCCGGAACAGGCGTTTTATTACCGTTTTCTGACGGAATATTGACGAATTTTTAACTAATAAAATGACAAGCTTCACACCGATAATTCTCCGCGTTTTGTATTATTTAGCGAATTCGACGATTTATTGGTGTTAAAGTCATATGAAGCGCGTCATTAAAGTGTCAAAGGCATGGATTGCCGCGTTTGCTTTCGTTGGTCTGCTCACAGGGTGTGGTGGATCCTCTGATTCCGAAGCCGTCAGTTCAGATTTTAGATCTGCTGCTCCAGAGACAGAAAAATCTGCTGTGTTGAGCTGGAATGCCCCTGAGAGCCGTGTAAATGGCGAATACATCAAAATGGCAGAGCTGGACAAGTATATTATCCGCTACGGTCAGAACGCCGACGAACTGGATCGCAAGATTGTTATTTCCGACGCTCAGGCGAATGCGCATATGATCCATAAAGTGACAGGGTTGGACGACGGCGTCTGGTATTTCACAATCCAGGTGCAGGATTACAACGGTTTGTTGAGCGCTCCTTCTGATGTTGTGTACAAGGAAATCAAATCCTGAATATTGCAGAGCCCGGTCGGCTCACGGGCTCCGGCCTTCCGGGCCTCAGGTCAGGGGGTCTGCAATTGGAAGTTTCAGTGTGAAGGATGAGCCTTCCCCGGGTTTGGAGGTTACGTAGATCTCGCCCCGGTGTTTTTCGATGACAGTTTTTACGAAAGAAAGGCCAAGCCCGGTACCGTGAATGCCCGCCAGTTCGCTGCTTTTCTGGCGGCGATAACGATCGAAAAGATAGGGAAGCTCTTCAGCGTCAATCCCTACGCCATCATCGTCAATCGTGAGGCAGGCCTGGTGCCCTGCGCGAAACACCTGAAGGCTTACAGCAGACCCGGGTGGGCTGTACTGAACGGCATTGGTTAACAAGTTGATCACCGCGCGCTCGAGCAATTCTGCGTTGCCTCTCAGCCATAAATCCTCGGTTCCCTGAAGCTGCAATGATATACCTTTTTCCAGCGCCTGTTCGCTCACGCTGTCCCGGGCATTTTCAACGATGGCCAGCAGCTCGCATTCATAAAAACGTGTTTCGCTCAGCTGCTCGGCACGGGCCAGTTGCACAAACTCTTCTGCAAGATGGTAGCTTCGCCGCGCCAGCCGCCCTAACTGTTCCAGCTGGCTTTGATTAATATGGCCGGGATCGCGCTTCAACTGCTCTATAAGGGCCAGTTGTGACACCAGAGGCGAACGGACATCGTGGGAAATAAAGTCTATGGCTTCCCGGTGCTGCCGTTGTTGTTCCCTGAGTTCCGAGATATCGGAGATATTGGCAATAATTCCGTATTGTGTACTGTGCGGAAGTGCGAAGGGGGCAAAATGAATGAGAAAGTCTTTTTCCCGGACTTTCAGATCTACAGTCCGGCTCTGCAGCAAGGTGAGCGTTTCAGACACGGTCTCATGCCAGGGTGGTGTTTCGCGCGGGTCGTAACCTTCAAGAAGTCGTGTCAGGGGAAGCCCGCCCAGGCTTGGCATGGGCTCTCCAAACCACTCTTCAATGTGCCCGTTGGCAAACCGGATGATGCCGAGTTCGTCCGTTACAATGATGCCATCAGGCATACGCTCGAAGCTGCGGCGAATGAATTCCTGCATGTGGTTCAGGCGATCGGTTGCCACTTTGACCCGCTCGATTCGGGCCGAAATGTTTTCCCTGGGCTGTGGTTGGATTTCAGCCGAAGCGTCGCTGGAAAGCTTCAGGCGGCTCAGGTAGCGTTGTATGGCATCGCGGCTGAGATCGTTGGGCAGGGAAAAACCCAGGGTGTAGCACGTATTGCCTCGGTAAAACCGAATCCAGCTCTGGTTGCCAGTGTGATGCCAACGCCCCGGTTCCAGTTCTGCAGGCACATCCGAAAGGTCCAGATGCCGGAGGGAAAGTACGTCTGCGTCTTCTGTCAATAACCAGCTTTGCGGCTGAAATAATGCCTGAAAATGCTCCAGAAGCTGGGTTGGCGGGCGCTTTGAGGGCTCGGGCAGTGTAATCCTCGGACTGCGCACCAATTCATCCAGTTGCCGGTTCAGGAACCGGTTGGTCATGGCCAGACGCAAGCCGCTGGCTATGGGAAACGCCAGCGCGGCAATGATCAGCGCATGAGCTACCGGCAGCCACACCCGGAATGCCCCCAGCATCACTGTGTACAGCCCGAGAATCGCCGCACCAGCCAAGATACATGCGAACACGGTGCGTATCGGGCGCATGCGGGGTAGCAGGAAGGATAAGGCCATTAGTGTGATAATGGCCAGAGCTATGCTGGCCCATGCCGGTGCCGGCTTGATAAGCAGTTTCTGCTGATAGGCAGACAGTGTACTTGCATGAAATTCCACGCCGGACATGGGCCGGCTGAGGCGTGAAAACGGTGTTGGCAGTATGTCTCCCAGCCCCGCGGCGGTAGCTCCCACGAAGACGGTTTTGCCGCGGAACAGTTCCGGTGCTGGCGGCGCGTTCAGCACGTCACTGTAGGAATAGGTGGGCAACGTGCCCGCGCCGCCGGTAAGCGGAACAATCCGGTAGTCATCCCGCACATTTACAAAGGGCGGTAAGCCGTTGATCTCCGTCTCTCGAGGGGCAGCGCCAGAGGCTGCAAGGGCGAGGCTGGGCCATAGCTGTTGTCCCATACCATTGAACAGATAAAGGCCTCGGGCGATACCGTCATGGTCGAGCTCAACATGTACATGGCCGATACCTGAGGCCGCCCTGAGGAGTGGGGCCGCCGGTAACTGTTCACTGAGCTGCATGCGGGAACTTGCAGGGGAAAGGTGTACTGGCAGAATAACCTTGCCATGGGCCTGCATGGCGCGTCCCAGCGCGGCATCGTCCCGGGAGGCCTCGGTGAACAGCACGTCGAAAACGATGGTTTCTGCGTCTGATTCGCGCAGTTTGGTGATCAGCCCGGCGTGGGTGTGTCGTGGCCAGGGCCAGCGGCCCAGCTGAGCCAGGCTGAAATCATCAATCGCAACAAGGGCAATATCGGAAGAGGCGTCAGCGGGGTGGGCGAGCAATGCTGAATCCAGTAGCCAGTAATCAATACGCTGTGGCAGGGCCGTGGTTCCGGTCAGCACAAACATCAACAGGATTGCCAGGCCGAGTGTCCAAGGTGTCGTTTTTAAAGGCAGCCAATCCCGGTTCATGAATCCTGCTGTGTGTTAATTGTTCAGTGTTACTCCAGGTACAGTTCCCTCCCTGGCCCCCAGCGGCTCTGCAACGGGCCGTCGGAAAGTGCTTTCAGGCGCACAAAATACCGCCTTCCGGGAATAAGACGCAAGGCCGCTGTAGTATCCGGTAATGTGGCTTCTTTGATAACCCTTTCAAAATCCGGCTCTTCCGAGAGCTGCATCCGGTAGTTTACAGCTGTGTCGATCTTCTCCCAAAACACCCGAACCTGGCTGTCGATGTAATTGATACTGATAATCCGAACCGGCGGCAAGGTCCCGTTTACAATCAGCTTACGGGGTTCGGTGGTGGCCACGGAGTTACCGCCGGCTTCTGTAACCACTCGCCAGTAATACTGGCCCGGACTCAGGGGGCGCGAGGGCAGGGCAGATGTGTCCGGCGCCCACTCGCTGGTTGCTGTCAGGTTCCGAAACGCTTCATCTTCGGCAATCTCAACCCGTGCAACCTCGTTTTCACCGTTGAGTGCCCAGCGGAACTCCGGCATGTCGTCATTGACGTTACCGCCGTTTTCAGGCGCCAGCAGGGTTGCAGCGCGGGCCCGTAAATCTACCTCGACAGGCAGAATGGCGGGCATTCCCAGCGCGCCTTGTGGGTCAAGTGCAGCCAGATGAACCCTGTACCCGCCATTGTCGAGGCGGCTGATGTCAAAGCGGTTGCCGTCGATTTCACGGCTTTCAACCCACCGCCCGCTTTCTGTTTCAAAAATATCAAGGCGATAGCGGGTGGATGCGTTCTGTTTCCAGGTCATTTCTGCCGGAAGCTGGGTGAGCACAGAGGGGAACGGATTGATTTCCGGCGCCGGGGGCATTCTGCGTATGCTCATGTTTCTGCTACTACTGCTGTCAACCGTGGCGCTGAAACCGGCGGGTATGCGGTGGGTCCGGTTTGGGGCACCGAAATCAACGACTCCTTCGGTCACTTGCAGGCGAGTACCCTCAGGCCCGGTTTGCAGTGAAAAGGCGGTCCCACGCACGGCGGCCACGGCCGAGGGGGTTTCTATTTCAAAGCGGGCGCCACCCTCAATTACAGGCTTCACGCGGGTATGGGCTTCTCCCCGGTTCAGGCGTAGCCGGGTATCTACCATGCCGGACTTGCCGTATTGGGTCAGCCGGTTGAAAATCAGCCTGGAATTGGGTGAGAGGCGGACTTCCGAGCCGTCTGCCAGGGTGATGGTCGCTGCTCCGGCAGCCGATAGCACCTCGTCACCTACTCGCACAAGAGCACCTTTGGTCAGGTTTTTTTTCCCGCCATCAACGCCGGATATCAGTTGCACACTGCCGGTAACCGAGGTGACCCGAGCTGGGTCAGGTTGTCTTTTCAGCCAGGACAAGGGAATGCGAAAACGGTCGCCCTCTCCCAGAGTGGCGGGGTTTTCGATCGCGTTATACTGAAGCAGGCGGGCTACGCTCTGGTTGCTGGTCAGGAGCTCTTTGGCCACTTCGGAAAAACTCTCACCGGGCTTCAGGGTGTAAGTCCACTTGGGCGCAGTCTTGCTGGCAGGGCTTGCCAGAGCCGTCGCGGAGCCACGGGTAATGGAAAGCTCCGCACTCACAGGCGCACCCATCACCAGAAAAGCCAGCACCAGAAATGCTTTGGTGAGAAATGGCATAGAGTGTTCAGTCATCCAGTATTTGTGCTTCCCGGTTCGAATCCGGGGCTTTCGCTTTCGTTAAATCTTCGTTCGCGGCTTCGCTTTTCATGGCTTCCAGGCGGTAGCCGCGCTGGTAGATCGTCTTGATACGGAAGCCGTTCTCCGGGTTCAATCCCATCCGGCGCCTGAGGCGGCTCATGTGGGTGTCAACGGTTCGGGTGTTGATATCTTTAGCCAGCCCCCAGACACGCTCCAGCAGCACCTCACGGGTGAGCAGGCGGCCCTGGTTCTGGAACAGGAACAGGGTCAGGTCGAAGTCTTTATCGGTCAGCGTGAGTTCTTCGCCGTGCAGGCAAATGGTTCGGTGTTGGGTGTTGACTTCAAAAGGTCCGTATTGCAGCACTTCTTTCTCGTTGTCCGGATTGGCACGGCGCGCCAGGGCGTTGATACGAGCGACCAGCTCCGCGGCCCGTGCCGGCTTTGCAAGGAAGTCATCTGCGCCGGCATCCAGTGCCTCAACAATATCGGATTCGCTGTCGCGCTGGGTGAGAAATACAATGGGAACAGGCCAGTTAATTTGCGCCCTTACACTTTTCAGCACATCGATACCGGTCATATCGGGTATCTGCCAGTCAAGAATCATCAGATCGTAACTGCGGTGCAGTGCGGCACTCAGAAAACTCTGGCCGGTGGGGAAGCTGTCGCAGTGATGCCCGCGCTCAGACAGAATGGACTGGATGTGCTGCGCCTGTTCCTGTTGGTCTTCAAGCAGAGCAATGCGCATTGCGTATCTCCCGGACTAGATGATGCCTTGTTGCGATGCTGTTCCCCTCTGACATAATCAGGGTGAGAAACAGGATCTCCCGCCATATCAGTCGATTATCGCAAATTGCTGCAAGGCATTCAGTATCGTTATGTAGACTTGCGTAAGCGAATTGCTGGCTTTCCGTTGTCGTCATTCAGTGTTTGTCGGCAGGCCGGGAAATTACTGCAGCCCCAGAACCAGCCTTTTTTGCCGTTCCGGCGAACGAGCGGGGAAAAACAGTGGGGGCAGGGCACAGGTTTTTGCCCGGTGCCATCTGCCGGGTTGGCGTCTTCAAGCGGGCGGGTTCCCCGGCAGTCAGGGTATCGGGTGCAGGCAAAGAAATGACCGAACTTACCGTTTCGCTCTGTCATGGGTGCCCGGCATTTGGGGCAGTTCGGCAATGTGGTTTGTGGCGCTGCTGCCGGCGTTTCAGCCTTGGCGCCAATGAACAGGCGGATTTCTGTTTTCAGTGCCTCGAGAAATTGCCTGGGGTCGCCTTCACCTCTGCGTATGGCTTCCAGAGTTGCTTCCCAGACTGCCGTTCTGTCGGGCTTACTGACAGATTCCGGCAGAGCCCCGATCAGCGTTTTTCCTTTGTCGGTCGCACGAATGTGCCGGCTGTCCCGGTACAGATAGTCCCGCTTGAACAGGGTGTCGATAATGCTCGCGCGGGTCGCTTCTGTGCCCAGGCCGTCCGTTTCCCTCAGGGTTTTCCGAAGTTCCGGGTCGGTTACAAACCGGGCAATGTTGGTCATCGCCGAGAGCAGCGTCGCATCGGTGAAGTGCTGGGGTGGCTGGGTTTTTTGCTCGTTTACGGTGCTGTCTTCGCAGAATACCGGTTCACCCTTGCCCAGGCGTGGCAGTGGGGATTTTTCAGTTTCTTTGTTGTTGTCCCGGAGTTTTAACTCCAGAGCCTTCCAGCCGGGTTCCAGCACGGCATTTTCAGTGGCACGGAACCGGTGTTCCGCAACCTGTACGGTCAACCGGCCTTCGCGGTGTATGGCATCTGCGAGAAACTGCATCAGATAATAACGGCTGACAAGATCGTAGATTTTCTGTTCAGCATCACTGAGCCGGCCATTGGGTGCCGTTCGGCTGGTGGGAATAATGGCGTGGTGGGCATCTACTTTTTTATCGTTCCAGGCAGCTGTTTTGCGGTTGAAATCGGCCTGATTACAGGTTTCAGCCAGGTCTGGCAGAACGCGGCCGATAGCACCCGCGATTTGTTCGCGCTGGGCAAAATGGCCTTCAGGCAGGTGTCGGCAGTCGGAACGGGGGTAGGTGATCAGCTGGTGGCGTTCGTAAAGATTTTGCGCCGTGTCCAGTACGTCTTTCGCTCCCATGCGAAACAGGCGCCCCGCTTCGATTTGCAACGCCGACAGGGATAAAGGCAAGGGCGGCGCTTCCGGGCGGTCGCGAAAGCGGGATTCAATCACCGACCCGGGCCGATGGTGAATGCTGGCGGCAATCTGCCCGGCGGTTGCGCGGTCCAGCAGGCGGTTCTCGTCGTCCAGATAATCCTGAAACTGTTCGTTCGGCAGCCATCGGGCAGTGAACGCCTGCTGGTCTGCCTCTTCTTCCTGAGCCCGGAAGCGGGCTTCTATGCGAAAGTAGGGTTTGGGCTCAAAGTTCTCGATGGTGTTGTCCCGTTCCACCACCAGGCCCAGTACCGGTGTTTGCACCCGGCCCACGGAGTAAACGCCCTTTTGCCCTTGCTGCTGGTAATTCAGCGTATAAAAACGGGTGAGGTTGATGCCATAGAGCCAGTCGGCCCGTTGCCGGGCGAGGGCAGAATGCGAGAGCCTGCGGAACTCCGAGTTGTCCCGGGGTTGCTGTATGGCTTTGGTAACGGCCGCCGGGGTCAGGTCGTTGATGAGTATGCGTTTTACCGGGGCCCGGGTTCCGAAGTAGCGGATCACTTCATCAACCAGCAGTTGACCTTCCCTGTCCGGGTCTCCGGCATGAACAATGGTATTTGCCTGCCGAATCAGGGATTCCAGTGTGTTGAGTTGCTGGCGCACGCTGTCTTTGGGGGTTAGCTGCCATGTGTCCGGGAACATGGGCAGGTCGTGCTGGCGCCATGTTTTCCACGCCGGGTTGTAGCTTCCCGGTTCGGCCGGCTCCAGCAGGTGGCCAATACACCAGCTCACGGTGGCAGCTTCGTTGCCTTTGCCACAGCGAATCCAGCCCTGGCCTTTCTGGTAGGGGCCGGGCAGGGCGGCGGCAATGGCTCTGCCGAGGCTGGGTTTTTCCGCGATGTACAGGAGCATGGCTGGGTAAGGTTTTCCGGTCTTTGGCTGGCAAGGGAATGTGGCTGTTTGGTGGATGGGTGTCAAGGTTCGGGGAAGTGCATCTTCTGTAGTAGACTGTTTGCTTTGGGGTTAGTCGGGCGCGGAGCTGGCCTTTTCAAAACACGCCGTCTTCGTACACCGGGGTGTCGCCAATCAATCCAGAGCGAATGTTGCCAGAGCGAATGTTGAGAGTTAAATAATTATGAAAATGCAGAACGCAATTGAAAGCAAGCTGAATGAGGCGTTTGACGCCAGTATTCTTCAGGTGGAGAACGAAAGCCATATGCACAGTGTGCCGCCGAACTCGGAAACGCACTTCAAGGTGACCATGGTGTCGCCGGCATTTGCGGGTCAGATGAAGGTCAAGCGGCATCAGGCTATTTACAAGGTGCTCTCTGAAGAGCTGGAGATGGCAGGTGGCGTGCATGCATTGGCACTTCATCTATACTCTCCGGAGGAGTGGGAAGCGTCCGGGCAGTCGGTGCCGGCGTCGCCGAATTGCATGGGAGGTTCCAAGGCGGATGCCCGGCCAGCGGCTTCAGGTTCGAAAAATCAGAGCGGAGGGCTTTCATGAGCCAGTTCTTTCAGATTCACCCGGAAAATCCGCAAAAACGGTTGGTCAGGCAGGCGGTTGAGATTCTTCGTAATGGCGGTGTGATTGTGTATCCCACGGACTCGGGATACGCCCTTGGGTGTCATTTGGGGGAGAAGCCGGCTGCCGACAAGATCAAGCGGATTCGCAAACTGGATGACAAGCATAATTTTACGCTGGTATGTCGTGATCTTTCGGATATCGGGGTGTATGCCAAAGTGGATAACACCCAGTACCGGCTGCTCAAGACCTTCACGCCGGGGCCTTATACCTTCATTCTGGATGCGACGAGCGAGGTGCCAAGGCGTCTGCTGAACCCGAAGCGCCGCACGATCGGAGTAAGGGTTCCCGATAACGCGATCGTTCAGGCGTTGTTGGGTGAGCTAGGCGAGCCCATCATGAGCAGCACGCTGATTTTACCGGGCGAGTCCGACCCCATGACAGATCCTTATGACATCCGGGATACGCTGGAGCATGAACTGGACCTGATTATCGACGGCGGTTTCTGTGGTATGGAGCCCACCACGGTGGTGAACTTTACGGGTGAAGTGCCGGTGGTTACCCGTGTGGGCAAGGGCGATCCGGCACCGTTTGAAACCTGATGCTCAGGCCCGGGTATTCAGGTTGAAGGCATAGGTAGAGCGGTTCTCTGCAACATTAAACTGATCAGTCCGGGCGGAGCGGCGCAGGGTGTCGTAGCGATGCACGAGGTCCTGCAGGCCGTTGAACTGCTGGTTTTCGCTGATCAGTGTGTCCAGCAGTGAATTATTGACGCCGTAAGCCTGGTTGAGCTTCAGGGCATTGTCCATAAAGTGCAGTGTCGGCTCGTTTACGCTCAGGCGGCTGAAGGCATCTGCGAAACTCCTGTTCACGTTAAGATCATTTTCAATGCGGGTACGTGCTTCTTCTGCAAGGTTTCCGCCCACTTCAATCCTGCCACCCTCATTTTTGTTAACGCTTATTTTT
>JACDJA010001310.1_pt1 | contig 21283 bp, 18 predicted proteins | sample 7449241 | NCBI WGS metagenome assembly JACDJA01 (sample SAMN14253289, study PRJNA609438) | sludge metagenome | isolation source: initial anaerobic sludge | collected 2018-12-20 | reverse complement strand
GCCCAGCAAGCCGGCCTGCTGCAGCAGCGGCAGGAACTGGTCGGGTTCCCGGATGCCGTCGGGGGAGTGCCAGCGGGCGAGTGCCTCGACGGTCACCACGGTGCCGGTGCGCAGGTCGACGATCGGTTGGAAGTAGGCGCGGATGGCACCGCACTCGAGAGCGACGATCAGCGCAGCGGTCTTGTCCGCGTCGGCCGTCGCCGATTCACGAGCGGATTGCCCGGCCTCGATGTCGGCATCGGCCATCGAGATGGCCCCGTCGAAACCGGTCTCCGGGCGGCGCCTGCCGATGCCGATGGTTGCGGCGACCTCCGACGTCTCGAGCGCCTGGCGGGTGACCCGTTCCAGTTCGGTCACCTCGTGGTCGCTGACGCCGATCATCACGGCACCGAGTCGGTTGCCGCCGACGTGAGCGCCGAAGTGGCGGTCGCCGAGCACCTCACGCACCACGGTCCCGGCGATTCGAAGGTGCTCGTCGCCCGCAGAATGACCGTGCAGTTCGTTGCTGCGCTCCAGGCCATGCAGCTCGATCAGCATCACCGCGGCCGGCTCGCCGAACTCGCGGCAGAACTGCTCGTCGCGGCGTAGGCGTTGCTCCCAGCCCTGGCGAGTGGCGAGCCCGGTGAGCGGGTCGGACAACCCGCTGCTCAGTTCGGTGACCCGGCGCTCGCGCGCCAAGGTTGCCTCGGCAGCGGCCAGTGCGCCGAGCAGGATGGCGAAGACACGGGCCTGGGTCGACGCATGCTCGAGATCGATCGAAGGATCGCGGTCGTCGAAGCCGACCAACTCGCCGAAGGGCTGACCATCGGGAAAGGTGATGGGAACTGCGATCCGGAAGGGAGCGCCCTGGCCGGCCGCTGCATCCAGCGAGACGTGCGCGCGCAGCGAGCCACGAGTGTCATCGACGACCAGCGTGTGGCTGCCGTGCGAATCCGCCCGGCACACAGCCCAACTGCCCAGCCCAGACGTGGTGGAGAGGTGTTCCAGAACTCGCTGTGCCGCACGCGAGAACGTCGTGTCGTGGCTGGCGCCGATGGTCATGGAACTTGTATCGGCACGTTGAGCAGGGAACTTCAGCCAGTCTTGAGGCTTGTGCGAGCGATCGGCAACGATGGGGAACAGGTGTTCGCTTTCGTGGTAGGCTGCCGACGTGCCGCATCGTTTCCGCCCCGCAGTCAGCAGTCCGCCCACCTGCTCCCGCCGAGCCGCTGTCGCGCCTCGGTAGCCTCGCCGCCATGCCCGCTGCCCCGTCATCGAAGAGCGACGTGCCCAAGATCATCGTGCGCGGCGCGCGCGAGCACAACCTGAAGAACGTCAGCATCGAGATCCCGCGCGACCGGCTGGTGGTGTTCACCGGCCTGTCCGGCTCCGGCAAGAGCAGCCTCGCCTTCGACACCATCTACGCCGAGGGTCAGCGCCGGTACGTCGAGTCGCTCAGCGCATACGCACGCCAGTTCCTGGGCCAGATGGACAAGCCCGATGTCGACGTCATCGAGGGCCTGTCGCCGGCCATCTCCATCGACCAGAAGAGCGCCAGCCGCAATCCGCGCTCCACGGTGGGCACCATCACCGAGGTCTACGACTACCTGCGGTTGCTGTTCGCCCGCATCGGTGTGCAGCACTGCGCCAACGACGGCACTCGGCTGCAACGGCAAACCCCGTCGCAGATCGTCGATCGCATCCTGCTGCTGCCCGACGGCACTCGCTTCCAGGTGCTGGCGCCCGTCGTACGGGGCCGCAAGGGCGAGTACAGCACCTTGCTCGACGACCTGGCCGGGCAGGGCTTCGTGCGGGCGCGCATCGACGGCGAGATCGTCGACATCGCCGAGTTCCTCAAGCGCGACGAGAAGCTGGCGCGTTACGAGCAGCACCGCATCGAGATCATCGTCGACCGGCTGGTGCGGCGCGACGGCATCGAGCGGCGGCTCACCGACTCGCTGGAAACGGCGCTGAAGCTGGCCGACGGCGTCGCCGAGATCGAGCTGTTCGCCACCAAGGACGCTGCTGGCGGAGATGCAGTGGAGGGCGAGACGCTCACCTTCAGCCAGCACCTGGCGTGCCCGAAGTGCGGCACCAGCTACGACGAGCCGGCGCCGCGCAACTTCTCGTTCAACTCTCCCTACGGCGCGTGCGAGGCGTGCGACGGCCTCGGCACCACCTTCGAGGTCGACCCCGAGCTGCTCATCCCCGACCACGACCTGTCCATCAACGCGGGCGCCATCGCACCCTGGCGCACCAGTAGCACCCAGTACTTCACGCGCATGCTCGAGGCCGTCGCCGACGAGTACGGCATCGATCTCGATGCGCCGTACGGTGCGCTCAACGCCAAGCAGCAGAAGGTCATCCTGTACGGCGTCGAAGGCAACCTGAAGGTCAAGTACAAGAACCGCTACGGGCGCACCCGCGAGTACTCCACGGCGTACGAGGGTGTGGTGCCGTGGCTCAATCGCCGCCGCGCTGGTGCCGAGAGCGACTGGGCCCGCGAGCAGTACGAGGGCTACATGCGCGAGGTGCCGTGCCCGAAGTGCAACGGCGCGCGGCTCAAGCCCTCCACGTTGGCGGTCACCATCAACGACAAGAACATCTCCGAGATCTGCGAGATGGCAATCGGCGACTCGTCCAACTTCCTCGCCGCGCTCGAGCTCAGCGAGCGCGATCGCATGATCGCCGAGCGCGTCACCAAGGAGATCAACGCGCGCTTGGGCTTCTTGCTCGACGTCGGGCTCGACTACCTGTCGCTGTCGCGCAACGCGGGCACGCTGGCCGGTGGTGAGGCGCAACGCATTCGCCTCGCCAGCCAGATCGGCAGCGGTTTGGTGGGCACGCTCTACGTGCTCGACGAGCCATCGGTGGGGCTGCACCAGCGCGACAACCGGCGCCTCATCGACACGCTGCTTCGTCTGCGCGATCTGGGCAACACCGTGCTGGTCGTCGAGCACGACGAGGACACCATTCTCGAGGCCGACTGGATCGTCGACATCGGCCCGGGCGCCGGCGAGCACGGTGGCGAGGTCGTCTACAGCGGCCCGGTGAAGGGCATCCTCAAGTCGAAGGCGTCGGTCACCGGCCAGTACCTCAGCCGCAAGCGAACCATCCCGGTACCCCAGCAGCGTCGTTCGCCCGGGCTCGACTGGCTCGAGATCCAGGGTGCCAAGGAGCACAACCTGCGCAACCTCGATGTGCGCATCCCCCTGGGGTGCTTCGTCGCCGTCACCGGCGTCAGCGGCAGCGGCAAGAGCACGCTGGTGCGCGACATCCTGCTGCCGGTGATGATGCAGAAGATCTACAAGTCGAAGAGCGCCGCCGGTCGCCACAAGAGCATCAAGGGCATCGAGATGCTCGACAAGGTGATCGACATGGACCAGTCGCCCATCGGTCGTACGCCGCGCAGCAACCCGGCCACGTACACCGGTGTCTTCGACAACGTGCGCAAGCTGTTCGCCACCACCGCCGAGGCGAAGGTGCGCGGGTACCTTCCCGGTCGGTTCAGCTTCAACGTCTCGGGTGGCCGCTGCGAGGCATGCAGCGGCGATGGCACCATCAAGATCGAGATGCACTTCCTGCCCGACGTGTACGTGCCGTGCGAGGTGTGCAAGGGGGCTCGCTACAACCGCGACACGCTCGACATCCAGTTCAAGGGCAAGAACATCGCCGAGATCCTCGACATGCCGGTGGCCGAGGCGGTCGACTTCTTCGCCAACCAGCCGGCCATCCACCGCTACATGCGCACGCTCATGGATGTCGGTCTCGGCTACGTGCGGTTGGGTCAATCGGCCCCCACGTTGTCGGGTGGCGAGGCGCAGCGGGTGAAGCTGTCCACCGAGCTGGCCAAGCGCAACACCGGGCACACCATCTACCTGCTCGACGAGCCCACCACCGGTTTGCACTTCGAAGACGTGCGGCGCTTGCTCACCGTGCTCTCGCGGCTGGTCGATCAGGGCAACACGGTGCTGGTCATCGAGCACAACCTCGATGTCATCAAGACCGCCGACTGGATCATCGACCTGGGGCCGGAAGGCGGCAGTGGTGGAGGCCTGCTGGTTGCCGAAGGTAGCCCGGAGACGGTTGCAAAGGTAGACGGAAGCCACACCGGAAGGTTCCTCAAGCCGTTGCTCGACGGTTGATCCGCGAGTGCGTCGGTGCTACCCTGCCGCCCGTGACCAAGACTGCGTTGAACATCGACAAAGAAAAGGTGCTGCGTGCCGCAGAGGTCCTGGGTACCCAGGGCACCACGGCAACCATCGACGCTGCCTTGACCGACATCATCGCTCGCGATGCGCGGGCCAAGCTGGTCGAGCGCATGCGCCGCCTCACGCCGGAGCAGCGCGACGCGATCCTCCACAGCTGGGACTGACGTGGCGACGCATCTCATCGACAAGTCAGCATGGGCACGGCTCGGCGACGATGGCGTCGCCGAACGGTGGTCGGGTCCGCTCGCTGCCGGCCATGTGGCCGTCACCGGCGTCGGCATGCTCGAGATACTGGTCTCGTCGACATCGGGTGCCGACTTCGTCGATGCGCGCTTCGAGCTCAGCATGATGCCTCGTGTGGCAGTCACCGAGCAGATCATCGACCGTGCGCTCGACGTACAGGGCGAAATGGCCGGCCGCGGCACGCATCGTGCGCCCTCGCCGGCAGATCTCGTCCTGGCGGCGTGTGCCGAGGCCAACGGGCTCACCGTGTTGCACTACGACAAAGACTTCGACCTCATCGCCGAGGTCACCGGGCAGCCAGTGCAGTGGGTGGCGCCGGCAGGTTCGGTCTCGTGACCGACGTTCCACTGGTGGTCGACCCCATCGCCGACCACTCGCTGCTGCAGCGCCGCACGCTCGTGACGCTCCGCCTTGCACAGGTGCCCGGGCAGGCCGCGGTCGCCGGTGTCGTGGCAGTCGGCGCGTTGCTGGCCAAAGATCTGTTGCACGGCCAGGATCGATTCGCCGGCTCCGGCGGCGCCGCCTTCACGCTGGGTTCGGCCTTCCTGGCGGTGCCCCTGTCGGCGTTCATGCGCCGCAACGGCCGCCGGCCGGGGTTGAAGTTCGCGTTCGGCCTCGGTGCGGTCGGCGCCGTCATCGCCGGCATCGGTGGGCAACTGCGATCGTTTCCGCTGTTCCTGTTGGGCATGCTCTGCTTCGGTGGGGCGCAGGCGGCCACGCTGCAAGGTCGCTACGTTGCCGCCGACCTCGCTCGGGAGAGCGACCGAGCGCAGGCCATCGCCAGCGTCGTGGTCGTCGGCACGCTCGGCGCGGTGTTCGGGCCCGTCCTGACGCCGTGGGAGAAGCGGGCCGGCCAGGCCGTGGGGCTCGACCAGTTCATCGGGCCGTTCTTCTTCGCGGCGCTGCTGCTGCTGGTGGCGATGGCCGTCATCGCTCGCCGGCTGCACCCGGATCCGCTGGCGGTGAACGGCGAGCTCGACCCGCACGCCGAGCGAGTTCGCCCGCTGCGGCAGGTTCGCATCTCGGCGGCGGTCATCCGCAGCAACCGGCTGGCCACCCTCGGGTTGGTGGCGATGGTCGTCTCGCAGACCACGATGGTGGCCGTGATGACGATGACCCCGTCGCACATGAAGGACCACGGCCAGGCCGATCTGTCGGCCTACGTGATCGCCCTGCACATCGCCGGCATGTATGCCTTCGCCCCCTTCGTCGGCCGGTTCGTGGGTCGTGTCGGGCAGGTGCCTGCCGTGATGGTCGGCTCGGTGGTGCTCGGCGCGGGCACGGTCGTGTCGGTCGTCGCGGGTTACGTGCCGTCGCTCATCTTCGTCGGGCTGTTCCTCCTCGGTGTCGGCTGGAACATCGGTCTCATCGCCGGCAGCAGCATGCTCACCGGCGCGGTGCCGGGCAACGCTCGGGTCGAGGTGCAGGGCACCGCCGACCTCGCGATGAGCTTCTGCGGCGGCATGGCCGCGTTCGCCTCCGGCTTCGTGAAGCAGGCGTGGGGCTTCCACATGCTGGCCAACGCCGCCACGTTGCTCGCCGGGCTGCTGTTGGTGGTGGCGTACACGCACTCGCTGCGCACCCGCCTTGCCGTGCACTGATGCCCAAGCCGTCCGCGTCTGTGCACCGCTGCTCGGTGGTCGAGCCGTCGCGTGCAGACGCGGGCTCGGTGTGGCTCAGCGGCCGCGGAGTTTCTTGCTCAGCTCGTTGAGCCGGGTCTTCTCGCTACGCGAGAGCGAGTCGATGCCGTGGGCGCTGATCTTGTCGAGCAGGCCGTCGAGCTCGAGCTGGTCGACGGCGGTGTGTGCCGGCTCTGGTGTGGCCCACGGCCCGGCGATCACGGCAGAGCCGCTGCCGCTGGCGCGACGGCTCTTCGGCTTCTTGCTGGAGGGCGCGCCCACGAAACGCGGGATGAACTGCAACTCGTTGAGCATGCCGTACTGCCGCGCGGTGACCATGCCGACGAGGATGGCCCCGAGCTCGACGAGCAGGGCACCGAAGAACCGGTTGCCCAGGTACTGCAGCACGTCGAGCAGCACGAACACGGAGGCGAGCACCCACAACGGGATGTTGAAGAACCACACCGCGTTCGGGCTGTCGAAGGCGTAGACGACCAGCAGCGCGATGGCGAGGATGCTCAGGCCGTAGGCCTGCCCGGTGTCGGCGGTGAAGTCGAAGAGCGACACCACGGCTGCCGGCAGCACCGTCATCAGGGCGATCATGATGGTGAAGCGCACGCGGCCGACGGTGTCTTCGATGCGATGCCCCACAAACCAGAAGAACGCCAGGGTGAGGATGACCCAGATGCGTGTGGGCGGGTTGGCGATCGGCCAGGTGACCAGCCGCCAGATCTCACCCTCGCGCACCAGCGGCGCGATGAAGTACATGTCGAAGATGGGCCCATCGGCACCGCCGATGGCGTAGAGGAACATCGACAGCACGCCGAGGCCGACGAGCAGTGCCGTGGTGGTGACATCGACCGTGCCGATGCGGAACCAGCCATCGCGACTCGGGCGTTCGGGCATCGAGAACTGGTAGCGGCCGGGCACGCGAGAAACCCTATCCGCGCACATCGGGTTGACCGCGGGTGCGCCCCGTAGAGTCGAGGCGATGGTAGAGCGCCCACCCACCGGCACGATTCCCGAGACACCGGGGTCGTATCAGTTCAAGGACAAGGAGGGGCGCGTCATCTACGTGGGCAAGGCTTCCAGCCTTCGTCAGCGACTCTCCAACTACTTCCAAGACCCGCGCAACATGCATCCGCGTACGGCCCAGATGGTGGCCACCGCCACGTCGGTGGAGTGGATCGAGGTGCGCAACGAGGTGGAAGCCCTGATGCTGGAGTTCAGCCTCATCCAGCTCCACCGCCCGCGCTTCAACGTGCGGTTGCGCGACGACAAGAGCTACCCGTTCCTCGCGGTCACGCTCGACGAGCAGTATCCGCGTGCACTGGTGATGCGCGGTCGCAAGCGCAAGGGCACCCGCTACTTCGGGCCGTACGCGCACGCATACGCCATCCGCGACACGCTCGACCTGCTGTTGCGCAGCTTCCCCATCCGTACGTGCAGCCCGGGCAAGTTCAACGAGCATCACCGGCTGGGTCGGCCGTGCCTGCTGTTCCACATCGAGAAGTGCTGTGGCCCGTGCGTGGGCGAGGTCGAGGAGATGCCGTATCGCCAGCTGGTGCAAGAGCTGTGCGACTTCCTCGATGGCGACACCGACGAGATCGTCAAGCGGCTCGAGGCCGAGATGGCCGGTGCGGCCAAGGAGCTGGAGTACGAGCGGGCGGCACGCCTGCGCGACCGGTTGCTGGCAGTGCGCAAGGCCATCGAGAAGCAGCAGATGGTTGCCGAGCGCAGCGAAGACATCGACGTGATCGGTATCGCCGACGACGAGCTGGAAGCGGCCGTGCAGGTGTTCTTCGTGCGCAAGGGCCGGGTGGTCGGGCGCAAGGGGTTCGTGCTCGACAAGGTGGAGGAGCTCTCGCCGGGTGGTCTCGTCGATCGCATCCTGGAGTCGCTGTACGGCGACGACCCGCCGGCGGGGGTGCCCAAGCAGGTGTTGGTGCCGGTGGCGCCCGACGACACGGCCACCTACGAGGAGTGGCTCACTCACCTGCGCGGCAGCCGTGTGCAGATCCGCGTCGCGCAGCGTGGCGACAAGCGCGAGCTGCACGAGACCGTCACTCGCAACGCTCGCGAGGAGTTCATGCGCCACCGCCTGCGTCGCGCCGGCGACCACAACGCGCGCAGCCGCGCGATCACCGAGCTGCAGGATCTGCTGGGGTTGCCCGAGGCGCCGCTGCGCATCGAGTGCTACGACATGGCGCACCTGCAGGGCACCGACTACGTGGGCAGCATGGTGGTGCTGGAGGACGGCCTGCCCAACAAGCGCGAGTACCGCCGGTTCAAGGTGAAGGACGTGGCGGGCAACGACGACTACGCGGCGATGGAGGAGGTGCTCACTCGCCGGCTGCAGGCGTACCTCAACGAGCGCGACCAACCGCTCGACGAAGACCTGATCGACGGCGAACGTCGCCGCCCGCGCAAGTTCGCGTACCCGCCACAACTGCTGCTGGTCGACGGTGGCAAGGGCCAGCTCGCCGTGGCCGAGCGAGTGGTGCGCGCGTTGGGCCTGCACGACGAGATTCCCATCGCGTCGCTCGCGAAGCGCTTCGAGGAGGTGTTCGTTCCGGGCCGCGGCGAGCCCATCGAGGTGCCGCGCGGCAGCGACGCACTGTTCATGCTGCAACGCATCCGCGACGAGGCGCACCGCTTCGCCAACACGTTCCACCGCGAGCTGCGCGGCAAGCGGATGACGACCTCGTCGCTCGACGGCATTCCTGGTCTCGGCGATGCCCGCAAGAAGAAGCTGACGCAGGTGATGGGCGGCGTGAACGCGGTGAAGAAGGCCTCGCTCGACGAGTTGAAGGCGCTGACGTTCCTGCCCGATGCGGTGGCCGAGGCGATCCACGAGAAGTTCCACCGTGCGTGAGATCGATTCGGCCAGGGTGTCGCTGCGGCCCATGCAGGGCACCGACGCCGACTACACCTTGATGGTGCCGTGGCTGACGGACCAGCGGGTGGTCGAGTGGGTTTTCGGTCGCGACCAGGTCTACGACCTCGATCGAATCCGCGACGAGTGGGATGTGGCCGATCTGCTCGCCGAGGAAGTCAGCCCGAACTTCATCGCCGTCGACGACCGGCCCGTCGGTTACCTCCAATTGGTGCGGGTCGCCGCGCACAACGACGGTTACCAGGCCGAGGGCGACGTCAGTCGGGCCTACGCACTCGATCTCTGGATCGGCGAGCCGGCACTGTGGGGCGGCGGCATCGGCACCGCTGCCTGTGTTCGAGCGATCGAGTCGCTGCTGGCGCTCGGGGCCGATCGAGTGCTGATCGACCCCAGGGTCGTCAACGAGCGAGCGGTGCACGTGTACGAGAAGGTCGGCTTCCGCAAGGTGAAGGTGCTGCCCGAGAACGAGTTCCACGAGGGCAAGGGCTGGGATTGCTGGCTGATGGAGCTGGACCTCGCAGCCTTCGAGGCGTTCAGCGGCGCGCCTACCAGAAGACCGGATCCTCCTCCTCGGGCCGAGTGAGCGTGCCGTTGCGGAAGCGTTCGACCAGCCGCTCGCCCTCACGTTGCTCCTTCAGGTAGCGATCGGCGGCCACGACGTGTGGCGGTGGCGCTGGGGGAGCGAGGGGAAACTTCTTGCGGGCCCCCTGTCGGGTGATGCCCAGCAGCCGCCCGATGCGGCCCCAGCCCCATCCGTTGACTCGCGCGAGTGCGACGGCCTTCTGTTGGAGCCAATCGATCTCGCGCGACAGGCTGTGCGCAGCAACGAGCGCCCTCCTCGGGTCGTCACACAGTGCATCGTCGATCATCGCGATCAGCTGCCTGCGGATCTGTGACATGGCGGTTCCCTCCGTCTGCTCTCGGTGGGGAAGCCGCGCGCGGAACATATCGGTGGACCCGGGGTACTTCCTCTCGCGCCACGACAACCGTGGTACCGGGGGGTGCCAACCTGCGTTGTCGAGCTGGCGGAGCAAGCACCCTGTACTGGTGGAGCAAGCACCTCGGGCCGGGCCGGGCCGAGCTGGCTGGGCCGGGCCGGGCCGGGCTGGGCTCGCCGGGCAGTGCAGCGGTTCAGCGAAAGGCGCTCAGCACGTCGGCGTGCAGCGCGGCGTACGTGTCGCGCCGTTCCTCGGGCGACTCGCCGAGCGTGAAGTCGGCGATGGCGAACTCGTGCACGCCCAGTTCCTCGTAGCGAGCCAGCTGGTCGACGAGCTCCTGTGCCCCGCCCACCAGCGAGCGGTCGGGCACCACGTGCGCCTGCACCGCATCGCGAGCGGCCTGCGTGGGGGTGAAGAACACCATCGCCTGGGCCGAGCGGCGCAACTCGCCGGGTTCGCGGCCCACGGATTCGCAGGCGGCAGTGAAACGCTCGGTGCGACGAGCGACCTCATCGGGGTCGCCCCAGGTGTTCCACTCCTCGGCCCAGCGGGCGGTGAGCCGCAGCATGCGTGGGCTGCCGGTGCCGACCAGGATGGGCAGTGTGCCGTTGACCGGTTTGGGCGAGAGCGGCGCGTCAGTGAGGCGGTACGTGTGGCCGTGGAAGTCGACCGCGTCTTCGCGGAACAGGCGGTGCACGATCTCGATCGCCTCCGCGAACCGGCTCACTCGCGGTGCGGGGTCGGGCAGGTCGAAGCCGTACGCGCTGTGCTCGTTGACCTGCCAGCCGGCGCCCAAACCCAGCACGGCGCGGCCGCCGGAGATGTGGTCGACCGTGGTGGCCCGCTTTGCCAGCAGCACCGGGTGGTGGATCGTCACCGGCGAGACCATCGACACCAGACGCAGGCGCGGCACGAGGGCACCGATGCCGGCGAGCACCGACCAGCACTCGTGCGCGTCGCCCGGGTCGGGGGTGCCGTCGTCGCGGTTCGGCATCAGGTGATCGGCGTACCAGAACGAATCGAAGCCCGCTCCTTCCGCCCACGTAGCGAGCGCGAGTGTCTCGCTCCACGATCGGTCGTACGAAGGCCACACGGAGAACTGCATGCGCCGCACTCTACGACAGCCCCGTACGATTGCTGCGTGAGCAACGACCTCTGGGAAACGCATGCGGAGTGGTGGATCGACGGCTTCACCGCCGGTGCCGACCCCGAGTACGAGGAGCAGATCCTGCCGCTCGCGGCTCGCGAGCTGGCCGGCGCGCAACGGGTGCTCGACGTCGGTTGCGGTGATGGTCAGGTCAGCCGGCTGGCGGCCAGGCTGGGCGCGCAGGTGGTGGGCATCGACCCCACGTGGAACTGCGTCAGCGTTGCCAACCAGCGCGGCGGTGCGGTGTTCGCACGCGCCGGTGCCGCGCAGCTGCCGTTCGCTGATGGCACCTTCGATGCCGTCGTGGCCTGCTTGGTGTTCGAGCACATCCGCGACGTCGACAGCGCCATCGCCGAGGTCGCCCGCGTGCTGCAGCCCGGTGGTCGCTTCTGCTTCTTCCTCAACCATCCGCTGCTGCAGACCCCCAACAGCGGCTGGATCGACGACCAGTTCCTCGACCCGCCCGAGCAGTACTGGCGCATCGGCCCCTACCTGATCGAGGACGAGACGATCGAGGAGGTGGAGAAGGACGTGTTCATCCCGTTCATCCACCGCCCGCTCAGCAGGTACGTCAACACCCTGGCCGCCAACGGCCTGCTGCTCGAGCGCATGGAAGAGCCGGCACCGCCTGCCGGCTTCCTGGCCAAGGCCGAGGAGTACCTCGCCGCGTCCACCATCCCGCGGCTGCTGTATCTGCGCACTCGCAAGATGTGAGCCGAGCACGTACGATCTCGCGATGGCCGACATCCTGCTCATCACCGGCATGTCCGGCGCTGGGCGCTCCGGCGCAGCAGCCGTGCTGGAGGATCTGGGCTGGTACGTCATCGACAACCTGCCCACCTCCTTGGTCGACACCATCGTCGAGCTGGTGAGCAAGCCGGGCAGCGACATCCACCGGTTGGCGCTGGTCGCCGGTCGCCAGCACGTCGAGCTGTTGCCGAAGGTCGCAGCGCTGCGCGCCAATGGTCACCGGGTACGGATGCTGTTCCTCGACGCCTCCACCACGGCGCTGGTGAAGCGCTACGACGCCACGCGGCGCAAGCACCCGCTCGACGGCGAGGCGCCCGGCCTCGTGGAAGCCATCGACCTCGAGCGCGCGTTGCTGCAGCCGGTGAAGAGCGCGGCCGATCTCGTGATCGACACCACCGAGCTCAACGTGCACCAGCTGAAGGCGAAGCTGCTCGCCGCCTTCGACGAAGTGGGCGACGGCCAGCGGTTGCAGATCGCCGTCGAGAGCTTCGGGTTCAAGCACGGGCTGCCGCTCGACGCCGACATCGTGATGGACGTGCGCTTCCTGCCCAACCCGCACTGGGACGAGACCCTGCGGCCGCTCACCGGGCACGATCCCGCAGTGCGCGACTTCGTGCTGGAACGCGCGCAGGCGAGCGACTTCCTCGACCGGTTCGACGACCTGATGCGCTCGTTGCTGCCCTCCTACGAGAGCGAAGGCAAGAGCTACTTGACGGTGGCGTTCGGGTGCACCGGGGGCCGTCATCGCAGCGTTGCAGTGGCCGAGGAGCTGTCGCGACGGCTGCGCGAGCACGGCTATGCGGTGCGCACCGGCCATCGCGACCTCAGCCGCTGACCGTCGGCGCCACAATTGGGACCAACGGCCGGGGGCGGGTCGCCCGTCGTTGAGTAGGATCGCCGAAGAATGATCCTCTCGTGAAAGGAAGCGCAACCATGACGGTTCGCGTCGGCATCAACGGTTTCGGGCGCATCGGGCGCAACTTCTTTCGGGCTGCCAAGCAGCGCGGCGCCGACATCGACTTCGTGGCGGTGAACGATCTTGGTTCGCTCGACCAGATGGCGCACCTGCTGAAGTACGACTCGGTGCTGGGCGTGCTGCCCAACGAGATCAAGGCCACCAAGAACGGCATCAGCGTGGACGGCGACGAGCTGCGCGTGCTCAGCGAGCGCGACCCGAAGAACCTCCCGTGGGGCGAGCTCGGCGTCGATGTCGTCATCGAGAGCACCGGCTTCTTCACCAAGCGCGACACGGCTGCCTACCACCTGGAGGCGGGGGCCCCGTTGGTCATCGTCTCCGCCCCGTGCGACGGTGCCGATGCCACGTTCGTGTACGGCGTCAACCACAAGGACTTCGACTTCAAGACCCAGAAGGTCATCTCCAATGCCAGCTGCACCACCAACTGCTTCGTGCCGTTGGTGAAGGTGCTCGACGATGCCTTCGGCATCGAGCAGGGCCTGATGCAGACCGTGCACGCCTACACCGGCGACCAGCAGCTGGTCGACGGCCCGCACAAGGATCTCCGTCGTGCCCGCGGCGCCGCCATCAACATCGTGCCCACGGGTACGGGCGCGGCGCGCGCCACCAGCCTCGTGCTCACCAGCATGAAGGGCAAGCTCGACGGCACCTCGCTGCGGGTTCCGGTACCCACCGGCTCGGTGGTCGACTTCACCGCCAACCTGAAGACCGCGGCCACGGTGCAGCAGATCAACGCCGCCTACAAGAAGGCCGCGTCGTCGGGCCCGCTGAAGGGCATCCTGCGCTACACCGAAGACCCCATCGTCTCCAGCGACATCCAGGGCGATCCGCACAGCAGCATCTTCGATGCCGGTCTCACGATGAGCATGGGCAAGATGGTGAAGGTGCTCTCCTGGTACGACAACGAGTGGGGCTACAGCAACCGCCTCATCGACACCACCCTGTACGCGGGCGCCAAGGTCCGCAAGCAGTCGAAGAAGTAGCCATGGCCGGCCGCATCCCCACGCTCGCCGACCTCGGCGACGTCAGCGGCAAGCGCGTGCTGGTTCGTACCGACTTCAACGTTCCGATGGAGAACGGCGAGATCACCGACGACTTCCGCATCCGCGCGGCGCTGCCCACGATCAACTGGTTGCTCGAGCGAGGTGCGACGGTCGTGACGGCCTCGCACCTCGGCCGGCCGAAGGGGCAGCCGAATCCGAAGTACAGCATGGATGCCGTGCGTGCTCGCCTGGCAGAGCTGGCGCCCGGCGTCGAGCTGCTGGAGAACCTGCGCTTCGACGCCGGTGAGGAAGGCAACGACGCGGCGTTCGTCGCCACGCTCGTCGATGGCATCGACCTGTACGTCGACGATGCGTTCGGCGCCTGCCATCGCGCGCACGCCAGCATCGTCGGCCCGCCGCGCACGCTGCCCAGCGCGATGGGGCTGCTGTTGCAGAAAGAGGTCGAGGTGCTGCTCGGTCTGCGCGAGCACCCGAAGCACCCGTTCGTGGCCGTGCTCGGCGGCAGCAAGATCAGCGACAAGCTGGGCGTGGTCGAGGCGTTGCTCAACACGGTCGATTCGCTGGTCATCGGTGGGGCGATGTGCTTCACGTTCCTCGCCGCGCAGGGTTACCCCATCGGCGCCAGCCTGTGGGAGCCCGATCAGGTCGACACCTGCAAGCGCCTGCTCGAGCAGTCCAAGGCCAGCGGCAAGACCATCCACCTTCCCGAAGACCTCACCGGCGTCGACGCCAACGGCGAGTACGCCACCTTCGGCATCCGCCTGCCCGACGGCGCCAAGGGCTTCGACATCGGCCCCGGCACGGCGGCCGCGTTCAGCGACGTGATCATGGATGCCCGCACGGTGTTCTGGAACGGTCCGATGGGCATGTTCGAAGACCCGCGCTTCGAAGCCGGCACGCGCACGGTTGCGCAGGCGATGGCCGACACGAAGGCGTTCACGGTGGTGGGCGGTGGCGACAGCGCGGCCGCGCTGGCCCAGTTCGGCCTCGACGACGACGTCGATCACGTCAGCACCGGCGGCGGCGCGTCGCTGGAGCTTCTCGAGCTGGGCGATCTTCCCGGGCTGGAAGCACTTCGTCACGCACCCAACGCACCGATCTCGCCCGACGACCCGGAGCTCTCATGACACGCAAGCCACTCATCTCCGGCAACTGGAAGATGAACCACAACCACTTCGAAGCCATCCAGACGGTGCAGAAGCTGGCGTACTTGGTGGGCAAGGACGAGCTGGAGGCCGCCGACGTCAGCATCCACCCGCCGTTCACCGACATCCGCAGCGTGCAGACCGTCATCGACAGCGACAAGCTGGGCTACGCACTGGGCGCCCAGCACTGCCACTTCGAGGAGAAGGGTGCGTACACCGGTGAGGTGTCGCCGGTGTTCCTGCAGAAGCTGGGTGTGCAGTACGTCATCGCCGGCCACAGCGAACGACGCGAGATCTTCGGCGAGACCGACGAGATCGTCAACAAGAAGGTCGCTGCCATCCAGCAGCACGGCATGACCCCCATCTTCTGCTGCGGCGAGACGCTCGAAGAGCGCGAGGCAGCGCAGACCGAGGCCAAGGTGCTCGGCCAGGTGCGCGCCGGGTTGGCCGGCCGTACCCCTCAGCAGGTCGCCGCCTTGGTCATCGCCTACGAGCCCATCTGGGCCATCGGCACCGGTCGCACCGCCACCAGTGCCGACGCCCAACAGGTGTGTGGTGCCATCCGCGCGTGCGTCAACGAAGGGTGGGGCGCCGACGCGGCGAGCTCGGTGCGCATCCAGTACGGCGGCAGCGTGAAGGGTGGCAACATCGCCGAGTTGATGGCGCAGCCCGACATCGACGGCGCCCTGGTCGGTGGCGCCAGCCTCGATGCCGACGAGTTCGCGCGCATCTGCAAGCTCGGTGTCTGAACCAGGCACGGTCGCGGCACCGATCGCGGTGTCTGCGCGTGGCGCGGTGCATGAACGAACCGGAAACATTGCTGGAACGTTTGCACCAACTTTTCGTACAAACCGGAACACTGGCGCTATCGCCGGGTGACGGTGCGTGGTAGCTTTGCCACGCCCGTATTGATCGGGGAGGACAGTACGAGCTGTGGTGGCGCCTTCGGGTGCGGCTGCATCTACCTCCCTCCGTTTCCATCAGGAGGACCATCCACGTGAGGACCACGAAGCGCAGCAAGTTTGTTGCTCTCGCCGTCGGTCTTGCTCTCGTTGCTGCCGCGTGCGGCGACGACAAGGAGAGCACGACCACGAATGCACCCGAGACCACCGCAGGTGAGGTCACCGAGACCACCGCCGGCGAGGTCACGGAGACCACCGCAGGCGAAGTGACCGAGACCACCGTTGCCAGCGAAGAGCCGGCGATGACCATTTCCTACAACCTGTCCGATACGGCAGTGTGGGAAGACGGCTCCGAAATCGGCCTCGCCGACTTCCAGTGCACGCAAGACGCAATCATGAACACGCCTGGTTCGTTGAGCACCACTGGCTACGACCAGGTCATCGGCATCGCCGAGGGCGCGACGCCGAAGGACATCGTCGTCACCTTGAAGAGCCAGTACGCCCCCTGGAAGGGCTTGTTCAGCGGCTTGCTCAAGGCAGCCAACTTCGAGGACTGCAACGACGTGTCGGAGAGCTTCGACGCTGGCATCCCGTTCTCGGGCCGTGAGTGGCAGATCGATTCGTGGAGCGCAGAGCAGCTGGTGCTGGTCCCGAACCCCGGCTACACCGGTAGCAAGGTTCCCGGCGTCGAGCGCATCGTCGTCGTTCCCGCCGAAGACGGCCCCACCGCCCTCAAGGCCGGCGCGGTCGACTTCATCTTCCCGCAGGCCTACACCGGCATCGACCAGGAACTGGCCGACCCGAACGTGGAGTACGACACCGCACTCAGCGGCGCCTTCGAGGGCTTCTACTTCCAGTCGTACGAGGGTCCGTTCGCGAACCCCGATTTCCGTGCTGCATTCAGCATGTCGATCGACCGCGACGCCATCTACGAGCAGATCTACGCTCCGTTCGCGCAGGGTACGCCGCTGCTCAACTGCGGCCCCATCGCTCCTGGCCCGTACTGCAATGACGCCTTCGCCGACACGTACGACCCGGCCGGTGCCGAGACCGTGCTCACCGACGCTGGCTGGACCAAGAACGCCGACGGCATGTGGGCAGACGCCGACGGCAACGTCCCGGAGATCCGCTGGATGGTCAACACCGGCAACACCCGTCGTGAGAGCACGCAGGAGTTCCTGATCCCGAAGCTGGCCGAGGCCGGCTTCAACGTGAAGGCCGACAACTGCGAGGCGCTCCCGTGCGTGTTCGAAACCCGCCTGCCGTCGCTCGACTACGACATGGCGATGTACATCAACACGGTGGCACCGGATCCCGCGTACCTGCGTACCTGGGGCTGCGACCAGATCCCGACGGAAGAGAACGACTTCCAGGGTCAGAACAGCAACGGCTGGTGCAACGAAGAGGCGACCACTCAGCTGATCGCTGCCGACGCCGAGCTCGATGAGGCAAAGCGCATCGAGGAAGTGCAGAAGGCGATTTCGCTGATGGCAGAGGATCACATCATGCTGCCGCTGCTGCAGTTCCCGAACGTGGGCGCCATCCGCACCGACCGCCTGGCCAACGCCTACGGCGAACTGGCCAACTACCGGGCGATCAACGACTGGTACCAGTGGACCGACGTCGACGGTGATGGCCAGATCATCATCGGTGCCGAGCAGTTCCCGGCCGCCGACTGCCCCAACCCCATCACCGAGTGCTCGAACTCGTCGTGGTACGTGTGGCTCATCTCGTTCCCGGTGCTGCCGGGCGTGTACGACACCACCAACGACCAGACCTTCGAACCGTCGGAGATGTTGACCGGGGAAGCCACCATCGAGGTCCTCTGACCTCCCTGTAGGCACACCTGCAATCGAAACGTGGGGCCGGCCTTCGGGCCGGCCCCACGTTCCCTTTTTGTAGAGAGACTCTTCGTAGGGGGCTGTGTTGCTCAGATTCATCGTTCGGCGATTGCTGTGGGTCTTGCCGACGATCGTGTTGGTGACCTTCCTGGTGTACATCGCGGTGCGCATCGGCTGGAACCCCGAAGAGTCGTACAAGCGGGCGAACCCGCGAGCATCGAAGGCGAAGGTGCAGCAGTACCTCGATGTCAACGGCCTCTACGAGGGCGCCTGGGGCTACGTGCGGGGCTACTTCCGTTGGCTGTGGCAGTTCGTGCAGGGCCCCGACCAGTGGCCGCGCAGCATCAAGGGCCGCGCACTGGTGTGGCCGTACCTGCGGTACTCCATCTTCAACACCTTGCGTCTCGCCGGCATCGCTGCTGCCATCGGCATTCCCACCGGCCTGGGCATCGGCATCATCGCTGCTCGCAAGCCGGGCGGTTGGTTCGACAGCATCGCCAACACCACCGCCTTCTTCGTGGGTGCGGTGCCGCCGTTCGTGTCGGCAGTGGCGCTGCAGCTCATCTTCGCAGTGCAGCTCGGCTGGCTGCCGGTGGGTGGCGTGTACCCGCCAGGTCACCAGGGGTTCGATCTCGTGTTGATGATCAAGCACCTCATCTTGCCGGTGACGGTGGTGGTCATCCAGACCGTCGCGCAGTACAGCCGCTACATGCGTGCCTCGCTGCTCGACGTGAAGAGCTCCGACTTCGTGCGCACGGCTCGCTCGAAGGGCTTGTCCGAGCGCGATGTGCTGTTCCGTCACGGCGTGCGCAATGCGATGATCCCCATCGTCACCGTGCTCGCACTCGACATCGGTGCGCTCATCGGCGGTCTCATCATCACCGAGGCAATCTTCAACTACCCCGGCATGGGCAAGTACTTCATCCTCGCCTCCACCAATGGCGACTTCCCGCAGATGATGCCCTACTTGGTCATCATCATCACGTCGGTGTTGCTGTTCAACCTGTTCGCCGACGTGACGTACGCCTTTCTCGACCCGAGGATCCGACTTGACTGACAACTTCGCTCCTGCGGTCGTAACCACGGCCGACATCGACGACCTGGAGGCGCTCAACGTCAGCGCGCTCACGCCGTTCCAGATGGCGAGGAAGCGCTACTGGCACCACAAGGGCGCTGCCATCTCCACGGTCATCATGTCGTTCCTGCTGATCATCGTCATCTTCGCGCCGTGGACCGCCCGGTACGGCATCAATGAGCAGGTGCTCGACATCAGCGAGGGCAAGAACCAGTACCTGTCGCCGCGCTCGATTGCGTGGTTCGGTACCGACCAGATCGGTCACGACCTCTACAGCCGCCTCATCTGGGGTGTGCGCACGTCGCTGTTCATCGGGGTTGCCTCGGCCATCCTCTCGGTGGTCATCGGCACGGCCGTGGGCGCCATTGCCGGGCTGAAGGGTGGCCGGTTCGACGACCTGGTGATGAGAGTCACCGACATCTTCCTGGCGTTCCCGTTCATCGTGGTCATCATCATCATGCGTGCGTTCCTGGGCAACGTGCCCTGGATCACGTCCATCATCGGCGACATCTCGTCCATCCGGTTCATCATCGCTCTGTTCGCCATCTTCGGCTGGATGGGTGTTGCGCGGCTGGTTCGTGGTCAGGTGCTGTCGTTGAAGGAACGAGAGTTCGTCGAGGCCGCACGGGCGGTCGGCGCGTCCAACACGCGCATCGTGATCTCGCACCTGCTGCCGAACTCCATCGGCCCCATCCTCATCGCGCTCACGCTGTCGGTCATCGGTGCCATCGTGGGCGAGTCCACGCTGTCGTTCTTCGGCTTGGGGCCTCAGGCCGGCGCCGACTCCACGTCCTTGGGCAAGCTCGTCGAGCTGTCGGCCGAGGGCGCCAAGCAGGGCAACTGGTGGATGGTGGTCTTCCCGTGCGGTGCGCTCGTGCTGCTCGCCATCTGCATCAACTTCATCGGTGACGGATTGCGCGATGCCGTCGACGCCAAGCTGGATACGGGGAAGTGACATGACGAGCGCATTGCTCTCCCTGCGAGACCTGCGGGTCACGTTCAAGACGATGAACGGCGAAGTGCAGGCCGTGCGTGGTGTCGACATCGACGTCGCCCCCGGCGAGATGGTGGGGGTGGTCGGCGAGAGCGGGTCGGGCAAGTCCGTCACGTTCCTCGGCATCATGGGCCTGCTGCCCAACTCTGCTCGCATCACCGGCTCGGCCGTGGTGGATGGCATCGAGCTGGTGGGTGCCAAGAACAAGGTGATGCGCGGGGTGCGCGGCAAGAAGATCGCGATGATCTTCCAGGACCCTCTGTCGGCGTTGAACCCCGTGTACCGAGTGGGCGATCAGATCGTGGAGATGATCCAGTCGCACCAAGATCTGTCGAAGGATGCGGCTTCGAAGCGAGCGGTCGAGTTGCTCGACATCGTGGGCATCCCGCAGCCCAAAGATCGTGCCCGGCAGTACCCGCACGAGTTCTCCGGCGGCATGCGCCAGCGGGTGATGATCGCCATGGCCATCTCCAACGACCCCGACGTGCTGATCGCCGACGAGCCGACCACAGCGCTCGACGTGACGGTGCAGGCGCAGATCCTGGAAGTGATCCAGCGCATCCAGAAGGAGATGAACAAGGCGGTGGTGATGATCACCCACGACCTCGGTGTCATCGCTCGCGTGGCCGACCGTGTGCAGGTGATGTACGCCGGGCGCGTGGTCGAGCGGGCCGGCGTCGACGACCTGTTCGAGCGGCCCACTCACCCGTACACCGAGGGCCTGCTCAACTCGCTGCCGCGCGTGGGGCAGGATCGGTTGCAGCCCATTCCCGGCCGCCCGCCCAACATGTTGCAGCCGCCGGTGGGGTGCGCGTTCCGTGCCCGCTGCGAGTACGCAACGAGCGTGTGTGCGGTCGGCCTTCCTGAGCTGGTGCCGTTCGGTCCTTCCGCAACTGCTTGCGTGCGCGCGAGCGAGCTGACTCTTGGGGTGAAGGTATGAGCGAGCCGATTCTGGAAGTCACCGATCTGGTGAAGGAGTTCGCGGTCAGCGGGTCCAACGGGCTGCGCAAGACCAAGGCCATCGTGCATGCGGTGTCGGGTGTGTCGTTCACCGTCGAGGCCGGCCAGACCGCTGGGCTGGTGGGGGAGAGCGGCAGTGGCAAGACCACCGTCGGGCGCACCATCCTGCGGCTCACCGAGCCCACCTCCGGCTCGGTGAAGTTCAAGGGCCAGGAGATCGTCGGTCTCGAGCGCCAGAAGATGCGCAAGCTTCGGCGCGAGATGCAGATCGTGTTCCAAGATCCGCAGGCGTCGCTCGATCCTCGCCTCACGGTCGGTTCCGCCATTGCCGAGCCGTTGCGCATCCAGAAGGTGAAGGGCGACCACAACGAGCGTGTGCAAGAGCTGCTCGAGCTGGTGGGCCTCGCGCCCGATCATGCCCGTCGGTTCCCGCACGAGTTCTCCGGCGGGCAGCGCCAACGCATCGGCATCGCCCGTGCGCTGGCCTTGAACCCGTCGTTGGTCGTGCTCGACGAGCCGGTGTCGGCGCTCGACGTCAGCGTGCAGGGCGCGGTCGTGAACCTGCTCGACGACCTGCAGGATCGCCTGGGCCTCAGCTACCTG
>JACDJA010001308.1_pt1 | contig 21315 bp, 20 predicted proteins | sample 7449241 | NCBI WGS metagenome assembly JACDJA01 (sample SAMN14253289, study PRJNA609438) | sludge metagenome | isolation source: initial anaerobic sludge | collected 2018-12-20 | reverse complement strand
GTCGGCAAGGACATCGGCGCCCAGGTGCTGGCCCAGCCGCGCGCGCTGCTGATCGCGGCCGCCATCGCCATCGGCATGGGCCTGATCCCCGGCATGCCCACCCTGACCTTCCTGGCGCTGGCCGCGGTGGTCGGCACCGTCGGCTTCGTACTGCTGCGCGGCACCCGCAAGGTGGTGGACGAGAAGACCGGCGAAATCACCGAGATTCCGGCGCTGGCCGCCGACGGCCAGAAACCGCAGGCCAAGCCGCGCACCGATGGCAGCGCCGAATTCGCGCCCACCTTGCCATTGATGATCGACGTGGCCGCCGCGCTGCAGCGCAGCTTCGATGCCGATGAGCTCAACGACGAACTGCTCAAGATCCGCCGCGCCCTGTATTTCGACCTGGGCGTGCCATTCCCCGGCATCCAGCTGCGCTTCAACGACGCCCTGCCGCCGGACAGCTACAACATTCTGCTGTCCGAGGTGCCGGTATCCCAGGGCAAGCTGCGCCCGGGGTCGGTGCTGGTGCGCGATACCGAGCAGAACCTGCAGGCGCTGCAGGTGCCGTATGAAACCGACAAGCGCTTCCTGCCGAACATCCCCACGCTGTGGGTCGAGGCCGGCCTGGCCCCGACCCTGTCGGCCGCCGGCATTCCCTTCCTGGACCCGCACCAGGTGCTGACCTGGCACCTGGCCTTCGTACTGAAAAAATACTCGTCGGATTTCATCGGCATCCAGGAAACCCGCTTCCTGCTGACCGCCATGGAAGACCGCTTCCCCGACCTGGTCAAGGAAGCGCTGCGCGTGATGCCGGTGCAGAAAATCGCCGAGATCCTGCAGCGGCTGGTGTCCGAGGACATCTCGGTGCGCAACCTGCGCGCGGTGCTGGAAGCCCTGATCGAATGGGGCCAGAAGGAAAAGGATTCGGTGCTGCTGACCGAATACGTGCGCGTCTCGCTCAAGCGCCATATCAGCTACAAATACTCCAGCGGCCAGAATATCCTGCCGGCCTACCTGCTCGCACCCAATGTCGAGGAAACCGTGCGCGGCGCCATCCGCCAGACCTCCGCCGGCAGCTACCTGGCGCTCGACCCCAATGCCTCCAAGAAGCTGGTGGACAACATCAAGCGCGTCACCGGCGACCTGGCGGCGGCAGCGCAAAAGCCGGTGCTGCTGACCTCGATGGACATTCGCCGCTACCTGCGCAAGATGATCGAACAGGACCTGTACGAACTGCCGGTTCTGTCCTACCAGGAGCTGACCCAGGAAATCAACGTGCAGCCGCTGGCCAGGGTGGACCTGTGAATCCGCCCGCAACCGGAGCCCTGTCATGAGCGAAGCGCTGGAACTCCGCGTGCTGTCCGGCCTGCACCGCGACGCCCGCTGCCTGGTGGCCGATGGCTCGGTGCTGGGCGCCGATCCGGCCTGCGACATCGTGCTGGCCGACGACGGCATGGGGCCGCGCGCCGCGCGCGTGCGCATCGGCGAGGGCGGCTGGGACCTGGCGCTGGACGACGCCGCGCCGGCCCAAACGCCCGCCACCCCGTTCAACCGCCCGGTGCCGCTGGGCCCGGTCTGGATCACGGTGGCCCGCCGCGGTGACCCCTGGACCAACGCGCCCGACGCCGCCAACGATGCCGTCGCCCCGGCCGTGACCGCGCCCGAGGCGGCGCCGCCGCCCGAGACTGCCGCGCCGGCCGCCGGCGCGGCGCGCCCGCAGGAACGCCGTCCGCCTCCCCCGGCCCCGGTGCGCCGCAAGCGCGACTCGTGGCCGATGCTGCTGGGCCTGGGCGCGGTGGCACTGACCATCATCGTGGCCATCTTCCTGGCCCTGATGCCGCCATCGACCGCCAGCCGCGCGCCGCAGGTCGACCCGCGCCTGGCCGCCGCCGAGAAGTCCGTGGGGCAGATTTCCGCCATCTTCGAACGCATGGGCCTGGCCTCGCGGCTGCACGTTTCGATGTCGCGCAATGGCACAGTGACGGTGTCGGGCTGGGTCCGCAATGCGGCCGAGCAGGATGCCGTGGCGGCAGCGCTGTCGCAGGTCTGGCCGATGCCGGCGATGCGCATCAGCAATGAAGACGAAGTCGTGCGCACGGCCCGCGGCGCGCTGCACGCCTTCAATGTGCGCTACGAACCGCGCTACGAAGGCGACGGCCGGCTGGTGGTGGCCGGCATCGCCAGCAGCGCGCGCGAACGCGCCTCGGCGCTGGACGCGCTGCGGGCGCAGTTGCCCGGCATGACGGTGCTGGGCAACGACATTGCCTTGACGCAGCAGCTCAGCGATACGCTGTCGAGCCAGTTGGTGGACGCCGGCCTGTCCGGCATCACCCTGGCCTGGAAGCCGGACCATCTGGAAATCGCGGCCGGCGCGCTCGATGACGACCAGCAGGCGCGCCTGCGCGAGGTGCTGGACGACTTCAACCAGCGCCACCTGGGCGTGGCGCGGCTGGCCGCCGCCAGCGCCGCGCCGACCGCCGACAGCGTGCCCTTCGTGATCCGCAGCGTCGTCGGCGGACCGCAACCCTTTGTCGTTTTGGAAGACGGCAGTAAGCTGCTGGTCGGCGGCGTCTACCGCAAGTACCGCCTGGTCGCCGTGGAAAGCACCCGCATCATCTTCGAAGGCCCGCGCACCGCCATCGTGACGCGCTGACTCCCTAACCGCTCCCGCCCGCATGAACGCTGCCACCGCCCTCACCGAACTGGAACAACGCCTCGCCGGCCCCGACGGCGCGGCACTGCGCGCCACGCTGGCGCAACGGCTCGCCGCCCTGGAACAACGCGCCTGCCGGCAACTGGACTCGGGCCTGGTGCCCGTCGCGTTCCAGCAATGCCAGGCGGTGGCGCAGGCCGCCGCCGCCGCGCGCGAAGTGCTGGCCGAACTTGCGCCGGCCGCCGAGCCCGGCGCCTCCCCTTTTCCCCTGACCCGCTAGGAGACACAACATGGCCCTGAACGGACTGACCGGCTCGTCCGGCCTGAATTTCAACAGTGTCAACAACACCATCTACGACAGCATCCGCTCGCAAGAAAGCAATCTGCAGACGACCTTGTCGAACATGCGCACCAACGCCGACGGCAGCGTATCGCAGGCCGACATGCTGAAGATGCAGCAGCAGGTGCAGCAGTGGACCATGCTGATCGAGATCCAGAGCACCATCACCAAGCAGATCGCGGATTCGCTCAAGGGCGTCATCCAGAAGGCCAGCTGAACCGGGCAGCGGCGCGGCGCGCGCGCCGGCGCCCTAGACCGACTGCATCATGAAGGCGGGATTGCGCCGCGGCGCGTCGTCCTGGGGCGCCGCGCGCGCGATGCGTTTTTCCCAGGCCTCGACCTGATCGAGCAGCGCCTCGATGGCGGCCAGCAGCGCTTGCGCCCCGCATTGTTCGCGCGCGATGCCCAGTTGCAGATGCATGCGGCCGTCGGGCGCGGCGCAGGCCACCACGCCGCCTGCGGCCTGCAGGAAATTGCCCTGCGCCGCCAGCAAGGCCTGGGCGCCGTCCATCCTGCCCCCGCCCACCGCACACGACAGCAGGATCTGGCCGCGCGCGCCATGCTCCATCAGCTGCACCAGATGACGGCCATCGAACGCCAGTTGGCACAGCCCGCCCTCGGCGGGCGCCAGGGCGGGGATGCCGAGCGCCTGGCCAAGCTCGGATAGCACCTGGGCGAAGTGGGAATCTGACACGGTAGCGGTATGGCGCCGCTGGCCGCTATCAGGCGCGACATCCGGGCGCGAAATTGAAGAGTCGACATTATCGCATCCGTAATGCGCGAATCCCAAGCGTCGGCAGGGAACCCGCGGGCGGCCTGCTGTTACTCAAGGCGTGATTCCCACTTCGCGAGTTCATCATGGCGCTCAACTCCCTCTTCGACATCGCGCAGGCCGCCGCGCAGTACACGGACGCGCATTTCCACGCGGGCGACACGCAATCGCCGGCGCAATGGGCGGTGCCGCTGGACGAACACCACCAGATCGGCATGACGCGCAATGCGCAGGACGGCAGCGTCGTGCTCAGCGCCTGGCGCCATGCCTTCGGCGATGCCCCAGGCTTCGACGACCCGCAGGGCGAGGCGCTGTTGCGCCGCAGCTTCGATACGCGCCTGGCCGCCGGCCTGATCGGCGGCATCTCTCCGGAATTGGGACCCAGCCTCAGCCTGCCGCTGTTTGCGCCCTGCGATGCGCAGGCGCTGCACGACATCGCCGAGCACCTGCTGCGAACGCTGGACAGCCTGCACCACGATGCGCCGCAGACCGCGCCGTCCATCCCGCCTTTGCCGCGCGGCCCGCAGGGCGACGCCCGCCAGGCCGAGCGCGACCTGGCCCGCCTGGCCCGGGCCTGCGGGCTGGAAACGCTGCCGGCCGGCGCGCGCCAGTTCGACCTGCTGTTTGACGACCTGCCCGGCCGCGTCACGCTGCATCCCTCCAACCGGCTGCTGGTGACGGACTTCTACCTGCACGATGCCGCCGCCCTGCAAGGCTCGCTGCGCCGCGCCGTCATCAAAAGCGCCTTGCTGATCAACCAGAACGCGTTGCGCGGCCATGCCTACGCGGTCGGCCTGGACAGCCGCCAATTCATCACCGCCACCGGTCGCATCGGGCTCGAACGGCTCGATGAGGAAACCTGGCCACGCTGGTTGCAGTACCAGGTCACGCAAGCGCTCGACACCCGCGCGCTGGTGCGTGGCCTGGCGCTCGAAGGCGCGCAGATCTCGTATGGCGCCCCCGCCGCCGCCAGCGGCGCCCCGCTTCCGGGAGCCCTGGCATGAACAATATCTCCAGCGCCATCCAGAACAGTGCCGCCGCCACCGTCTGGCAGCCGCCCGCGCAGCCCCCCACTTCATTGCTGGGCCAGCTCAAGGGGCTGTTCGTCACGCCCGACCGCGACGGCGCGCACCTGGACGCGGCCCGGCAATCGTTCCAGCAGTATTTCGAGCAGGAGACCAGCGCCCTCGCCAACATGATGGGCCCCAAGGGCATCGAGCATTTCGCCAGCGACGTGCAGACCCGGTTCGACGCCATCGTCCAGCGCACCTTCGACGCCTTGCCGCGCAAGGAAGACGGCTCGGTCGGCGGCAAGGACTTCGCCAGCGCCATGAAGTCCGCCGGCAAGCAGGCGGCGATGGCGCTGGATCGCCTCAAGGTCGACGCGGCCCGCTCCGAACTGCTTTCCAACCTGGCTCCGGTGGACACGCGGCCGCAGATCATTCCGCGCGGCAACAAGTTCGTCGTCATCCGCCCCGCGCCGCAGCTTGAGAACATGGTGCTGCGCGGCGGCGGCGCCAAGGGCATCGGTTACAGCGCGGGACTGGACCAGATGGAAAAGGCCGGCATGCTGGCCGGCGTCAAGCACCTGGCCGGCTCGTCGGCGGGCGCGCTTACCGCAACCTGCCTGGCCGCCGGCCTGAGCGCGGCCCAATTCGAAAAAGGCCCGGCCGAAACGCTGTTCCGGCCGGGCGTGCTGGATGCGCTGCGCGGCGGCGGCGACCTGGCGCGCGTCTACCCGGATCTGCAGCTGGAGGGCGGCCTGGCGCCGGCCGTCAACTCGCTCAAAGCGGTGGACCAGGCCACCATGCATAGCGTGCAAAGCTATCTGTCGGCGCACTGGAATACCGAGGCCTTCCAGGACAAGCTGGTGGCGCTGGCCGACCGCGGGCAGCTGGACGGGCGGCAGCTCGAGCGCCTGACCACCCTGCAGCAGTTGCCCGACCTGGACCAGGCCCACAAAGACAACATGATCACGTTCGGCGACCTCAAGCTGCTGAACCAGCTGGCGCCGGAGAAATTCAAGCAGCTCACCCTTACCGGCTGGAACAAGACCGACCAACGCGAAGAGTACTTCAGCGCCGAGACCACGCCAGACATGCCGGTGGCATATGCCGCGCGCATTTCCATGGCCTTTCCAGTCGCCTTCAAGGCGGTGGCGATGGAAAGTCCCGATCAAGGCAGGAAGGTCTACGCCGACGGCGGCATCGGCAGCAACATGCCCTCCGAAGTCTTCACCCACCCGGCCAATGCCCAGGGCGTGCCGACCGCGCTGACCGGCGAGGCGCTGGCGCAGACGCAGGCCCGCACCCTGCTGCTGACCTTCGACCAGAACGGCAAGGCCTACCAGATCATGCACGGCGGTCCGCCGCAGCGGCCCGAGCCCGGCGTGCTGGGCAAGATCAAGTCATTCTTCGTCAATCTGATCACCAGCCATCCCGATCAGGCCGCCACCGGCGTGGCGGACCGGGTCAAGATCCGCGACGCCGGGCCCAATGCGCTGCCCGTGTTCCATGGCAGCATCGGCACGCTGACCTCGAGCATCAGCGACGAGACCCAGCACCAGGCCCATATGCTGTCGGCCTGGAAGTCGCTGGAACAGATCGATGCCCGGACCCAGCAGGCCTACGCCATGGAATGCGACAACCTGGAGGAGCTGGCCGGTCTGCTGACCGACGACGAAAAGCAGGCGCTGCGCAGCGGCCCGGCGCTGGATGGTCCGCAACAGCAACTGCTGGCCCTGCTGGATGCGGATCAGGCGCCCGGACCGAATCCGATGCTGCGCGTCTGAGCGCGCCCGCCTGACGCTCAGAGCGGCAGCACGGCCCTGGCGCGGCACACCCGCGCCAGCCGGTCGGAAGCGCCCGCGTGTTCGCGCCACAAGCGCAGCAGGCGGTCCGCGCCGGTGCTGCGCGCCTCCACGGCATAGTTCGCATAGGCCAGCCAATGGCGCTCATGCGGCGCCAGCCCGGCCTCGGCCACCGCCAGCACCTCGGTGGCCAGGTCGAGCACGGCGGCATCGTGCAGCGCATCGCGGATCGCATCGGCGCGCATGGCGCGCAACCGCAGCCACCCCCATGACCGCAGCAGATCCTCGGCCTGCGACAGGTTGCGCATCAGCCCCAACTGCAGGGCGGACGGCGCCATCACTCGCGTGGCCGCCACCTGCGCGCCGGCCTCGTCCAACAGCTGCGCGTCGGCGAACCCCGCCCCCGGCGCGCGGCCCTCGATATAGCCGCTGGCGCCCAGGCGTTCATACAGGTCCTCGATGCCGCCCGGCTGACGCCAGGCCTCGCGCAGCGCCTCCAGCGGCAGCGGCGCCGCCAGCCGGTAGCGCCAGCGCGCATCGAGAAAATGCGCGAACTGCGAATACTCGAAATGCCCGCCCTGCGGCGCGACCGTCACCCATTCGCCGGTATCCGAACGCCGCCCGCGCCAGCCATCGGAGGCCAGGAATGCCGCCAGCGACGGCGCCCCGCTCAGGTATACGCCGGTGGCGGACTTGTAGCCTTCGTCCGCCGCCAGCGGCAGGCAGCGGCTGGCCGTGCTCGGCGCGAACATCCAGCGGAAATAGTCGCCCAGGTCCACGAACGGACGTTCAGGCAAGCGCTGCAGATAGTGATCGCCGGCATAGCGCGAATGGCGGAACATGCGGTCCCATACCGTCAGCCGGTTTTCCTTCAACCCGGTGACGCGGCCGTTCTCCAGCGGGCTGTTGGCAAACAGCGCAATGCTGGCGGGGGCCAGTGCCAGCACCACGTTCAACGCCCGCGCGGCCTGCCCGACCGCCACCGATGTGCAGGGACTGTTCTGGGCCTTGGCGTCGATGCCGACGCGATGCAGCCATTCCCGGTGGCCAACCAGCTCGCGGTAGATCGGACGCGGCACGTGCGCCGCCGCATACCAGCGCGGATCCAGGGTGCAATCCGGGTGTTCCGAGGCGTTCAGCAATAGCGCGTCCTCGCCGGCCAGCGCATCGCAGGCATCGCGCAATTCGCGGCTGGCGCGCCGCGCCAGTTCCGCCAGGCCGCCCTGCGTCTCGGACACCGGCGCGAACGCGGTTTCCAGCAGGTTGAAACCATTGTCCAGCCCGCTCTCGCCGGCCGCGACCGACACACTGACGGCGCGCTCGCCAATGCGCGCCACTTGGGGGGCTTCCCCGCGCGCGGCCTTGATGGCGGCGAGCGACTCGAAATAGCCTCCCACCAGGTGGCTGGCGCCGCTGTCGCGCCGCGCCACCGCCATTTCCATCTCCAGTCCCAGCGTCTGCCCGGCGCGCGGCGTCATCGCGCCGCTCCCGCGGGGTGCGCGGCGGCATGGCGCTTACGGACTCGGACAAAGACGGCGGACATGGCGGGTAGAACTCCTGGAGCAATCTGCACAATGAGGGATTAGTAACACGGCACGGGCCCGCGTTCCGCGCGGGCGCGGCGCCGGCTCAGACAAGGTTCGCCATGCCCTGGAAGCGCCGCGTCAGGATTTCCACAAAGGCCTCGGTCACAACGGACGGCGCCGTCTGCGCCGGATAGGCCATGCAGACCCGCACCGGCAGCCTGGGAGAGAACGGCCGGATCGCCAGTTGCTGCGCGAAGACCTCGGCAATGTAAGGATTGACGATCCCCAGGCCCGTGCCCGCCGCGGCCAGCGCGCAGATCGTCGAGGAATAGGTGGTCTCGATCTCGGACGCCGGCTGCACATGATGCGCCAGCATCGCGCCGCGCAACTGCAGATAGACATCGTCGTCGGCGTTCAACACCAGCAGGCGGCGCTCGTTCAGGTCGGAAATACCGATGGCCGGCAGGGTGGCAAGCGGATGATCCGGCCGCATCACGCAGACCGCCGCGCTCTCGTGCAGGCTCTGCAGCGCCAGGTGCGCGCCGTCCAGCGGCACCGTCGTCACCACGACGTCATAGGTGCCGTGCAGCAGGCCCTCGCGCAGATATTGGCTGCCCACCGTCTGCATGTTGATGTGCACGTCGGGATAACGTTGCGCGAATTCCTCGACCGCGCCCGGCAGCATGCCCAGGCCCAGCGCCGGCGTGCAGGCCAGCCGCAATACGCCGCTGCCGCTGCGGCGCATGGCGGCGACGCGGTCCTCGATGCGTTCCAGGCCGACGAAGTGCCGCTTGACCGTGTCGAACAGGTCCTTGGCTTCGCGGGTCGGCCGCAGGCGGCCGCGCTCCATATCGAACAGTTTCAGGCCGCTGGCCTGCTGCGCCTGCGCCAGCAGGCGGCTGATCGACGGTTGCGTGGTGCGCAGCATCTGCGCCGCGCCGGTAGTGGTGCCGGCCAGCATTACCGCATGGAAGGCTTCGATCTGACGGAAATTCAGCGGTCGGCTCATGGTTGCGCAGTGTATGGCAAATCTGCATAGCCTATACCGAAAAATATGTCTTCCGGCCGCCACGCGGCGCGGGCGTCTCAGCCCTCGCGCGCCACCTGGCGCAGCGCCTGCTCGAACACGTCGGGCGGTTGACCGCCCGAGACCAGGTACTTGCCGTTAAGGATCACCGACGGCACCGAAGTGATGCCCCGGTCGCGCCACACGGCCTCTTCCTTGCGCACCGCTTCGGCATAGCGGCCCGACGCCAGCACCGCGCGCGCCTCGGCCGCGTCCAGGCCGGCATCGGCCGCCGCCTGCACCAGCACCTCGACATCGCTGGTGTCCTGGTTGTCGTAATGATAGGTCTCCAGCAGGCGCTTTTTCAGCGCCGTCTGGCTGCCCTGGCCTTCCAGGCCGGCCCAATGCAGCAGGCGATGCGCGTCAAAGGTATTGAACGACCGGTTGTCGTCCGCCATGCGCATGCGCATGCCGACGGCCGCCGCCCGCTCACTGATCACTTTGCGGTTGGCCTGCACCTGCTCGCGGCTGTAACCATACTTCGCCATCAATCGTTCGATGGTGTTCTGTCCGCCGCCGGGCATATCGGGGTTCAGTTCGAACGGCTGGAAATGCAGCTCGACCTCGGCCTCATCGCGCACGCGGTCGATGGCGGCCAGCAGGCCGCCCAGGCCAACCGCGCACCAGGGACAGGCAACGTCGGAAACGAAATCGATGGTGATCTTGGACATGACAATCTCCGGGGACAGAGGGTTAGCGTAGAACATGGCGGCACGCGGCCATGCAAAAGCCCTGGGCCCGCCAGGGATTCAGGAAGCCGGCAGCGAACGCCCCCCACGCCGGCCACTGCGGCTCAATCCCCGCCGGCAACCGTCCGCAAGGCATCAATCAGTAACTCCGCCGGCCGCGACAACGAACGGCCCGCCCGCCGCAGGATACCGATGAACCGGTACAGCGGCGGGTCCTCGATCGAAATGCGGCGCAGGCGGTTGGCATCGCCGCTGCGCACCACCAGTTCGGAAAGCACGGCTACCCCCAGCCCCTGGGCCGCCATCGCCATGATGGTCGAGTTGTAGACGGCCTCGTAGGCCGCCGGCAGCGAGATCCGGTGCTTGTCGGCCGCGGCTTCGATATGCATGCGGATGCTGCTTTCCCTGACCGGCAGAATCAGCGGTGGCCCGGCCAGTTCCCTGAGCGTCACGCTGTCGCGCGTGGTCCACGGATAGTCGGGCGCGACGAAGGCGCAGAAGCGGTCGGTCATCAACTTTTCCCACACCAGTTCCTGGTCGCGCTTGACCGGGCTGCCCACGCCGAAATCCACCTCGCCATTGCGGATCAGGTAGGTCAGGCGGGCCGCGACGGTGTCGCGTATGCGCACGGTGATACGCGGGTATTCACGGTTCAGCCGATGAATCGCGCGAGGCAACAGGCCAGCGGCTACCGACGGCAAGGCCGCGACGGTCACCGTGCCGCGATCCGGATCGTTCGCATCCCGGGCGTAAGTGACCAGGTCTTCGATTTCCACGACCAGGCGTTCGATGCGGGAGAAAAGCTCCTGGCCCTGAGGCGTGAGATTGACGCTTCTGCGGTTGCGATCAAACAACTGCGTCCGCAAGTGTGTCTCGAGCTGCTGGATCTGGATCGTCAGCGCCGACTGGGAAATGTTCAGTTCGTATGCGGCGCGCGTGAAATTGCCAAGGCGCGCAATGGCAAGAAATGCACGCAACTGCTTGAGATCGCCGAGCATTAACGAAATCTCCCCATTGAATTCAGTGGCCGGCGAGTTATTTGTTTTTTTGAAAACTCTATTCGTTTATTTGAATTTTACCAATCACAAGCACCTCGGTAAATTGTGCCCCAGCACTTGACCAAGCCTTAATACGGGGAAAGAGATGTCCAACATCAGCAAGGTGGTTGTGGTGGGCGGTGGCACCATGGGATGCGCGATCGCCGCCATGTTCGACGTGGCGGGGTGGCGTGTCCATGTGGCCGAATCGGCAACGGCGGCCCGCCGTGCCGTACCCGCGAAAGTGCGGGCGGCCCGACAGGCGCTAGGCGCCGAAGGCGACGCAGAGTCGCTTGTCGTGCACGGCACGCTGGCCGATATCGACTGGAACGGCGTCGACATCGTCATTGAATGCGTGTTCGAGGATCTGGCGCTCAAGCAGGCCGTCTTCGCCGAACTCGAAGCCCTGTGTCCGGCCCCGACGCCGCTGACCAGCAACTCCTCCAGTTTCCCCATCAGCCGGATCGGCGCGGACCTCTCCACGCAGCGCCGGATGCTGGGGCTGCACTTCTTCATGCCCGCGCATCTGGTGCCGGCGGTCGAAGTGGTAAGCAGCGCCGTTTCCGACCCCGGAATCGCCCGGCAGGTCAGCGACATCATGCGCGGCGTCGGCAAGAAGCCCATCCGCGTCAAGCGCGATATTCCCGGCTTTCTCGCCAACCGGATCCAGCATGCCTTGATGCGCGAAGCCATCGCCCTGGTCGAAGAAGATTTCGCCTCGGCCGAGGACGTCGACGCCGCGGTTCGCTACGGCTTTGGATTCCGCTACATCGCCGCCGGCCCGTTGCTGCAAAAGGACCTGGCAGGCATCGACATCCATTGCGCCGCCGCCACCACGATGTACCCGTACCTGCGCACCGACCAGGCGCCCAGCGCCTACATGCGCAAGCTGGTGGACGACGGTGACATCGGCGTCAAATCGGCCAGCCTGCGCGGGTTCTACCAATGGACGCCCGAGCAGGTCGCCATCGAGCAGCAGCGCTACGAAACCGCGCTGCGCAAGGCCGCCCGCATCCTTGCCGATGAGGAGAACCATCGCTGACGCCGCGCGCAAGATCGAAGCGCCAACCTAAAAAAAACAACCGTTGGCAATACCGACCACCACCAAGGGGAGACTTGATGACACCACACCACCAGACCGGGGAGGCCTTATGAGCGAACGCTGCGCCTCCCACGAGAAATTCCTGGCACTGCAACGCACCATGCTCGCCATCAACAACCTGGCGGAAAAGTGCGCCGGCCTGTTCCTGCTGGGCATGCTCATTGCCATTTCGGTATCCGTTTTCGCGCGGCTGCTCTACACCTACACCGGCATCCCGCTGACGACACCATGGGCCGAAGAGCTTGCGCGCTATCTGATGGTCGGCAGCGTCTTCATCGGCGGCGCGGCCGCCGCCTACCACCTGCGGCTCATCGGCGTCGACATCTTCGTCAGCCTGGTTCCCAGGCGGCTGGCCCGCTGGCTGCGGCTGGTGTCCCACCTGCTGACCCTGGCGCTGGCCATGCTGCTGGTCTGGAAATCCGTCCGGCTGATCGAACTCGGGCTGAAGCAATGGTCTCCCGCAATGGAAATGCCCATGGCGTATGTCTATGCGTTGATGGCGATCGGCTGCCTGCTCATGTGCGCCAACACGCTTACGAATGCCGCGAGGGAACTGCTGGACGCGCCGTCGCCGCTGCGCGAGTCGGCGGAAATGGAAGAGGCGATGGAAATCAAGAGCAGTGTCGAGGGGGCATTATGATCCTGGTACTAGGCGTCTCCTTTTTCGCGATCATGCTGATCGGTGCGCCCATCATGACGGCCTTGGGGCTGTCGGCGGCCATGGCCTTGCAGTCGGGCGACAAGTCGCTGTTGATCGTGGCGCAGATGGCGTTCCAGTCGCTGGATTCGTTCAGCCTGATGGCGGTGCCGTTCTTCATCCTCGCGGGCCATCTGATGCAGTCCGGCGGCGTCGCGCGCCGGCTGGTGCAACTGGCCAACGCCTTCGTCGGCTGGATCCGGGGCGGCCTGGGCGCCGTTGCGGTGCTGACGTCCCTGTTGTTCGCCACGGTATCCGGGTCGTCGTCGGCCACCACCGCCGCGATCGGCTCCGTGCTGATCCCGGAAATGGAAAAAAAGGGCTATCCCCGCTCGTTCGCGGCCTCCATCGCCGCGTCGTCGGGCGAACTTGGCGCCATCATTCCGCCCTCGATTCCGATGGTGGTCTATGCACTGACGGCCAATGTCTCGGTCGGCGCGCTGTTCATCGCGGGGATCCTTCCCGGCTTGCTGATTGCGTTGTCACTGATCCTGACGGTCTGCGTCATTGCCAGCATCAAGGGCTGCGACGAGGTGCGCACGGTCAGCCTGAAAAACTGGACCCGGGGCGTTGTGGCGGCCCTGCGGGACGCAACCCTGGCGCTGATGATGCCCGTCATCATCCTGGGCGGCATCTACGGCGGGCTGTTCACGCCGACCGAAGCTTCTTGCGTGGCGGTGCTGTACGGCCTGGTGCTGGGAATGTTCGTCTACAAGGAAATCACGCCCAGGAACCTGCTGGGCATCTTCGGCCGGGCCGCCGTGATGTCCGCGATCATCCTGCTGATCGTCGCCTTTGCCGCGGTTTTCGCCTATCTGCTGACGATCAACCAGGTGCCGCAACGCGTGGCCGCCATGCTCGGATCGGTCACCACCAGCCCCATCGCCTTCCTGCTGCTGGTGAACGGCATGCTGTTCATCGTCGGCATGTTCATCGAGGCACTGGCCGCGATCCTGATCATCGTTCCGATCCTTGCCCCCATCAGCGTGAGCTTCGGCATCGACCCCTTCCACTTCGGCATGATCGTCATCACCAACCTCGCCGTGGGCATGGTGACGCCCCCGGTGGGCGTGAACCTGTTCGTGGTGTGCGAAGTCGCTCAACTGAAGATGCATGAACTGGCCCGCTACCTGCTCTTGTTCCTCGCGGTCCTGATCATCGACATCCTCATAATCTCTTACATTCCCGCCATCAGTACGGCGTTTCTGTAGGTCGCAACGCCGGGCGCCCGCGCCCGGCCTGAATCGAAATAACAAAACCAGAATCATCCAGGAGACAAAACATGCGCCTGATCAAGACCATTCTCGGCATTGGTGCCGCGAGCCTGCTGCTGCTGTCCACCGCGTCGCACGCCCTGAACATGGACGTGGGCCACACGCTCACCACGGACAGCCCGTTCCACGTCGGCACGCAGAAATTCGCCGACATCCTGAAAGAGAAGTCCAACGGCAAGATCACCGTCACGGTGTTCCCGCATTCGCAGCTGGGCGGCGAAATCACCATGATCCAGGGCGCTGTGGCCGGCGCCACCGACCTGTTCGTGACCGGCCAGCCGGCGCTGAACAACGTGGTGAAGGAATTCCTGGTCTTCGACGTGCCCTTCCTGTTCGACAACGTCCAGCAAGCCAACGAAATCCTGGCAGGACCGGTCGGTGACAAGTTCATGGACATCCTGCCCAAGTATGGCCTGGTCGGCCTGGGCTGGTTCTCGGCCATCGAGCGCAACGTCTTCGGCGACCGCGCCATCAACACCGCGGCCGATCTGAAGGGCATGAAGATCCGCGTCATCCAGTCGCCCGGCTATGTCGAGAGCTACAAGACGCTGGGCGCGCAAGCCACCCCGATGGCCTACTCCGAGCTGTACCTGGCCCTGCAGCAGAAGGTCATCGATGGCGGTGAAACGACACCCGACCAGTTCGTGTCCGACAAGTTCATCGAGGTGTCCAAGTACTTCAACATGACGCATATCAACATCCATCCTGCCCTGCTGGTCATGTCCAAGACGCGCTGGGACGCGCTTTCCGCTGACGAACAGAAAATGGTCAAGGCCGCCGCCGACGAAGCCATGGCCTACGCCCGCGACTACTACAAGAAGGTCTATGACGAAGGCATGAAGACCATGGCGGAAAAAGGCGTGACCGTGGTCTACCCGAGCGATCTCGATTCGCTGGTGCTGGCGACCCGCCCGGTGGTACAAAAACTCGTCGGGCAGGCCCCGAACGGCCAGGCGCTCTATGACGCCGTGATGGCTGCCAAGGCCAAAGCCAAGGCCAACCCGTGAACCTTCCCGGAACCGACACAGGAATGAAGATGACCAGCTTCGCCGAACCAGAGTACCTGCGGGTACTGATCACCGGCGCGGCCGGCAACATCGGCAAATGCCTGCGCACCCAGCTGCGCGGCCGCTATGCCTTGCTGCGCCTGGCCGACATTGCCGAACAGGAGCCCGCCCAGGCGGGCGAGGAAATCTGCACGCTCGACGTGCGCGACATGGCATCCGTCGAGCGCTGCATGGAAGGCATCGACTGCGTCATCCACCTCGCCGGCATCCCGGGCGTGGACACCTGGGACAAGATCCTGCCGATGAACATCGACGGGTGCTACAACGTGTTCGAAGCCGCCCGCCGGCAGCATGTGCCCCGCGTCATCTTCGCCAGCTCGAATCATGCCGTCGGCTACCATCGACGCGAACGCTTTCTCGACAATACCGTGGAGCCCCGGCCCGACTCCCTCTATGGCGTGTCGAAGGTCTTCGGCGAGGCGCTGGGCAGAATGTATGCCGACAAGTACGGCATGTCGGTCGCCTGCCTGCGCATCGGCACGTTCCGCACGCCCGACCACCCGAGCGAGGCCCGGCAACTGCTGACCTGGCTGAGCCACCGCGACATGGCCCAACTGGCGCAACGCTGCATCGAACACGCGTCGTACCACTTCGTGGTGGTCTATGGCGTGTCGAACAACCTGCGCAACCGCTGGGACAACAGCCATGTGAAATTCCTGGGCTACCAGCCTCAGGACGACTCCGAGGTATTCGCCGCGGAGATCCTGGCCAGGGACATCCCCGAGGACCCGATCGCCGCCCAGTTCCATGGCGGCTTCTACTGCCCGCTGGAGTTCGTCGGCACCACCGAACGGATCTCCTGAAACCTCGCCCAGCCCCCTTCATCCGTTGCCACAGGGAAGCCATGTACGCCGCACCGCCAGCCATTGAAGCCGAAGTCTTTGCCCGCCTGCCCGACGTCTTCCGCAAACCGGAAGGCACCTCGGAATGGCATCGCTATCAACCCGGCAACCAACCGCCGCACTCGTTGCTGGAGGGCCCCTCCTTCGATGCCCAGGGCCGCCTATATTGCGTGGACGTGCCCTGGGGCCGCGTGTTCCGGGTCGACCCGCAAGGCCGGTTCGAGCTGATCGCCGAATACGATGGCGAGCCCAACGGCCTGAAGATCCATCAGGACGGCCGCATCTTCATCGCGGACTATGCCCGGGGCATCATGTTGCTCGATCCGCAGACCGGCTCGGTCAAGCCGGTGCTCGAGCGGATCCACCTCGAACGCCTCAAAGCGGTCAACGACCTGGTATTCGCCTCCAATGGCGACCTGTACTTCACCGATCAGGGCCTGACCGGGTGGCATGACCAGACAGGCCGGGTCTTCCGGCGTCGCGCCGACGGGCAGATCGACTGCCTGCTGGACAATATCCCCAGCCCCAATGGCCTGGTGCTGGATCCCAGCGAATCGACCCTGTATGTCGCGGTCACGCGCGCCAATGCCATCTGGCGCGTGCCGCTGACCCGGGAGGGCAAGGTGACCAAGGTCGGCACCTTCATCCAGATGTCCGGCGGAGGCGGCCCCGACGGCCTGGCCATCGACGAGGCAGGCAACCTGGCGGTGGCGCACGTGGGGTTGGGCGCGGTCTGGTTGTTCAGCCACCGTGGCGAACCCATGCTGCGCATCAATTCGCCCTTGGGCGCATTGACGACCAACGTCGCCTTCGGCGGCCCGGACCGCAAGACGCTATACATCACTGAATCCGAATCGGGCTCGATCCTGCGGGCGCCGATGCCGATTGCGGGACGTGTCATGTATTCCGGCGTCTGACCGCGCCCTTTCATTCAAACAGGATCCGCTCGATCGCGCGCACCCGGTCGCGGCGCCGCCGCACCGCGCGCACCGGCCGGCCGAAAATGCGCTTGCGCTGCTTGGCTTCCCGGCTGGCCTGCAGGTGCTCGATGAAAACCTCATCGCACGGCGCGTTGTCGGTCTTGTCGAAGATCCAGCAATAGGCAACCGGCAACCGCGCCTGCCGATAGCGTGGCGCGGCGGACGCGGCATCGCTGGCAAGCAGGCGCTCCAGCACCACCTGATCCCATTCGTCGGGATTGTCCGCGCAGGCCTGCGCCCACGCCTGCAGCAGCTCGGCGGCGGCCGGCGTATGGTTGATGAACAGCGTGCCGCTCAGCAAGTGCCCCTCGGGTTCATGATAGGCGGCGATATCGCAATCCAGCGCGGCCAGCGCCGGCCACGGATCGCGATGGAATACCGCGTCCACGTCGACATACAGTAGCGGCCCGATGTGCTTCCTGCGCATGGCGACCAGCACCGACGGCTTCATGGACGCGTTGCGCACCCAGGACCCGGTGGATTCGATCGGCTCGGCGTCGACCGCAAGCCCCAGCCTCTGCGCCGAGCGCAGCAGGCGGTTCTTTTCCGTCTCGTAAATGCTGTCGCGGGTGAAGAACGCCACCACCATGCCGGTGGCGCTGCCTCGCCGTCCGCCCGGCTCCACCTGGTCGGGCCCGGGAAAGCTCGGCACCATCCGCGTCTGCTCCGCGGACCAGCCGAACCACTTGCGTCGAAACCAATCGAACATGATGCGCCACGCTTCTCAAGATCAGGTAAAGCGGGCGTACCGGCAATGTCATATCGACAGCGCGGCGGCAGGCTCGCACAACGCTCCTCCCGCCGTAACGCGACGCTCGATGGTCGGGCGATACGGGCGCGGGATCGAAGCGCAGGCGGAGTTTATGAATCGACGCGATCAGCGTCGATGCTATTGCAATCAGTCGAAATCCAAATCGCCACGCTGAAACATTCTTCGCGCGGCTTCCCTCTGAAACGCCTTTCCAGGCCCAACAGAACTTTCAACTGGCTTTCCGGGCAAGGCTCGCGTCACGGGTCAGGAAAGCCCCGGCGATGCGGGCCCCGCCGCCGGCCAGATCAGGCGTATTGCGCGAGACCGCCACCCAGCGACCAGTTTTCCTTCAGGACTTCGACCAGATTCACGAACACGTCCTCGGGCCGCAGGCCAGGATTTTCACTGAGCAACTGCGCAATCCGCCGGAACAGCGCCTTCTTCTGCTCCAACGTACGCGTGTTGTTCGCAGTGATCTGGATGAACACCAGATCGTCGCTTCGAGCGATATCGAGATAGGTCGCCCCGTAGCGGAAGTTGGCGGCCTCATGCTCGGTCATGACCATGAACTGGTCATCTTCGGGCACGTCGAACGTCTCGCGCAGCGCGCGGTAGACGCCGTCGAAGATGTCCTGCCTGTAGGCCTCCGTCTTTCCGGAGCGCAATGAGATATGAGCGAACGGCATAGGGAATTTCCTCCTTTGTGGTCCCGGCATCTATTATCTATTCTGATAACTTATGCATTCTTATTTCAACGATAAAGATTTGAAATGACCAAGCGCGCCCTCGACCTGGAAGCGGTCAGAGCCTTCATCCGCATCGCGGAACTGGGCAGCTTCACCCGCGCCGCCGAAGCATCGCGGACCACGCAGGCCGCGGTCAGCCTGAAGCTGAAACGGCTTGAAGACCGGCTGGGCTTCCGGCTGGTCGAACGAACCCCGCGCTACGTGGAGCTTTCGGCCCAGGGCGCGACCTTTCTCGAACATGCGCGCAAGCTGATCGAGGCGCACGACCGGGCGGTCTCGGTCGCCGCAGGCACGCGGCAACGCCTTGCCGTCGGCATCAGCGACCATGTGGCGGGTCCGGAACTGCCCGCGCTGATCGCGCGCATGAACGCGCAGGACCCGCAACTGCTGATCGAAATCCGGATCGGCACCTCGGGCGAGCTGCTGCAAAGTTTCGACCGCCGGGAACTCGATACGGTGATCGTTCGCTTCCACGCGGGGCGCGGCGACGGGGAAGTGCTCGCCGAAGAGAAATTCGGCTGGTTCGCCATGCCTGGCTGGCAGCATCGCGCGGACGAGCCGCTGCCGCTGGCCACGATGGCCGAGCCCTGTGGCGTGCGCGCCATGGCCGGACAACTGCTCGATGAGGCAGGCATACCCTGGACCGAAGTGTTCGTCGGCGGCGGCGTGATGACGGTCGCCGCGGCTGTCATGGCCGGGCTCGGGGTGGCCGCGCTTGCCGCGCGCATGGTGCCGTTCGGCGCGGTCGACGTCGGCCCCAGGCTGGGGCTGCCGGATCTGCCGCGGCTGCCCATCCTGCTGCATACCCGGGTCAGGGACAGCCGCGCGCGCGATGCGCTGGCCGCGCTCTCGGCGGCCTTTCGCGGCGTGGTGCGAAACTAGATCGTTCGAGCGGCGCCACACAGCGCCTGGCTGCCCGAGCAAGGCGCACGCCGCTTCCCGTGGCGCCCGCGCGGCAACAAAAAAACCCGCAGAACCAATGTTCATGCGGGTTTTGAGGCTAGGGGGTTGAGGAGCAACCCCGGGCCATTCCTGAGGAAATCTTGGCGGACAGAGGGGGATTCGAACCCCCGATACGCTTTTGACGTATACACGCTTTCCAGGCGTGCGCCTTCAACCACTCGGCCACCTGTCCTGATCCGGTACGCATTGCTGAAAATGCGAATCCGCGATTCTAGCAGATCGGCAAGAAAGCTGCATTGGCGGCGCAGGCAAAGAAAAAGGGGACGTTATTGCGTCCCCTTTTTGTCGCAGGCGCCCGTGCCCGCCCCGCGGCGACCCTCCCGGACGCCCGCGTCCGGACCACAGCCAGACTCGTTCAGGCGTTCGGCGGATCCTGCTCGCGGTAGGCGCTGACCGTGCCATCCGGCTCGGTTTCCTCCAGCCGCACCCGGAACCCCCACAACCGCGCCAGATGCTTCATCACCTGCTCGGCGTCCTCGGCCGCCAGCGGCCGGCCGCGACTCTTCAAGTGGCGCAGCACCAGCGAACGGTCGGTGTCGCGATTGAAACGGATCACCTGGATGTCCGGCACCTGGTTGTCGCGGTTGTGCTGCGCGGCCAACAGGCGGCGGATGTCACGGTAGCCTTCGTCGTCGTGGATGGCGGCCACTTCCAGCTTGGGATTGGCCTGGTGATCGGAGATCGCGAAGAAGCGGAACTCGCGGATCAGGCGCGGCGACAAGTACTGCGAGATGAACGACTCGTCCTTGAAGTTGCGCATGGCGAAGTCCAGCGTCTTGAGCCAGTCGCCGCCGGCGATGTCGGGGAACCAGCGGCGATCCTCGTCAGTAGGCTTTTCGCAGATGCGGCGGATATCCGACATCATCGCGAAGCCCAGTGCGTACGGATTGATGCCGCCGTAGCCGCGCTCGTCGAAGCCGCGCTGGCTGACGACGTTGGTGTGGCTCTGCAGGAACTCCATCATGAAGCCGTCGTTGACCAGGCCCTTCTCGTGCAGCCGGTTCAGAATGGTGTAGTGCCAGAACGTGGCCCAGCCTTCGTTCATCACCTTGGTCTGGGTCTGCGGATAGAAGTACTGGGCGACCTTGCGCACGATGCGCACCAGCTCCTTCTGCCACGGCGCCAGCTTGGGCGAGTACTTCTCGATGAAATACAGCAGGTTCTCTTCCGGCTCGGGCGGGAACACGGGCGCGGCGATGCGCTCGTCCCGGTCGGATTCCAGCCGCGGCAGCGTGCGCCACAGGTCGTTGTACTGCAGGCGGGCGTGCTCCTGGCGCTCGGCCTGGCGCGCGGCCTCTTCCTTGTACGAGATCGGCGTCGGCCGCTTGTAGCGGTCCACCCCATGGTGCGACAGCGCGTGACAGGAATCCAGCAGCGCTTCCACCGCGTCGATGCCGTAGCGATCCTCGCAATCCATCACGTACTTGCGGGCGAACACCAGGTAGTCCAGCACGCCATCGGCGTCGGTCCATTGGCGGAACAGGTAGTTGCCCTTGAAGAACGAGTTGTGGCCGTAGCACGCATGCGCGATCACCAGCGCCTGCATCGTCATGGAATTCTCTTCCATCAGATACGCGATGCAGGGGTTGGAGTTGATCACGATCTCGTAGGCCAGGCCCTGCATGCCGCGCCGGTAGTACTGCTCGTTGCGGATGAATTCCTTGCCGTACGACCAGTGCGGATAACCGATGGGCAGGCCCGCCGACGCGTACGCGTCCAGCATCTGCTCCGAGGTGATGACCTCGATCTGGTTCGGATAGGTGTCCAGCCCGTACTCGCGCGCGACCTGCGAGATCGCGTCGTCATAGGACTGGATCAGTTCGAACGTCCATTCGGAACCTTGCGACAACGGCCGCGGGCTGTCGGCCGATTCCGGCTCCACGAGTGCGCCCAGGATGGCATTCATGCGGTTTCCTTCTTGAACAGGTCATGGAACACGGGATAGATTTCCCCGCGCTCGCAAATGCGCCGCATCACGAAATGCGGCTCCAGCTTCTGTTCATACTCGGCCCACAGGCT
>JACDJA010001304.1_pt1 | contig 21335 bp, 12 predicted proteins | sample 7449241 | NCBI WGS metagenome assembly JACDJA01 (sample SAMN14253289, study PRJNA609438) | sludge metagenome | isolation source: initial anaerobic sludge | collected 2018-12-20 | reverse complement strand
TTTGATTTGGTGGACGAAATTTGCGAGGCTTTTGAAACCGACGCATTTCATGCCGGCTTAGACGAAGTTTTTTACATCGGCCATAAAGATTGTCCGCGTTGTTACGGCCACGACAAAGCCGAGCTTTTTGCCGGTGAGGTAACCAAAATCCGTGACCATCTGAATAAAAGTGGTCGGGAGCTTTGGATGTGGGGCGACCGGCTGATTGACGGGAAAACAACAGGAATCGGGTTGTGGGAAGCAAGTTTCAACAATACCCATCGCGCCATCGACATGATTCCGAAGGATGTGGTGATTTGTGACTGGCACTATGAACGCCCCGACCCCACTGCGGTGCTTTTTGCAGCAAAAGGATTTAATGTGTTGACCTGTCCGTGGCGTACACCTGAAGTCGCCATCGAACAAGAAAAAATGATGCGAAATTTCATTAAAACGGCTACACCCGTGATGAAACCTAAATACAGGGGAATGTTACAAACAGCCTGGGGTTCGGCCGAAAGTTTTATGAGAAGCTATAAGGGGATTTCCGAACAGGAAGACAAATCAGCTGATTGCTTTAAGGCCTTGAGTCAGGTTTGGAATAAATAGAAGAACGAATCGCTAAAATCTTAAAAAAAACCTAACAACTTTAAAGACCAGAACAAGCTCTCCATTTCAAAAAACTAATAACAAGAATAGTGAAACTGAAATTAATAACCCTGGTTGGTATTGTACTGCATTGCTTCGGTTCATATGCTCAGGATAAAGAATTGCATCAACTGCAGCAAAACCAAAAATACAAAATCGATGAAAGGAATTCTCGAAAATCAAAAGAGATTATTAAGAAATACCATTCAAATCAGATTCCTGCAATTTCCGAAAGTGAATTCGATTCAAAAGTTATTTTTGCGCCATAAAAGGTAATACTTGCAAATATAGTGCAACAACAGGCAAAATTCCTTCAAATGAGGAGGCCTGGTTTGTTCGTATGTTTGCAATCGGTTTATTACACTAAATTTAATAAATCAACCGGAGTGAAGTTATAACCGCTTATCTCAAAGATGAAAAAAATGAAAAAATCATTTCACTTAATTCTAATTACTGCAACATTATTTGGGGGTGGCTTCTTTACGAGCAGCCATGCACAATTTGTAGCTTTCACGAATGAAACAGGCAACGCGGAGAATGTGATTGATTTAAATGGTGAATGGCGGTTTAATCCAAATCCTTCCCCCGTCTTTTGGCAGCAAAAGGAAGTTTCAAAAAACTGGTCTTTTATTAAAGTGCCTGGCGAATGGCTCATGCAGGGCTTTAAGGTTGAACCGGGAAAAATGGGAGCTTATGTCCGGTCGATGGAAGTGCCTGCCAATTGGAGGGATAAAACCATCTACCTGCGTTGTGATGCCGTATTTAGCAAAGCCGATATTTGGATAAACGGGAAAAAGGCAGGCTCTCATATCGGCCCAATGACAGCTTTTGAATTGAATGTTACCGATTTAATAGAACACGGAAAGCAAAACCGGATAGATTTTGGGGTGACGGCAGAAACCTTTGCGGATACATTGATGTCCGGCACACAATATGCGGCTCACCAACTGGGCGGCATTCTCAGGAAAGTGACTCTCATGGCTGTTCCCAAAGTACATGCCGGCGATCTCATCGTGGAGGCATCTTTGGATGATAGTTATACCAATGGGGTGTTGACCCTTTCCGGTTCCATCAGGAATTTTGCAAAAGCTAAAAAGGTGGTCCTTAACGCCAGATTGTTTGGCCCGGATAATCAGGAAATTAGTCTTAATGAAAGTTCTGCTTCCCTTGACTTGACTAAGGAGAAGTTATCTCCATTCAGGATGCAATTTATAATCCCCGACGCCCTGAAGTGGGATGCGGAGCACCCCAATCTTTATAGGGTAGAACTGGATGTTCAGTCTTCTCAGGGCTTACAAAAAATCAACCAAAGGGTAGGGTTCAGAAAAATCGAAGTGGTCGGTAACCAGTTGTTTGTCAATGGGAGCCCTGTAAAATTAAAGGGTGTAAACCGACATGAGACACATCCGCTCAGGGGCAGAAGCCTTACGCCCGAATTGTGGAAGAAAGATGCGGAATTGTACAAGAGGGCTAATGTAAATTATATTCGCACCTCACACTATCCGCCCTCCGAAGAGTTCATCGAATGGTGCGATGAATTGGGCCTTTATGTGGAGTTAGAAAATCCCATCTGCTGGGTAGGGCATCATGCCAATACGCACTGGCTAAGCCATGATCCCAAAAGCCCGGATTTGTATCCCTATTTTGAGCATGTTGCCAAAAGCAACCTTGCCTTTTTCAGGAATCACCCCAGTATCCTCATTTGGTCCATGGTTAATGAATCCATGTGGACGAAGAACTGGTCGAAACTCGCCGACTTCTACGCGAAAGAAGATTCCACCCGTCCGGCTACCTTTCATGATCAGGCTTATGGCGGCTTCAACAATTTTGGCAGCACCAAAATGCCCGTGGCCAATATTCATTATCCGGGTACCCGTGGTCCGCAGGTTGCTGAGGATTTTGAACGCCCACTTTTGTTTGGGGAATATGCACACCTGAATACATACAACCGTGAAGAGATTGTAACGGACCCCGGGGTTCGGGATGCCTGGGGAAGAGGTTTCAGAAAAATGTGGGAAGGCATGTACAAAAGCCGGGGATGCCTTGGAGGAGCCATCTGGTCGGGAATCGACGATGTGTTCTATCTTCCCGGCGGACAGGCCGTAGGATATGGAGAATGGGGCCCCATAGATGGTTGGCGCAGGGAGAAGCCGGAGTATTTTCATATGAAAAAGAGCTATTCGCCCGTTAAAATTCATAACCGGCGTATTTCGGTGCCGGCGCTGGGAAAACCTATTCGTCTGCAGGTGGAAAATCGATTTGATTTCACCAATTTGAGCGAATGTAATATTCATTGGGAACTTGGAGACGAACGCGGAACAGCAGAAATGAATCTGCCAGCCCGAAATTCCGGGATTTTGGATATCTACCCTGGGGATAATGATCTGGATGGAAAAACAGTGACCGTTCGTATTATCTCGCCACAAAATATCGAAGTGGAAGCTTGTGCTATTGAAATCGGGAGTGTAAAACGCGATGATTTTCCCTTTCAAAAAACGGTTTCTCCTTCTTTGAAGGTCTCTGAAACCGATGGTCAACTAACGGTTAAAGGAGAAGAATTTGAATGGTTGTTCAACTTAAACGAAGGCAGCCTGAAAGGTGCTTTTGTAAATGGCGAAAGTGTATTAACCTCCGGCGCCGAACTGATGATGCTTGATTTGAGAACCGGTCCGTGCGACACGGAACACAGTCTCGAAATTCCTTTTCACAACGCTGTATGCTCCGGGAAAAAGGTACATGGCGTTAATTGGGAACAACAATCGGATACGATCAGAGTATCCGTTCAGATTAGTTACGATCAGGCAGAAGGAGAGATCATTTATTCCATCACCAATAATGGCACAATAACGGTTGCTTCGCAGATGAAGTCAAAAGTTAAGATGAACCCCCGGCAGTGGGGCCTGGTTTTTTCTGTGCCCAATACCTCCGAAAACTTGCAATGGTACCGCCGCGGTTTGTGGAGCTGGTATCCCGCCGACCATATTGGACGTACCAATGGCAAAACAGTACCGTTTGGAGACGAAGCTTTCCATGTAGGATCATTTGGACAGCCTCCTGAAAACCACTGGCGCTTTGATGCCGTTAGTCTGGGAACCAATGACTTTAGGGCAACACGTGAAAATATTTACTGGGCAGCACTGTCCAACTCCAAGGGCAATGGCATTACCGTAGTGGCCGATGGGAAACAGGCTTTCCGTGCTTTTGTGGATGGCGGGGATAAAATCAGTTTTTTGGTTGCCGGTTATTCAACGGGAGGCGGTGATCTGTTTTTTAGCGGACATTATAGCGATGAGCGAATAAATCTGGAGGAAGGCAGCGAAATGCACTTGTCGGTAAAATTACAACTGGTTGAAAAATAAAACCCATGCATAATAAAACCTGGAAAAACGACGAGGAACTCTTCCTGTTGGTCAAAGAGGAGCTTTATACAGCGGTTATTGGCGATATAATGGATAAGATGGGGCTGTTTCACCAGTTCCTTCCGCCGCGAATACGGCCCCTAAAAGAGGAGATGTTCCTGGTGGGAAGAGCTATGACTGTGCTTGAGGCGGATTGCTTTGAAAAGTTGAGTCCCGGCTCTCAAAATCAGCTGATGAATAAACCGTTTGGCCTGATGCTCGAAGCCCTGGATGATATTAAATCCGGCGAAATTTATATTTGTTCGGGTTCTTCCCCCAGGTATGCACTGGTTGGGGAGCTGATGATGACCAGAGTGAAGATGTGCGGTGGCGCAGGCGCGGTAGTGAATGGTTACTCAAGAGATACCAAAGGTTTATATGAGCTTGGTTTTCCCATTTTTTCGTATGGCCCGTATGCACAAGATCAGGCTCCAAGGGGAAAGGTGATCGATTTCAGGGTGCCTATTGAAGTGGATGGGGTCCGCATTATGCCGGGCGATATGATCGTGGGCGATATCGATGGTGTATGCGTTGTTCCCCGTAACGTGGAAAAGGAAGTTTTTGAGCGTGCCCTGGAGAAAGCCCGTGGCGAAAGAACGGTTTTAACGAAAATTCAGGAAGGGATGAGTGCCCTGGAGGCGTGGAATAAATATGGGATCATGTGAGAAGAGGATAGATGTTAGATGTTAGATATTAGATGTTAGATGAAAGATGAAAGATGTTAGATATTAAGGCGAATTAAGGGTTGATTGTTTAATCTGTTCAGCAATTTATTCGTGTTTGAGATTAAATAGTGTCAGCAAGAAAACTAACCATTTTAGCGAGTGGCGTAACAAAAAACGTCAAGAACAAGGCTTGCGAGGTCTGATTGGCAGGAGTTTACTTTCGTAAATGACTGTCAAGCAGGGCGAGCATAACGCAGTTATTGACGTTTTCTTGCAGCCACTAAATAAGGTAATAAGGTTGGTGGCAAAGGCTAAACTATTAGGCTACTAAGGTTGAAAATCAGGAAATAAGGTTATTCCTTTGCATTTGTCGATTCTTTTGTTTCAACATTCATTTTTTAAGGATTAGGCGATTTTGCGGTTGTTTAGCTATTTTTCATTCAACTAAAAAGATACAGGTTTATGGGAAGAACCTTATTTTTATTTTTAACCTACTATATAACTAAAATTTAAAAATGTGATTACCAATTTTTTAAACTTCCGTTATTAACAGCTTGTTGAACCCGGTTCCCCTGCCTACCGAACCGGCAGGGCAGGCAGGCGGGTTCTGAAGAGAGGATTTTCTGTTACCACGGGTTTCACCCGCGGTTATTAATGTTGAATCCGGCAAAGCCGGATTAACGTGAATAGCCCCGGGTGGAACCCGGGGAAAAGGGATTGCAGTTTTTAGACCCCGGTATGCCGGGTTCAATTGAGAATTGCCAATGCACCCATTTTCATAATAGTTATTCCTTTTGATGTTCGGTTGCCCGCGTGCCGCCGAAGCTTTAGCGGAGGAGCAAAACCGGGGTGGACATAGTAGAATTTCAGGTGCGAAAAGCTCCCTACCTTATTGTTTTGTGCTTTTCTTGTTTAACCCTTAACTCGCATTATAAGATTTTAGATTTAAGAATTTTAACTGCGGTCGGTATCACCGTCGGCAAGCCTATGGCGACCGATGGCAGGCAGGCGTCTTCGGTCTTCCGTCTTCGGTCTCCCGTCTAATTTTAAGCACATGAAAATAACCGATGTAAAAGTATGGCTGGTGGAAGGGGTTAAATACAACTGGACGCTGCTAAAAATATATACCGACGAAGGGTACACGGGTGTGGGTGAGGCCACCAACTGGCCGGGAAGCCAAATAGTGGAGGCGGCGGCCAAAGAGCTTGGGCAACGCATCATTGGGTTGGACCCGTTGCGCACCGATTTTATCTGGACCAAGCTCTACCGCGACATGAACTGGGTAGGACCCTATGGCGCGAGCATGTGCGCCATTTCGGGCATTGACATGGCCCTGCTCGACCTCAAAGGGAAAGTGTACGGCGCTCCCTGCTATGAATTGCTGGGAGGAGCCATTCGAAAGGACATTCTGCTCTATGCCAACTATTGGTTCATCGGAGGGGGGCACAACGGCACAGATTATGCCGAACAGGCCCGAAAAGTAAAAGAGGCAGGCTTCACCGGTTTAAAATTTGACCCCTTCGCCCATACCAGTTACCTGTATGGCGAAGACCTCGCCTCAAATCTGGGTCTTACCAGCCGGCAACAGGACCTGGCCTTCGAAGTCAGCAAGGCTGTTCGCGAAGCCGTGGGTCCCGATTTCGACATCATGATCGAAACCCATGCCATGCTCAATAACCGCGTGGCCGTGCAAATGGCCGAGCGACTGTCGGAGCTCAACATCACCTGGTACGAAGAACCGGCAGGTCCCGAAAGTGCAGACACCCTACGCGCCATGCGGGAGCGTATTCCCTCCAATGTTTCCATTTGTGTGGGCGAACGACATTACACCCGACATGGCATCCGGCCTTTATTGGAAAAACACGTGTGCGACATCCTCATGCCCGACATCACGCGATGTGGCGGCCCCTCGGAGATGAAACGCATGGCCACCATGATGGAAGCCTATAATGTTTTGCTGGCGCCACACAATCCCAACGGCCCTCTATCTACACTGGCGTCTGCTCATGTGTGCGCTTCTGTTCCCAATTTCTTCAGGCAGGAGTTCATGTTTACAGATGTGCCCTGGCGCGACACGGTGATTGATCACCCCATTGAAGATATGGTGTCGGGTGGCGTTTTGCACCTCTCCGATCGCCCGGGGCTGGGAGTCGATCTGGTAGAAGAAGAGATGGAGAAGCATCCGGGGATCAGAGTGCAAAAAGCAGGTTTCTATCTATAGCTGAGAAAAAGCAAATGATTATTCATATGAATATTTATCTCTATGACCTTACTTGACATCAGCATTTTCATAGGTTACGGCCTGGTCATCATTTTCATAGGCAACATATTGTCACGCTCGAAAAAGGCAAAGAGCGACAGCAACGATTATTTTTTTGCCAACAACAGTCTGCCCTGGTATCTGATTGGGACTTCGGTGATCGCGGCCAATATTTCCGCCGAACAGTTCATCGGCATGTCGGGATCGGGGTATGCCATTGGGCTGGGCATTGCCACCTATGAGTGGATTGCAGCGCTGATACTGATCGTGGTGGCAAAATATTTTCTGCCCATCCTCATCAACAATAAGATTCATACCATGCCCCAGTTTATGGAGTATCGATACGACAGCCGCATCAAAACCATATTGGCTGTTTTCTGGATAGCATTGTTCGTGCTGGTCAACATTACCTCTATTTTGTATCTGGGCGCGCTCACCCTCAAAACTTTATTAAACATCCCCCTGAACTGGGCCATTGCCGGCCTGGCTCTTTTCACATTGCTATACTCTGTTTTCAATGGGTTAAAAGCCATTGCCAGCACCGACATCATTCAGGTGTTTTTTCTCGTTGCAGGTGGTCTCATGACCACTTATCTGGCACTGAACGCCACAAGCGATGGGAACGGGATTGTGGAAGGTTTTAAAATAATTTCGAGAGAGGCCCCTGAAAAACTGCACATGATCATCAAGCGCTCCGACCCCAATTTCATTTATCTTCCCGGATGGCGGGCAATCTTTGGAGGCATATGGATTGCCGGCATCTATTATTTCGGGGCCAATCAGTATATCATTCAAAAAGCGCTGGGTGCCAAAAGCCTCAAGGAAGCACAGCGGGGTCTTGCCTTCGCGGGATTCCTGAAGTTGCTGCTGCCTCTTATCGTAGTGGTTCCAGGCATCGCTGCTTTTGTCCTGGGTGCCCAACTCGAAACACCCGATGGTGCCTATCCCTGGCTGCTTAACACATTCATTCCCTCCGGGTTTAAAGGTTTTATTTTCGCGGCCCTTATCGCCGCCATCGTATCATCGCTGAGTGCCATCATCAACAGCACCTCTACCATTTTTACCATGGACATTTACAAAGTGTTTTTTAATAAAACCGCATCCGAAAATGCCCTGGTAAAAACAGGCAGGCTCTCGGGAGTGGCAGCCATGGTGATTGCTTCCATTATTGCACCCATGCTGGGAGAAATTGAGCAGGCTTTCCAGTTTATTCAGGAATTTACCGGCATGCTCAGTCCTGGTATAACGGCGATTTTTGTATTGGGGTTGTTCTGGAAAAAGGCAACCTCCAACGCTGCCATTTGGGGCGTATTGATATCTTTACCGGCTTCCATAGCTCTAAAATTCGGATTTCCTGAAATGCCTTTCCTCGATAAGATGTTGTACGCGTTTCTGTTCACCTCGTTCTTCATAATAGTATGGTCATTGATAGAGGGCAAAATGCAAGCCTATAGTAAAGCCATAAAAGTGGACAAAAAGATTTTTAAAACAGACAGGGTTTTTAATGTGGCGGCTTTATCCATTATTGTAGTTTTGATCGCTCTTTATGTGACCTTTTGGTAACCCTCTTTTTCGGGGGCGAGGCCTCCGAAAAAGAGGAAAAAATTGAATATTCATTGCCCGGGGCGTCGCCCCGGGCTGAAATAAATAAGGCTTTCAGCCTTTTGAATACTTTTAAAGGAGGCACAAAAACACTTATTTTAATGCTAAACATAGACTTAAAAAACAGAGTAGCCATTGTTACCGGCGTTTCGGGCGGCATAGGTGCCGGAGTGGCAACGGTGCTGGCTCAGGCCGGATGCCATGTAGCCGGATGCGCCCGCACGCCTGCTTCTGACAAAAAGGCCAACACCTTTATAACCTCTGTGGAGAAACATGGGCGGAAAGCTTTTTATCGGTCGGTGGACGTCACAAAACCCGATCAAATCAGGGTATTTGTACAAGAAGTGGCAGATATATTTGATGGGATCGACATTGTGGTCTCCAACGCGGGTGTCAATGTGTTTAAAGGCGTAAACAAATGCACCGACAACGAGTGGTCGGAGAACATAGACCTCAACCTGGCCTCACACTGGCATCTGGCCAAGGCCTGTCACCCCTGGCTCGAGCAATCAATGGCCGGTGTTTTTCAAATCATGACCTCCAATCAGGCCTACGCCACCATTCCGGGTTGTTTTCCATACAACGTTACCAAAACAGCCCTCACCGGAATGGTACGGGCCATGGCCATCGAGTGGGGCCCTTCGGTGAGAGTGGTGGGAATAGCACCGGGATTTATCGAGACACCCGGCAACGATACCTGGTTCAACGCCTTCCCGGACAGTGAAGCCGAACGCCAACGCACCATTGACCTGCATCCGGCCGGTAAGCTGGGCACGGTGGGTGAAATCGGCGCATGGTGCGCTTTCCTGGCCAGCGATTATGCCGCATTTGCCACCGGCAGCACCTATTTGATTGATGGTGGAATGTCGGCTATGCTAGGTTCAAGTGTTAAGCACAACAGAGAAATAAATTAAAAAAACAAATTTATGACACACCGCGAAAGGGTTATTAAAGCATTTCGACATGAGGAGACTGACCGGCCTCCCTTTCAGGCCACTTTTACCCCCGAATTTGCCGATAGATTAAGAAAAGCGTTCAATTTGCCTGCAATGTTCACTGAACCCCACCATAGAGAATGGTATGGTTATGATCTTGAAATTTTGACTGGTCAGGATTGCCTTCAGGCAGGAGTAGGCTGGTTTACCAACTATTACCTTTCAAATGAAAGTTATACCGATGAATGGGGGGTGAAATGGAAAATTGACCCTTATGAAACGCCTTTTGGAATTGGTCATTATACCAATATCGAAAAGAGTCCTTTGAGAGATGATGACGAAGCTGCAATGAATTACCAGGCACCCGACCCTAATCGTCCTGATTTATATACCCATGTAGAACGGCTGGTAAAGGAATATGGTCATGAGTATTATATCATCGGTCGCGTTCATTGTACCATATTCGAATCAGCCTGGGCATTGAGGGGCCTTGATACTTTAATGACGGACTTCTACCTAAATCCCGATCTAACGAATCATCTTTTAGACCAAACAGGCTGGTACCACGGTGAAGTCGCTAAAAACATGGCCCGCATTGGTGTCGATATGATTTGGTTCGGAGACGACATGGGTGGTCAAAATACGCTGATGATTGACCCTGAATTGTGGAGAAATTACTTCAAACCCCGAATGGAAAGCATCATCAGAGCTGTTAAAGACATTAAACCGGATATGAAAATAGCTTACCATACCGATGGATGCAATTACGACATCATACCCGATTTGATTGAAATAGGCGTGGATGTTCTTAATCCGATTCAAACAGAATCTATGGATCCTGAAATCCTGCAGAAAAATCATGGCGATCAATTGTGCTTTTTTGGTGGTGTTTCTGTTCAATCTACGCTTCCGATGGGAACTCCTGAGGAAATAAGAAAAGAGTACAGGTGGTTAAAAAATTCATTGGGAAAGAACGGAGGATGGTTGTGTGCTCCGACACATCACGTGCAATTGGACACGCCTATTGAAAACTTCTTTACCCTCCTTGACGCAATAGGCATTGAAGATAAGAGGCCTTATTAGATGTTTTATAGTTGGATAACATCTTAAAAATAAAAGTCATGCAATTCAAATTGTTACAATCACTTGTTCTCTTTTCTATTATCCTTACCGGCTGCAGCAAGCGGGCACCCATTAAGGATATTGAAGTCCATGGAGTAGAAACCCCGGTAATCTCATTAAACGGAACCTGGAAGTTCTCCACTACTCCTCCTGAAAATCCCTGGGCCAATGAGGTTGAAACTCAAAACTGGTCTGATATTCTGGTGCCCGGGGAGTGCCAAATGCAGGGATTTGCCATTCAACACGACCAACCTTACGTCTACAAGCGAACCCTTGTGATACCCAAAGATTTTGGTGGGAAACAGATATTATTGAACTTCTATGGGGTATACAGTTATGCAAGAGTTTGGTTTAATGGGAATTATATTAGAGAACACTATGGAGGGTTTACCAAATGGAGCTGTGACATTACCCCTTTTGCCACTCCGGGTGAAGATGCCACGTTAACGGTTGAAATTGTGGACAGAACAGATGACATCTCCTACGGGAGCGGCTATGCCAAACATCAGATAGGTGGCATATTGCGCGATGTGGAGCTGGTGGCCCTGCCGGTTCAAAACTTTAAAAATCTCCGATTCGAAACCAATTTGGATGAAAACTACCGGGATGCCCAACTCAAGGTGTTTTATGAATTGACTCAAAATTCACCAGCCAAAGTGAAAGTGGAATTGTTGGATGCAGAAAATAAGTTGATTAATAAAGTAGTGACAAACGATACCGGCGAATTGGTTATTCCGGTAAAAAGTCCAAAAAAATGGGATGCCGAGCATCCAAACCTCTACACAGTGGTGACAACACTTATCGAGGAAGGGGTTGAGACTTTGAAAATTCCTGAAAAGATCGGTTTCAGGGAGGTGGAGGTCGATGGAAATAAGCTGCTTGTAAACGGCAGGCCAGTTAAACTGCGGGGCGCCTGCCGGCACGACATTCATCCTCTTTTGGGCCGGATGACCACCCCTGAATACGATAAGAAAGATGTGCTGCTGGCTAAAGAGGCCAATATGAACTTCATCCGCACCTCGCATTATCCCCCATCAAAAACTTTTCTCGATTATTGCGATGAATATGGCATTTACGTAGAGGACGAAACAGCCGTTTGCTTCGTGGGTTCGCACCGCACCGAGGTATATCGGGCCACCGGGGCCTCGCAAAGTGATCCCGCGTTTAAAGAGCGGTACCTTTCGCAATTGGAGGAGATGGTAGAAAACCACCGCAACCACCCCAGCATCATCATCTGGTCCATTGGTAACGAAAATTTATTTGGCACTAATTTCAAGGCTTCGTATAACTGGGTGAAAAACAATGATAAAACACGTCCCATCATTTTCAGTTATCCCGGCCATGTTCCCGACAGTGTGGAGGCCTATGAAATTTTAAGCATGCACTATCCAAGTTGGCAGGGAAACCTGAATCAGGTAGGCATCGGAATTACCAATTTCTCTTACGATGAGATGCCAGTACTTTACGACGAATGGGCGCATGTGGCTTGTTACAACAATCCCACCTTACGCTACGACCCCAACGTGCGCAATTTTTGGGGGCAGAGCCTCGACAGTATGTGGACGAACCTGTTTGAGGCCGATGGAGCGCTGGGGGGTGCCATATGGTGTATGTTGGATGAGACCTTTATGCTTCCCCGCGACCTGGAGGGATTTAATCAATGGTGGGGATTGCTCGACCCCGATGTTATCCCATCAACCTACATGGGTCCTACAGTCGGCTATGGCGAATGGGGTATCATAGATACCTGGCGGCGGAAAAAGCCCGAATTCTGGGCTACCAAAAAAGCCTATTCCCCTACCAAAATTCTCGCTAAGGAGGTAACTCATTTTCAACCCGGTAAGGCACTGCTGCTTCCTGTTCACAATCGCTTTGACCACACCAATTTCAGTGAATTGAAGATTGTTTGGAAACACGAAAATCAGTCGGGTGAACTTACAAATGTAAATCTGGAGCCCCACAAAAAAGGTGAGCTTGAAATCCCAGGGATAGAATGGAAAGAGGGTGAAAAGTTAAATGTTTCCTTTTTTCAGAATGACACTTTCCTGGTAGACGAATTCAATATTCGATTGGGTGCTAAGCTGATTGAGATCCCTATATGTAAAAGTGGGGATATTGAAGTGGAAGAAGGCAATAATCTGATTTTGGTGAAAGGAAATAATTTCACATTGGATATTAACAAATCAACCGGCCTGCTTCAAAACGTCAGGGTTAATAATAAAATAATTATTAAATCAGGACCTCATATAAATCTGATGCTTCCGGGCAAGCAGATTCAATACTCTACCATCGAAATGGCCGACTATGCCCTAAACTGGAAATGCATCGGTTTTAATCTTAAGGTAACCGATGGCATGCTTACTATTCACACAAAAGGTAAGTACAACCAGGTCTCCGCAAGTTTTGTTGTACAGATCGACGAAAATGGGGTTATCACCACAGATTACAGCATCAGAGATATGCCCGAAGGCAAATACATCCAGGAGATGGGCCTCAAGTTTTTCACAGGTGATTCTTTCAATAAACTATCATGGGATCGCGAAGGCTACTTTACAGTCTATCCTGACACCCACATCGGCAAAGCTCAGGGAGAAATTGATTTGAATGAAAAACCGACAATGAACTATCGGGAGTACCCTAACCACCCGTGGGGAATGGATACCAAAGGCTTTTACTATTTTGGCCTGGACACCACATTGCATTTTTCCAATGTGGCCCGATCACTGAAAGAAAATATCTATTCCTTTGCACTACTAAGCTCGGGAGGTGGAAATGTCGAGGTATTTTCATCCGGACAACAGGCCTGCCGGTTCGATAAGATAGGCGACGAATTTACCCTTATCGTGAACGACCGCTGGGATTACACCAGCTTAGGGTGGGGCAACTACATGAAAATGCTTAAAGCAGAGAAACAGTTTAAAGGAAGCGTTGTGATGAGGATTCAATAAAGATCGGCTTTATATTTCTATAAACGAACACTGACAGGTTCCTAAAACGGAACCCTGCCAGGTTCTATCTCTTTTCCAAGTGAACCTGAGCAACTGCTCTATTTGCCAAAAAAAGGCAGTTCCCGCGAGAATATAAATTGGGATGGAGAACGTTGAAAAAGTGAGCCCCAGGAGAACAGTGTCAGAATTGATGAGTAAAATAGCACTCAAAAAGCCAAAAAAAGTTCCTAACCCGAAGAATACCCAGGAAAGGCGTATGTTCATGGTTATGGACTTTATTTTTTGAGATGCCTGAAAGCCAGGTTCACCAAAATGCGATAAAGCCATGTGCTGAATTTGGATTGAAACTTAAAACTCTTCAAGTTTTCAAAAGCCTTAATAAAAGCCTCCTGCACCACTTCTTCTGCGGCAAACTCATCCTAAACCACCGAAACGGAGGGTCGGGAAATGTTACGACCTATTTCGTTTTTTTATTCCTCCCGCCAACAGATCAATGAGTTTTTAATGTTTTAGCTCCATGAGCACAGTCTCCCCGGATTGTAAATTCATGCGGATAATGCCATCAGTTATCTCCATATCCCGGGAGGAGGAAAACTCCTGATCTCCAAAAGGATTCTTCAACACTGCCTCCCCTCCTTTTTCGGAGGTAATCTCAACGGCAACAACCTTTTCATTTTCCATTTCGGCGGAGACCAAAAAAGCGCCACGAGCCCTCAACTTGTGGAAGCGCGCATTTTTCCAGACAGCCGGGACAGCCGGGAACACGTGTATAATTCCGGTATGGCTTTGCAACAGCATCTCCTGAATGGCCGAAGCAAAGGCGAAGTTCCCTTCCAGAGTAAATGGACGATAGGTAAATTTTGAATGGCCCGCTTTGCATTGATCCCCATTGACGTGGAACGAGTTTTTGAGGCAGAAACATTGAGCGAAAATACGGAGTGCTTCGGCGGCTTTTTCGCCTTCGAAGGCCCGGGCGTAAAGGTTGCCCTGCCAGCTAAAGGAGTAACCGGTCCAAAAATCTGATCCTTTATCTTCAAGAGCCTTCAAAGTGTTTAAGATAACTTTTCTATCATCTTCACCTTTAGAAAAATCAAGTAGTCCAAGAGGATGATAACCCATGAGATGTGAAAAATGGCGATGTGACTCAAAATAGGGAACACCAGGGGCAAAGGTTAACCCCGAGTCCGGGTCCACATCAAGTTCGGGCCATTCAGAGAGTATCTTTTGCCACTTTTCTGCCTCTTCGTCTTTTCCCAGTTCCAGGGCAAGTTCTGCAGCTTTCTCATAGGTCCAGCGAATCAGGGCCAGGTCGAAATTGGTGGTTTCGGCAAACCATGCTTTGGCTGAGTTGTCATAAATCTCGGGACTGGAACTGATCAACAGTTTTCTTTGTCCATCCTCTGTTTTCACAGCCATCTGATCCAGATAGATGGCTACGTCATTAATCCAGGGATAAGCTCTTTGTTCCAGGAAGTCGCGGTCCATAGAAAACCGCCAGTGCAGGTAAAAATGGTGGGCCAGCCAGGCAGCCACCGTCTGCCCCATAGAGTACTGTATCCATCCGCCCATGGGTTCGCCTTCGAGTGTGGTAACTCCGGGGACATTCATCCCTTCAACCCCGAAATAATCTTTGGTGTATTGCTTAAAAGCCGGACGGTATTTCCAAAGCCAGTTGAGAAATCCCTCCTCGAGATTCAGATAATTGCCCGCATAGGCCGGCCAATAACTCAGCTGGGTGTTCAGGTCGTGATGAAAATCGCCCTTCCAGGGTGGCAACTTACCATTATCGGCCGTCCAAACCGATTGCAGCGCTATGGGAGGCGCATCGGCACGGGCAGCTGAACCGAACTTATACATCTCAAGGTAATATTGTTTTTCGAGCAACGGATCGGGAATTTCGATGTAAGAGCGGTTCCAGTAGTCGCTCCACCAGCCTAAATGCTCATTCAGAGAGGTGTTGAATCCTTGAACCATTTCGGCAGAGACCACTTCAGCAGCATTTGGTGTGGCTGGCCATCCCTCATTTTCGGAAGATACCGACCAGATTCCCGTCATCTCATTACCGCTATTTTCCCAACGGGTATGGATTTGATAAGCGAAATCGCCCCACCCCTGTTGATCGTAAGTGAGCGAGTTTTCACCTTCCACTATTTCACCCTGCTGATAACCCAGTTGATCCAAATCACTCATGGATTGATCGACCTGCCGGCGATCGCCCTTTTTATTGTAGGCGGGAGAAATCAAGTCAACTTCTAATTCATCGGGTAGGTTTTCAAATTTATACCATCCCACCGGCTTTTTGGCATGAACAAAGGTGGTAAGTTTTGCCCCGCTCTCCCATTCAACCAGGCAGGTGGCTGTCTCTACATCTAACATCACCGATTTTACCTTCCCCAATACATCCATGTCGAATTCGAGAGCGCCTGCAAGGATTTTGGAGGGTGCCGGCAAATTGTTGTAGGGCACATCAAAGGCTTGTTGCACCTCCCCGTATTTATCGGCCTTCCAGTGTTCATATACATCCTGAAATTTCCATTTATCGAAGTCGATGTTTTCCATGGGCCGCAAATCCCAAAGATCGGCCCTGTCGAGCGAAAAGCGGAGTTTGCCGTTGTTTTGCCACACCAGGTTACCCACCATCCCGTTTCCAAGCGGGATGGCCTCGTCCCAGGTGGCAGCCAGCTCACTAAATACCAAATTGTGTTCATTTGAAGGCTTCAGTGACTCTTTTTTTGCACAGGAGAAAAGAGATAAAACTGCGATGAAAAGGAATAGTGGTTTCATAAGATTCTAAGATATTGTTGTATGTTTAAAATGATTTAATTCATAAATTTTCAGCTGTGCTACATAAGAAGTTAGAAAACAATGTATTTGACTCTTGTTCTTTAAACTGAATTTTTATCACGGCTCATTATGAAATTGGTTTAACCAAAGATACCAATTAATTATTATTCACCTTGTTGAATTGATCTAAATTTAGTACAGGGTCTAATCTTGCGTTAGAAAAATATGTTTCATCCCAATTAAGTTTCTGATTAGACGTTGCTGCATCCCTTCCCATAATGGTTGCAAGTGTTGATTCAATCCCGGAAAAGGTTTCATTTAAATAATTTCCGGTTTCAATACTTTTAATAAAATTCTTCTGTTTATTGGTATCTGCCGGGCATCATCAAGGGAAATGCCTTTTATGTTTACAATCGGAACCTCACTCGAGAAATAGTGAAGTTCCCCACTGATCACTTTCCATCTTTGTTTTCAAGCAAACACGGATAAACATTAGAACCAATATAAGCATTAGATTTCTTGATGTTTGGAAAGCCATTTTTCGTATTGCACTCATCCAGTTCTATTTTTGAACTTCTGGGCTTATCTGAAAAAAGGTCGGCCATTGCAATAATATTTGTATTGGTATGGTGCGACATTGATGAAATTACGCCTGTATCACGACCTCCATAACACCATTTCATCTTTAACGTTTTAATTTTGTCACGAAACTCTACCCCATTATTTTTTGATAAGCTCACCGACTTCTTTCAGAATTTTAACACTGGGTTCTAATATTTCTCCGTTTTTATCAGGGCCTACATTAAAAAGAAGATTCGCGTTTCTGCTATTTACTTTTTTCAAAAGCCCTATTACAGTTGCCGCACTTTTGGGTTCGGTATCACCGTTCCAGAACCACTTATCTTCCAGCATCCAACATGTTTCACCTACTATGCCATTGTTTTCAGGAAAATGCCTCATTTCAGTTACAGCAATATCGGCATAAGGAGTACCCTTTTTTGACCAGTCCCACCAGTTTGCACTGGTCAGAATACCGGGACGAATGCTTTTAAAAAATGGTATAATCGCCTCAGCCTCCATGATCTCCGGATCAAGAGCATCATTCCATATATAAAAAACATCGGGATATTTTGTTAAAAGTTCAGCTATTTGAGCCTTCTGAAATTCTATTTGTTCTTCCAACGAATGTGTTGCCGGATCACATTCAGGGGGTAATACCTTAAACTCTTTATTCTGTTTATTTGCGTCAAAACCGGGATGCCGCCAGCAATAATAGAGACCTACTTTTAATCCTCTGTCAGTGAAAGATTTTACAAACTGAGCAACCAGATCCTTTTGGTAAGGACAGTCTGGATGCATCACATCGTAGGTTGTGTATTTGCTGTCCCACAGGCAAAAACCACCGACATGTTTTACTGTAAGAACAGCGTACTTCATTCCGGCAGCAACGGCAGTTTCTGCCCACGCATCTGTATCAATCGTTTCAACACCAGGATTAAATTCAGATGGATCAGGATATCCCTCAACCCACTGGGCATTTTTATATGTGGCCATATTATAATGAATAAACATGCCGAATTTGAGTTTTAAAAAGTCAGACTTCAATAACTGATCCGATTCCATAACCCTCTTCATAAACCGGATATTTTTCCCCTGATAATGCGGAAAAGCATGTTTTGGAGTATTACCCTTTAAGATTAGTTGATTACCACTCACTTCTACCTGATTCCTCAAGAGACTGCTTAACGATGCGGAAAAGTTAAGTTTTCCCGGTTTGCCAACCGACAATTTAACCACAATGGCCTTATCGGGAAACGAAGCAAAAACTTCTTTATGGTACTTCACTCCATCTATGGAATAATCGACGGTAACGATACTTTGATTGAGATCAAGTTGTCTCTTATAATCAGTTACTGCACCATTGTCATTTTCTGTAATTACCAGATCACCCATGGGCATGTAGCATTCATTGTATGGGCCCAGCATGGTGGAATCAATCAACATTTGTGCCTCTGTAGTTTTGTCTTCGAACAACAATTTTCTGATTTCAGGCAGATGCTTTATTGCCTCGTAGTTTTGGAGGTTGCGCGGACCGCCGGACCACAAAGTCTCTTCGTTAATTTTTATGGTATCCGATTCAATGCCCCCGTAAACCATTCCGCCAAGGGCGCCATTGCCAATAGGAATGGCTTCATTCCAGGACTTGGCAGGCTGATCGAACCAGATTTCACTTTTCGAACTTTTGCTTTTGTCGGTAACGCAAGATATGAACAAGGTTACCAAAAGGGAAAATATTGTTAACCGCATAGTGTTTTGGTTATTCCAGTGGTGGTACACATTTTAAAAATCTCTTTTCCTTCCCAATACGGCTTCCTTAAAAACCTTTGGGTTATTATTCTTTAACCGGCAAAAATCGCTTAAATGTGCCAACCAAAAAATCTTCAATTAGTTTCATAAATTAATCCTTAACTTCCTCTATCTCAAAACTAAATCCAGCGTCTTTAGCATCATTATCAAAATCGACTTGAACCGTAATTTTATGATCTTTTGTCGTTGCTGCAGTATGCGTGAAATTATAGATTCCATCTTTTCCCTTTTTCACCATTTGGCCCATTACAAATTCGCCATCATATGCTACCCGCACAGAAGTAACAGCATGCGTAAAAACCTTATTTATTTTAAACCGGTATTGGGCTGGAATCGTAATTTTATCTGAAATATCAACTACTGCCTGCTTTCCCTTGGTTTTAAAAGAACAACGCAGCCAATTTATTTCCTCAACAAATTCCACATTGTCGTCAGGGAACTTTAAGAAGTCGTTATTCCCCTCGAGCTTATAAACTTTAAAGTCTCGTACAATAGGAGTACCTACATGCTTAACAATTTCTAACGAAACTTCTGTAGCGATTACATCATCAAAAACAACAAGACGTTTGTAACCTATAGCCGAACCTCTGTTAACAAGTTGCCATTCCCCTTTTTCGTTTTTTACTTCTACTTCATAACCACGAATTCGTTCACCATAGCGATAGTCTTCACGAATCATTAACTGGTTTATTTTCTGTGGCCTATCAAACTTTATGATGTGTTTATTACCCAAGCCTTTTGTTTCTCCAATAGGATTAGAAAAGCGCTTTTTTAGTTCGTCTCCAAACTCCTTGTAAATTTTCATGTGACTTTCGGGTATTAGCCCCGTTGTATCAGGCGAAGAGTTAAGAAGGAATACGCCTCCACGTCCTACCGATTTGTAGTATAGTGTTACCAGATTCTTAACATTTCTCATTTTGACCTCATTTTGAGGACTCCAAATCCAATGACGTCCCATATTGGGAATATCAACTTCCAATGGTGCCCAAGCATCTCCGTCTGGGTTACTTTGTTTTACCGTTGCAAGACCTGTATTTAAGTCTTCTTTTGACAAAGAATTCCATGCAGGATAAGGCAAAACACCACTTTCATTGCCACACCATCGAATGTTTGCCAACGGGCCTTGTAAATTCACAGCATCCGGGGCAAATTTGTTGATAATATCTGTTATATCAATTTTACAACTACCATCAAACCATAGTTCATTGAGAAGAACTGGAGTATCTTTGAAGCGACTAAGTACCTCAGTATATTGACCACGAAAGACTTTATTATAAGCTTCTTGCTTTAATGGGTCTTTAGTGATTCCACCAGTACCTACTCTGTTTCCCCAATGTTCTTGATCACCCGGATAAATATATATTCCCATCTGAAGATTATATTTTTCACAACTTGCAATCAACTCATTGAGGACATCACCTTTGCCACCTTTATAAGGTGTGTTCTGAATAGAATACTCACTTGTTGCTGTTTGCCACCAACAAAAACCTCCAACATGCTTCGCTACATAAAGTATTGTTTTAGCACCAAAGGATGTTGCAGCTTCTGCCCACTGATCTGTATCTAGTTGTTCTGGATTAATATCTTTTAAAGGGGTTGTTTCCCTATCCCACTCCACTCCTTGCCATGCTGCGGGAGACAAATGGACGAACAAGATTCTCTCCCGCTCCTGATACTTATATTGTGCTTCGGTTGGACGAGCCAAATGGGCTGCTTCAGGATCATTAATAGCTTCTTGTAAAGCTAATTTTTCATCTATGTTGTTTTTACTACTTTGACTATCCTTGGTTTTACAAGCGATTAATCCAAATACCAAAACAATTGTAATACATCTAATCATTTTTTCTGTGTTTAATGTGTTTAACTCAAAATCCATTTTGATCTTTTACTGGATTTTTATAGAGCTTATGAACAAAAGCTATCAAAAGGGAAAATATTGTTAACCGCATAGTGTTTTGGTTATTCCAGTGGTGGTACACATTTTAAAAATCTCTTTTCCTTCCCAATACGGCTTCCTTAAAAACCTTTGGGTTATTATTCTTTAACCCGGTAAAAATCTCAATATTCTTCTCACTCTTAATTCCAAGAGGGTAAATACTATATTCCTCGCCTGTAATGGTCTGAAATGCATAAACATCCTTATCTACTTTGCTGACTTTTATTTCTTTCCCGGAAAAAGATTTGATTACAATTTCCTTTCCTATCCATGGTTTTACAAATACACAATCGTTCCCCAGCTTACTTTTAATGGTAAAAGATTCTATATCTCCATTACTATTTCTCAACGCGCTCACCAAAAAACCCTTTTCAGCCCACAGTTTGAATGCCAGTTTTTCATTTTCCCATTCTTCCGGGACGGCAGGAAAGATGCGGATTTTTCCCTCTACACTCTGAAGTAGCATCTCATTTACAGCTGCACCAACTGAACCGAGGGGTTCAAGACCAAACTGAATAAAAGGGCTGGTAGGTAACCCTGAAAGATTACCTTTTGTATCATAATGCGCTCTCTTGTCATAAACATAATCCCTCATTGCCGAGTATTCCGGAACCTTCAGTGAATCAGCATATCTGGAGAACCAAAACCAATGATCTAAGTTATAGAACATTCCCTGCGGAAAGTGTTGAAG
>JACDJA010001301.1_pt1 | contig 21449 bp, 18 predicted proteins | sample 7449241 | NCBI WGS metagenome assembly JACDJA01 (sample SAMN14253289, study PRJNA609438) | sludge metagenome | isolation source: initial anaerobic sludge | collected 2018-12-20 | reverse complement strand
GGGGAAGTACAGAATCAAGAGTATCAACAAGAAAGTCGATGAACGTTCCTTCCTTTCATTAGAGGATATTAAGCTTGCGGAGTATGTAATGAAGGAGTATCTTGCGCCTCCAGGTAAAGTATTGGACCTTTTCTTCCCGCCCGGAAAACTTCTGGCTGTAGATGAATTCATCGTCCCCCTTTCCGAAAGCTTTGAATTTTCCCCCACTTCAAAGGACAAGTTCGTCAAAGAATTCGGCGAAGGGAAGCTCAAGGAGCTTCTGGCTTCACGAGAAGTCAAGATCATGCACAGCTTCGAAAGGAAGACTCCAAAAAAGCGCAAGACAAGGCGAGTATCATTAACAAAGAAGACCGGGCTACTGAATCAAGACCTAACACCCCTTTGGCAGATCATAGTTGACTATCTCCTTTCTGTCGAATCAGAGGAAATATCCGAGCTTGAAAAGAAACTTGAACTAAGAAGCAGAAGCCCGATCGAAACACTGATTTCTAAGGGAATACTCAAGACCGAGGAAAGTGAGGAAGACGATTCGCACTGGGTAATCCCGGCTGTAGAAGAAATTAACGCAAGCCAAAGAGAAGTCTATAGAAAAATAATGGAGAGCGAATCAAAGGCTTTTCTACTTCACGGATTGACTGGTACAGGCAAAACAGAGGTCTATTTCAAAGTCATGGAATACTGGCTCAACAGAGGTCGACAGATCCTGTACCTGGTTCCGGAAGTTTCGCTGACACCCCAACTCCTTGCAAGAATAAGAGGCGCTTTCCCGGGAAGGGATGTGAGACAATACCACAGCTACATGCCGAGAAACCAGCGTCAGAGGATCTGGCTGGATGCTGTGGAGCAGAATGTGGATATTCTTGTCGGTACAAGGAGTTCACTATGGGTGCCGATGAAGAACACGGGTTTGATAGTGGTTGATGAAGAGCACGATTCAAGTTTCTACCAGCAGAGTCTGCCTTATTATGATGGAGTTGAAGCTGCCTTAAAAAAGGCGGAGCTGCTAGATATACCTGTCATTCTTGGGTCTGCGACACCGAGAGTTGGACACTATCACCTGGTTGAATCTGACAGATTATCTCTACTACGACTAACAGAGAGACCCGTCGGGTCCTTTCCCACAATCGAGATAATCGATATGAAAGAAGAGAAGAACCCAATAATCAGTAAGAGGGCACTTGAGGAAATCACACAAACGATTTCTGCAGGAAAGCAAGTCTTTGTTTTTGTCCACAGAAAAGGATATTCAAATTATGTGGTCTGCTACACTTGCGGAAACACAGTTAGCTGTCCGCATTGTTCGGTGTCCATGACCTACCACAAAGCAGACAATTCCCTTAAGTGCCATTACTGCGGCTACAAAGAACCTATACCAAAGTCTTGTCCCGTCTGCGGCTCAATGACCCTCTCTGCACGTGGCTTCGGCACAGAGAGAGTAGAACATGATCTGCAAAAGTATTTCCCTTCAGCAAGAATTATGAGAATGGACCGAGAGACGATCGACAACCCCATTTCATATGAAAAGGCATTGCTAGAAATCTCAAGAAAGGAATGTCAGATAATTGTGGGAACAAAGATGATAACCAAAGGCCTTGACTTTCCCGATGTTGAGATGGTTCTGATTGTTGACGCCGATAGGTTGATGAGTTTCCCAAGCTATGATAGTCCGGAAAACGCTTTTCAGCACATTTCCCAGGTCAGCGGACGATCCGGCAGGGCAAGCATAGGAAAAGCATTTATTCAGAGCTTCAATCCAAACAACAGAATAATGAAAGCTGCCTTCGAAAGAGACTATGAGACTTTCTATTTAGATGAAATAGCTCTCCGAAAAGAGTTGAATAACCCACCTTTCAGTAAAATTGCTGAAGTGATATGTTACGGAGAGACTGAGGACGAGAGCGGACTGTTGGCCGAAAAGATCGCAGAAGAAATAAGAAAAGCGAGAATCGATTCCATCGAGGTATTTGGCCCTATTGCTCCGCTTCTTTCAAAGCTCAAGAATTCCTACAGAATGAAAATCACGGTTAAACTTCCGCCAGAAGCGAACTGCGAATTTCTCCAGAAGATACAGAAGAAACATCCCGCCGATATCCAGATTATTATCAACGGCATCGGCGGAATAGTGTAGTTTATAGTCCTCTTTTCAGTTCTCCCGGGAAGAAACAGGAAACGAAGTGACCTCCACCTACATCTTGCAGTTTAGGTTCTTCTTTCGAGCAGATATCCTTTGCAATTGGGCATCTCGGATGGAATCTGCAGCCAGAAGGTGGATTTATCGGACTGGGAACATCGCCTTCAAGTAGTATTCTCTGTTTCTTCTTCTCAGGATTGGCTTCGGGAATTGCAGACATCAAAGAAACCGTGTAAGGATGGAGCGGGTTATCGAAGAGCTTCTTCTTATCTGCGAGCTCGGCGATTTTTCCGAGATACATCACGGCAACACGCTTACTTACATGCTTCACGACTCCAAGATCGTGCGCAATGAACAGATATGTTAGTCCAAACTCCTTCTGCAGATCGCTTAGAAGATTGAGAATCTGGGCCTGGATCGACACGTCAAGCGCAGAAACGGCTTCATCACAGACGATGAGTCGCGGATTAAGAATCAGCGCTCTTGCGACACCTATTCGCTGTCTTTGGCCTCCGCTGAACTCGTGAGGAAATCTTGACATGTGATCCTTTGAAAGACCGACTTTTGTCATGATGTCGGCCACTTTATCCATTACATCTCTACCTGTAGCGAGGCCGTGAATTCTTGCGCCTTCGCCGATAATATTCTTGACTCTCATTCTTGGATTCAAAGAAGAAAACGGGTCCTGAAAGATAATCTGAGCATCTCTTCTGAATGCCTTTCTCTTGTCTTCCCTGTCTCCCAGAAGACTCTTCATGAATTCACCGCTATCTTCGTTAAACTCTTTGAAGTACTTCTCGGCCATCTTTTTGTCGAAATCATTGTCAAAAGAGCTCAAAGCCCCTTCAACAGAGCCTGATTTTGCTTTCAAGTCGGAAAACTTTTCGACGTATGTCTTTTTCAAGTATTTCCTAGCCTTCAACAAGGGCATGAAGAAATGTGTTGTATCCTCATCTCCAACGATTATTCTACCTGAGGTCGGTTCGTAAAGCCTGAGAACAGTCATACCGGCAGTAGTCTTGCCACAGCCAGATTCGCCGACCAATCCGAGTGTCTCCTTTTCGTAGATATCGAAACTAACGTCGTCTACGGCCTTAACCTGCGCAACAACTCTTCTGAAGACTCCAGCTTTTACTGGAAAATACTTCACGAGTTCATCTGCTCTCAGAAGCAACTTGTTTTGGTTCGGAATGCTCATGCGCTCTCACCTGCCCTCGATACTTTGATCGTTTCAATGAGCTTATCTATATGCCAGCAGGCAGCAGTGTGTTCACTCTCAATTTCCACTAGAGGCGGCTCTTCCTTTCGGCACTTGTCAGTAGCGAGAGGACATCTCGTGTTAAACCTGCATCCATCGGGAAAATCGAGAGGGTCGGGAACCACACCGGGAATGTTGTAGAGAACCTCTTTGTCTTCATCCAGCTTGGGAATCGCATTCATAAGCCCCCATGTATATGGATGCCTTGGATTCTTGAAGAGGGTATGTACATCGGCATATTCAACTACCTTTCCGGCGTACATCACTACGACTCTCTGGGCCATCTCCGCAATTACTCCCAGATCATGAGTGATCATTACGAGAGCCATTCCGTACTGATCCTGAAGAGACTTCATGAGCTCAAGTATCTGCGCCTGAATAGTCACGTCAAGAGCAGTCGTGGGCTCATCCGCGAAAAGCAGTTTGGGATTACAGGAGAGAGACATCGCTATCATCGCCCTTTGGCGCATCCCTCCAGAGAGTTCGTGGGGATATTCATCGATCCGCTTTTCAGGTTCGGGAATTCCAACCTTCTTAAGCATATCTATTGCCATCTCACGTGCCTTCTTTTCGTCAACATCCTGATGAAGCAGAATAGCCTCCATGATCTGGAATCCTATCGTAAATACTGGATTGAGAGCAGTCATAGGTTCCTGAAAGATCATGGCCATGTCGTTTCCTCTAATCTTCATCATCTTGGATTCAGGAATAGCCAGGACGTCTTCGCCGTCAAATGATATCCTGCCACCCGCTATCTCGCCCTTTTCATCAAGAAGTCTCATAATAGAGAGCGATGTCACGCTCTTTCCACAGCCCGATTCACCGACTATTCCAAGAGTTTCACCAGGGAAGACGTCGAATGTGACTCCATCTACGGCTTTCACTATCCCATCCTCTGTATGGAAATACGTTTTTAAATCCTCAACCTGCAACAGTGCTTTTTTTTCATCCATGACTCAAACCTCCTCAGCTTCTCATTCTCGGGTCAAAGATGTCCCTCAGGGCATCTCCAACAAGATTCCATGCAAGAACGAAGAGCACCATGGCAGTACCGGGGAAGACAATAGCAAACCATGACTGGTCAAGCATCGTCATCCAGTTTCTCGAATAAGAAAGTATCGTTCCCCAGTCGGCATATCCCGGTTCTGCACCAACTCCTAGAAAGCTCAGTCCTGCTGCAGTTATGACATAAGATCCAATTCTCATTGACATCTGAACAACGACTGGAAAAATCGTGTTGGGGAGTATGTGCTTCATAATGATCTTCCAGTCTTTCTGACCCAAAGCCTTGGCAGCAAGAACATATTGTTCCTCTCTTGCTTGAAGAATATTTCCCCGGATAAGACGTGCAGTGCTCATCCAACCGAAGATTATTAACGCGATTATTACTTTGTCCAATCCTTTACCCAGAATCGTGGTTAAGACCATCGCCGCAACTAAAAATGGAATCGACAAAAAGATGTCAGTTATCCTCATGAGTACTTCATCAACCCAGCCGCCAAAATAAGCGGATATTGAGCCGACAATAACTCCAACAAGTGCGGCAAATCCAGTTATAATTAAACCCAATCTGAAGGCAGTTCTTGTTCCCCAAACCACACCATAAAAAATATCTCTGCCTCCGATGACTCCGAAGGGATGCTCCGGGGAAGGCGCTTCTGGCCTAGATGACCACGAAACTCTTGGTATTTGATAGTTATCACCAAGCTCGTTGACTCCCGCTATTTGAGGAGCAAATATCGCAATAACGATGAAGAAAACGAGAAGGGATGTACCTAAAACAGCTGTGCCATTAGTCCAGTATTTCTTCATTACTTTTCTAAATTCGCTTTTTTTCTTCGCTGGCATCTACATCTTCCCCCTTACTCTAGCCTGATTCTTGGGTCAACTAAAGCATAAGAAACATCTACGACTAAGTTTCCAACAACCATTATGAAGGAGAAGAACAATGCCCCACCAATAATCGACCAGTAGTCCAGGAGACTAGCAGCGTCTGCAATGAAGCGGCCCATACCGACCCTTGAGAATATTGTTTCAACAAATACAGTTCCACCGAGAAGCCCTATGATAGACGCCCCCGCAACTGTTATGACTGGAATTAAGGCGTTTTTTCTTGCGTGCTTCTTTATTACCACTCTTTCAGATACTCCCTTTGCTCTTGCTGTCCTTATATAGTCTTTTCTGAGAACTTCGAGCATACTTGATCTCGTAATTCTCAGAAGATACGCCCACCACAAATACGCTAGAGTCAATACGGGAAGAAAGATGTGGCGCAATGCATCAATGAATATGTCTAATCTTCCATTCAGCAACGCATCAAATGTCGTCATGGAAGTTATTGTCTTCCAATCTGCACCCCTCATTACAAGATCAAACTCAGTGCTGGCCATTCCCGGTGGGAACCACCCCAGAATTGAGTAAAAAAGCATAAGCAGCAAGAGCCCAAAGACAAAATCAGGAAGTGACCAACCTACTAGAGCAACTACCCTAATGAACTGGTCAATGAACTTGTTTTGATGAACCGCTGAGATCACCCCCAACCATACCGCGACAAGTATTACGGGAATAATCGCATAAATTGTCAACTCCAGGGTATGTGGGAAACGTTCAAGCATAGCCGGAAGAACTCCCTTCTTTCCAACCATGGAATACCCAAAATCGCCCTGAAGAATATTGCCCAGCCACTTAATGTACTGCACAGGCATCGGCTCATCCAATCCATATTTTCTGATTAGTCTCTCTGCCGCATCAGGTGTTTTTAATGCCTCTGGACTTTTAATGTACGAAGCTAGTAGTCTGTCTGGTCCAAGTGCCCATATCATAGTGAAAATCACCAGAGTAACACCAATCAAAATTAGCGGCATTAACAGTAGCCGTCTGATTATATAGGCAGTCACCTAAGTATCACCCCTTCTTACAAAAAGAAATCGCACACACAATTATAGCTTAAAATTGGGTCAAAAAAAGAGCCGGGCAGAAAACTCCCGGCTCCTAAACACCATTTTACCAATTAATTGGTTTTCGAAAGATGGTAGTAGTAAAGATTGGATCTTACGGGCATTGGATACCAACCCTCAACCCAAGGAGCTCTAACATTGATTCCGGTGGGCTGGTAAATTGGCAATCCAGCAACAGCTTCTATCACGTTTTCCTGTACCTCTCGGTAGAGGGCAACTCGTTCGTCATTGTCAGTTGCCTTGATTGCCTTACTGATCAACTCATCGACATTCTCTCTTGCCCATTCCTGATACAGCTCGCCCTGAGGTCCGCCATAAACTCCATTGCTGGCATAGTAGGTAGCGATGAAGTTATGAGGATCGGGATAGTCCGCCTGCCAGCCTATGACAAATGCTGGAAGCAGTCCGTTCTGATAAGTACTCAGATATGTCGGCCACTGAACACCAAGAGTGGTAATCTTGAACTTCGGATTAAGTGAATTTATGAAGTAGGCCAACATTTCACAAGCAGTCTGCCTGGCATCATTACCAGTATTGTACATCAGTTGCAATGCAAAGCCCTTTTCCCACACTTCTCCGCCCCAGGCAAGCTTGAACTCTGCTGCTGCCTTAGCTAGGTCGAATTCTGTAAGAGGTAGGGTCTCATCGAAACCAAGGAATCCCTCAGGAAGATCTGTAGGTACAAGCCTACCCTGACCCATTGCTACCTCTTCGATAAATGTGAGTCCATCAAAGGCATAAGTGAAGGCCTTTCTAACATGAATATCGGAGAAGAAATCTCTTGGAATACCGTTTCCATCAAGCTTTCCACTACCAACATATTCGCTGCCTTCGACGACTAACCAGTTAAAGTGAAGTGAAGTAATGGATGCCTGAGGGTAGCCTAGAGTAACGATTGCCTTGCCTTCTGCTTCAAGTCCTCTAGCTTGATCGAGATACTGAGCAGGCACATAAACAATGTCTGCATCTCCGGCTTCGAAAATTGACTTTCTAGTCGAGTACTCGTCAACACCCCAAATGACTACTGTCTTGAGCTTCGCAGGGCCTGCCCAGTACTCATCGAATCTCTCAAGAATGACCTTCTGCTGTGCTCTGTCCCATTCAACAAGCTTGAATGGTCCTGAACCGGCATCGTAGTTGTGAAGTACACACTCTTCAACCTGGAGGTCGTGCCACTTCCACCAGCCATCGGCCTGTCCATCCCAGCCGCCGAGTTCCTTCACTTTGCTAGAGTCCACAATTGCGCTCCAAGAACCAAAATGGGAAATAATGTTCATGAACGGTGCAAAAGGACTTTCAAGAGTGAAGACTACAGTGTTGTCTACTACCTCTACTAGAGGATCAACGACTTCCTCATAGAAAGAAATTAGTTTTGCCTTAGCTTCATCGGACGTTGGATTCCTGTCAACATCGACAGCCTCCGAATAGGGCATTCCAGCATAATCGGCGAACAAACCTTCGATGCTGGCAAAATTTGCTCCCGTGAATGCCTCGATAATCATCCAATGAGGACCGCCAGAAGGATCGCCAAGAATATATCTTTCGAAAGAGTATTCAACATCCTCCGGGGTGAGAGTATTGCCAGTATGGAACTTAACGCCTTCCCTTATCGGGAAAGTGTAGACTCTTCCGTCCTCAGAAAGAAGTCCATTCTCAACCGAAGGCACTTCCGTGGAGATCATCGGTAAAAACTCGCTCAATGACTGGCCGTCATACTGAATCAAGTTGTCATATAGATTCTGAATCGCCTCACCACTTGCAGTATCGTAGGACTGAATAGGATCGAGAGTCTCCGGTTCGCCAATAGTCAAAGAAACGAAAGTGTCTGGGTCGCTTGCAAACGCAGTAAACGCTAAGAAGAGCATAGTAAGTGTTACCAGTAGAATCTTTTTCACTAATGTTGCCCCCTTTCAAAATAGAGATGAGTGTGTTAGTACAATTATAATCTATGGAGCCTATAAATTCAAAATGCCGTTAACCTGTACGTATTATTTCGCAGTCCAAATCAACTTCGCGAATTATTGTATTGACAACGCTCTTAAGACGGTGGTAGAATCAATCTTGTTCGGGTGCGTAGCTCAGTGGAAGAGCGCTTCCTTGACGAGGAAGAGGCCGTAGGTTCAATCCCTACCGCACCCACCAGATGGGAGAGTGTTACTCTCCCTATATTTTTTCCAGAGTCTTGAGTATCAACTTACTCATTTCGCTTCCTGCTCTCTTAGCCATTTCAAGGACCTCTTCAGCTGTAAGAGGCTTCAAGTCGTCCGGAACGGCTCTGTCCGATATCGCGGAAAGGCCCAGCACCCTGATGCCTGCGTGACGCGCCACTATAACTTCCGGTACGGTCGACATACCCACAGCATCTGCGCCAAATCTTCTCATCATCCTTAGCTCGGCAGGAGTCTCAAAATTCGGCCCCGCGACACCAACATAAACTCCTTCATAGACACCTATGCCAAGCTCTTTGGCAGAAATAAGCGCCTTGTCCAAGAGATCCCTGTCGATGGGTTCGCTCATATCCGGGAACCGTGGACCCCATTCATCAACATTCTGACCTATCAGAGGATTGTCGCCCATAAAGTTGATGATGTCTTTTATCAGCATGACTCTCCCTACCTCGAAATCAGGGTTCAGACCGCCCGAAGCATTGGTTATCAAGAGTACTTCTACGCCCAATTCCTGCATTATCCTTATTGGGAATGTCACAGTTTTCATGGAGTAACCTTCGTAAAAATGAAAACGTCCATTCATAAGCATCACATTGTGGTGGAGGGCATTTCCGAAAGTTAGTTCTCCCTTATGACCGGGAGCCGTTGACAACGGGAAGCCGGGAATCTCATCGTAAGGAATTGATACGGCGTTCTCAAGGCTATTTGATACGTCTCCAAGTCCACTGCCTAGAATCACTGCGACTTTCGGCTTCAGCACAACTTCCTTTTCAATGAAACGAGCAGCTCTCTTTACGTTCTCAACATAATCCCTGAGCTCTTCTTGAAGTACAGAAATACTCATGCTCGTCCTCCTTATTAGTCATATACTTTATTATATCAAAACACCAAACAGCTTGCTGGAACTATGCTATAATCTCACTGAATTAGTCCTGATTAGCTGAATTTCGAGAGGAGAGATCTGATGAGGTTTTCACAGCTTTATGCTCCAACGTTAAGAGATGCTCCGGCCGATGCCGACCTAGTAAGTATTAAACTTCTTGTTAGAGGCGGATTTGTCAGAAAAGTCGCCGCCGGTATCTACTCATTCCTTCCGCTTGGTCTTCGTGTTCTCAAGAAGATTGAAGAGATCGTCCGTCAAGAGATGAATGCGATCGGTTCTCAAGAGATTCTGATGCCAATCATACAGCCGGCAGAATTATGGCACGAGACTGGCCGATGGGACGATTATGGCCCCGAAATGATGAGGATGCAGGACAGGCACGAAAGGTTCTTCACCCTGGGTCCGACTCATGAAGAGATCATCACTCATTTGCTAAGGAATGAACTTAAATCTTACAAACAGCTTCCTGTATCTCTCTACCAGATTGCTATGAAATATAGGGATGAGATTCGTCCAAGATTCGGCCTCATGAGATCAAGAGAGTTCCTGATGAAGGATGCCTACAGTTTTCACGATTCATGGACTTCTCTTGACGAAACATATAGACAGTTTTATGGAGCTTACAGTAGAATTTTGGAGAGAATAGGACTCGAATTCCTGGTTGTAGAAGCCGATTCTGGAGCAATAGGTGGAAATGAATCTCATGAATTTAACGTGCTTGCTGATTACGGAGAGTCGACTTTGCTTTACTGTGACTGCGGATACGCTGCTTCAGATGAAAAGGCGGAGTACCTCTTGAAGGAGGAAACCCAGGAAAGGAAGATCTCAGATCTACAGCTAGTTCCCACGCCGAATTCTAGGACTGTGGAGGAAGTGGCAGACTGCCTGAGCGTAACACCAAAGGACATTGTGAAATCACTAATATATAAGGGCAGAAAAGGGTACTATATGGCTCTAATTCGTGGAAACGAAGAACTTAACGAATCGAAGCTCAAGGCTGCAATTGAAGATCAGACTCTTGCCATGGCGAGCCCTCAAGAAGTACTGGATCTGTTAGGGGTGCCAATCGGCTTCGTTGGACCGATTGGACTTCCCAAGAATGTTACAATAATCGCCGATCATACAATAAAAGGTTTGAATAAAGCTGTTTGCGGAGCTTTGAAGGAAGGATACCACTACTTTGGTGTTCTTCCGGGCCGTGATTTCGAGATAGGATCCTGGCATGATTTGAAAATGGTGACAGAGGGAGATCCTTGTCCTAAATGTGGAAATCCAATGAAGTCGGCTAAAGGCATAGAGGTGGGCCACATCTTCAAGCTTGGAACCAAGTATTCGGAGAAAATGAACGGATACGTAACCGATGATCAGGGTAATAGTATTCATTATATTATGGGTTGCTATGGCTGGGGCGTTTCTAGAACTATTAGTGCCGTAGTTGAGCAACTGTACGACGAAAACGGAATAATATGGCCTCTGTCTGTCACTCCGTTTGAAATAATAATTACTGCCGTAAATGTTAAGGACCCAGATGTCCTGAAGAAATCTGAGGAAATATATGAACTTCTGATTGAGGAGGGCTACGACGTTCTCCTTGACGATAGGGAGATTTCACCTGGAATGAAGTTCAAGGATGCCGATCTTATTGGGATTCCCATAAGAGTCACTCTGGGAAAGAAACTTCAGCAAGACATTGTTGAGGTCAAAGCCAGAACTGAAAAGAAACCGCTTGAAGTCAGTATCCATGAAGGATTTGACTTTCTTCTTGAGGAGATAAGGAAAGAGTTGGCAGTGTATAAACCAATTAGCATAATGGGGAACGATTGATGGGTGTCTTTTCCAAGTTAAAGGATAGCCTGAAGAAAACAAGAGAAGGCTTTTTCAAGAGAGTAAAGAGGCTCCTCTCTTTCGAAACGCTTGATGCAGCTGCCCTTGAAGAGATAGAGGAGCTACTTATACTTTCAGATATGGGCTCTGAAACTGTCGAAGAGGTAATTGAAGCTCTTAGAGAGAGAACTGAGAAAGGTAGTGAGCCTGTAGAGATCTTACAGGAAGTTCTTATCGATATTCTTGACATACCGTTTGAAGTTCCTCAAGCTAAACCATACGTGGTTTCTGTAGTAGGTGTAAACGGCACTGGAAAGACCACGACAATAGGCAAGCTTTCAAAGCTTTACTCCATGAGCGGAAAGAAGGTTGTCCTTGCGGCATGCGATACTTTCAGAGCTGCTGCCGTAGAACAACTGAGAATCTGGAGCGAGAGGGCAAATGTTGATTTCATAAACCAAGGACAGGGTGCCGACTCTGCCGCAGTTGCTTTCGACGCAATAAGTCATGCGGTAAGCAAAGGGAAGGATGTCGTAATAATCGATACTGCGGGGAGATTGCATACGAGAAGCAACCTGATGGAAGAACTGAAGAAAGTCCATAGAGTGATAGGAAAGGCATCACCCGGAGCTCCAAGTGAAGTTTTGCTTGTTCTGGATGCCACTACTGGACAGAACGGCCTGGTGCAAGCAAAGAAATTCAAAGAGGCTGTTGACGTAACCGGTATTGTTTTGACTAAACTCGATGGCACGGCAAAGGGAGGAATAATCTTTGCAATCGTCAAGGAGCTGGGTATACCGGTGAGATACGTAGGTGTCGGAGAAAAGGAAGACGACTTGAAGCCCTTTGATAGCAGGGAATTCGTGAACGCTCTTCTATCTTCCGGGGAAGAGAGTTCAGAGGAGGTTTGAAATGGGTTTTACGCTGAAGAGCAGTTACGCGCTAAGAGCGCTTTATAAGATGGCAAAGTCGGGCCGTGAAGGAAAGGAAAAACTTTCACTTGTCGAGATCGTGCAGGGCAATGAGATCCCAAGAGACTTCTTGGAGAAGATCTTCGGAGAGTTGAGACAAGCTGGAATAATAAAGGCAGTTAGAGGCAGATACGGAGGATATTGTCTGGCAAGACCAGCCAATGAGATCCTTCTGAGAGACGTGATACTCAAACTCGACCGACCAATGAACTCGTATGCCTGTCTTCAGCAGAACGGCAAGTGCCTTGAAGATCCCAACTGCACTGTAAAGTATGTATGGTTCAGACTATATAACGCAATGATGAGGGAATTGGGTTCCATGACGCTTGAAGATCTTCTCATATACGGCGACAAGATTAGCGAGACTCCCCCGGGGTCTTACAAAATATCGGAGAATACAGAGTAATAGATTATGAAAGGAGGAGTGCCTATCTCAAGCAATTCGAGGCGAATAGGCGCTATTTAAGATGAAAGCCGTTTATCCAGGTTCTTTCGATCCCATAACGTATGGACACATAGATCTTGTCGAAAGATGTAGCGAAATCTTCGACGAAGTTGTAGTGCTGGTTATGGAAAACGTTAATAAGAGACATTTCTTCAACCATGAAGAGAGAATTGGTATGGTTAGAAGCGGAGTGTCTCATCTAAGGAACGTTACGATCACAACTCACAGCGGTCTGCTCGTTGACTTTGCCAGAGAGAACGATGTTAAGGTAGTCATTCGTGGACTTAGGGCTGTGTCTGACTTCGAGTTAGAACTTCAAATGGCCCATGCGAACAAAGCAATGCTTCCTGAACTCGAAACCCTCTTTCTCATGACTGAGACCACAAACTCCTTCATATCTTCGTCCATGGTAAGGGAGATTGCGGCGTTCGGGGGTGACATTTCAAAATGGGTTCCTCCCTGCGTACGTGAAGAGTTCAAAAAGAAACTCGGAAGATGACTTAACATCGCGGAAATTATTATTTGCTCAACTGAGTTATAATTTTTCTTGGAATTTTAGTGGAGGAGGACATATAAGATGGCAAATATTACCAGCGATATGGTAAAGAAGCTCCGTGATGCCACTCAAGCAGGCATGATGGATTGCAAGAGAGCACTTGTCGAAACAGATGGCGATTTCGACCAGGCAAAGGATTATCTGAGAAAGAAGGGCATACTCAAGGCAGATAAGGTTTCGGGAAGAGAGACTGCAGAGGGACTCGTTTACTCTTATATTCATCACAATGGCAAGCTCGGAGTGCTACTTGAGCTTAACTGCGTAACAGACTTCGTGGCAAGAATGGAGGAATTCAAAGAACTTGCCCACAAGATAGCCCTTCAGCTGGCTGCGATGGGAGCTCGATTTATCTCCCGTGAACACGTGCCTCAGGAGGTAATCGACAAGGAAAAGGAAATATATGCCGAACAGATGAAAGAAAGCGGTAAGCCTGCAAACATAATCGAAAGAATTGTAGAAAGCAAGCTTGAAAGCTTCTATAAAGATAACTGCCTGCTAGAGCAGGAATACGTATTTGAGAGCGAGAAAACGATCAACGATTTACTCATCGAGTTGATTGCCAAGACTGGCGAAAATATCAAAGTTAGCAGATTCGTCCGCTGGCAAGTCGGAGAGTCAGAGAACTGAGTTAGAAAGGTGAGCCCAGTGCTCACCTTTTTTATTGGAGGCGCTTATGTATAGTAGAGTACTCTTGAAACTCAGCGGAGAAGTCTTGAGCGGAGAAGGCGAAAGAGGATTCGCTTCAGAAAGAACCCGTTTCCTCATAGAAGAGCTCCGACCTGTAGTTGAAAAGGGGATTCAGCTCGCGATAGTTATCGGGGCTGGCAACATAATAAGGGGTCGCGAGCTTTCCGAAATGAGGAGTTCAAGAGCCGACGAATTGGGTATTCTTGGGACAATAATGAATTCGCTTTACTTGAAGGAATCTCTCTGTATGAATGGGTTTGAAGCGATAGCAATTTCCTCGATTGCAGGAATTCCGTCTCTTCTTGAGCACAGGTACGATACAATAGAAGATGCTCTCAACACTGGAAAGATTGTAGTATTTGGTGGGGGCACATACCTGCCTTTTTTCACAACGGATACGGCCGCGGCAGTAAGGGCGGTGGAAATTGGGGCGGACGTTCTCATTAAGGGGACAAAGGTTGACGGAGTGTATGATAAGGATCCGAAAACTAATGAAGACGCCAGAAGAATTGAGAGAACAACATTTTCAGAAGCGATCAAGAGCAGATTTGAAATCATGGATGTAGAAGCCTTTTCGATTTGTCAAAGGTACGGTCTGCCAGTCAGAGTTATCGATTTCTTTAGCAAGGGCAATCTATTCGATGCTATAATTGGCGGGAAAACAGGTACGGTGGTTTTACCTGATTAGTGGAGGTGGAGAAATGTACGCTCAGATTGTTGATCTAGTAGCTAGGGAGGTTCTAGATTCTCGGGGAACTCCAACGGTTGAAGCCGAAGTCTGGCTGGATGATGGAGGCCACGGAAGAGCGATTGTCCCTTCGGGTGCATCAACAGGCAAGTTTGAGGCGCTTGAGCTAAGAGACGGAGATAAGAAGAGATACCTCGGAAAGGGAACGCTTAAGGCAGTTGAAAATATTAACGAAATAATCGCCCCGGAGATTATCGGAATGAATGGCTTTGACCAGACGGGTCTTGACGCAGCTCTTCTCGAACTCGATGGAACCGAGAACAAAGATAAACTTGGAGCAAACGCCATTCTTGCAGTCTCCATGGCTGTTGCAAGAGCTGCAGCTGACAGTATCGACACGCCGCTATACAAGTATCTTGGTGGAGTCAATTCTAAGACCCTCCCTGTCCCATTCATGAACATCGTAAACGGCGGCAAACATGCCGACAACAACCTGGACATTCAGGAATTCATGATAGTCCCTGCAGGGTTCGATCATTTCAAGGATGCCCTCAGGGCTGGAGTCGAGGTCTTCCACAATCTGAAGAAGATACTTAAGGATAACGGCCACGTGACGGCTGTAGGCGATGAAGGAGGATTTGCTCCAAGCTTTGAGAACAACGAAGCTGCGCTGAAATACATAATCAACGCAATTGACGCGGCCGGTTACAAAGCAGGCGAAGAGATAATGATAGCTCTCGACTGCGCGGCAAATGAGTTTTACAGTGAAGAAAGAGGTCTATACAGTGTGGACGGAAATGAACTGACACCCGATCAGCTTATTGAATACTATACAAATCTTACAAAGAGGTATCCGATAATCTCGATTGAAGATCCCTTTGCCGAAGAGGACTGGGAAAACTTTGCAAAGTTCACGAGAGAGATGGGAGACACTATTCAGATTGTTGGAGACGACCTCTTCGTGACAAACATCAAGCGACTGGTGCGAGGAGTGGAAGAGAAAGCGTCCAATTCAATCCTAATAAAGTTGAATCAAATAGGATCGGTTACAGAGACGCTTGACACAATCGAATATGCACAAAAGCACGGGATGACTTGTGTTATTTCCCACAGATCGGGAGAGACCGAAGATACTTTTATATCTCATCTTGCCGTCGCCGCTAACACCGGGATGATAAAGACCGGTTCTGCATCAAGAACAGACAGAATTGCCAAATACAACGAGCTTCTAAGAATTGAAGAGGAGCTTGGAGAACAGGCCGAGTTCAAAGGAACGGCCTCTTTCTATAATCTTTAAGTAATCTGTATTGTAACGCGGAACCGTAATGGTTCCGCGTTTTAATTGGAGGCATGCAATGTTGCTGGACATAATTGGGCCTGCAATTGTTGGACCATCTAGTTCCCATACAGCGGGGATGGCAAGGCTCGGCAGAGCCTTTCGATCCCTATTTTCTGGAGTACCCAGTGAAGTTAGATTCACTTTGAATGCCCCCCTCTTCGCAACCTTTAGAGGTCACGGGACTGACAGGGCACTCATAGGCGGGATAATGGGAATAAAGGAAGCAGATCCAAAGCTAAGAGAATCTTTCCGAATAGCCAAAGAAAAGGGCATATATTTCACATTCGAGGAAGAAGATATGGGAGATCTTCACCCAAATACTGTTAGAATCAACGGAAACACCGGAGAGCTATTTCTCAGCATGACCGGTGCCTCGATCGGCGGTGGTTCGATAAGGATCACTTCAATAAATGATTTTGATACAGACGTCTCTGGTAAATACCCTTCCTTCGTGATCTTGAACTCTGACATCCCCGGGGCACTCTCCCAGATAGTAGGAGAGATTTCTTCAAGCGATATGAACATCAGCAACCTCTTCCTCTCAAGGGTTGATCCTTTCAGAAGAGAGGCCCTTTGTGTCGTTGAACTCGATAATGAACCAGGCGAAAGCTTGCTAAGTGCGATCAAAAGGCTGCAGGTAGTCAAGAAAGTATCCTATCTTGAAAGGCTGGATTCGTCAATATGATAATGAAGTTCGAAGATCTTGTGAAGACTGCAAGGGACACCACGACAGCTCTGCATAAAGTGGTGTCTGACTGGTACATGATGAACACAGGAAATGATCCCAAAGTTGCCGAAGAGACCTCTAGAGGACTAGTGAGAGAAATGTTGAGTTCCTACCAGAGCAGATTGGAAAGACCGGAGAAATCTCTCACTGGATGGGTTGGAGATAATGATGCAAAGGCAAGGAGTCACACGCCCGAATTTCTTAGTCCGCTGGTTTTCTCGGGAGTAAGCATTGCTCTTTCAATGTCAGAACACAATGCAAGCATGGGAAAGATCGTCGCTTGCCCAACTGCGGGCGCCTGTGGAGTCGTTCCAGGAGCACTGCTCTCACTTCATATGAATCTGGGTATTGATCTTGACACCCTTGGGAATGCTTTGCTCGTTTCCGGAGCAGTTGGAGAAAGGATCAAAAGAAGGGCTTCCATTTCCGGAGCAATGTCTGGTTGTCAGGCAGAAGTGGGTACTGCCACTGCAATGGCCTCTGTAGCGATAATCTATGCAACGCACCCCGAAGAGTACGATGCACTGGAAAACGCTCCGGCGCTTGCTCTTAAATCTTTGATGGGTCTTGTCTGTGACCCCGTAGGTGGCTTCGTCGAGATCCCCTGTGTAAAAAGAAATGCTTTCGGAGTATCGATCGCCTTCACGGCAGCGGAGCTCGCCCTTGCCGGAATAAAATCGGCTATACCCTTTGAGGAAGTGGCAGACTCGCTTGGAAGAGTTGGAAGAAGATTGCCCGAAGAACTGAAAGAAACAGCCAGAGGCGGAATAGCGATAACTCACACCGCCAAGAAGATGGTGGCCGATTTTCTCGGTGGAGTTGACAAGAAAGACTGAACGGTTTAGAATTGCCTTGCCCTATTCTCGGTTTGAGGTGTAGCCCATTCCTGGATAGAGGATTATATTAGGAGGCAGATACATGGAAGTCAACAGACAAGAATTGGTCAAGGAGTTTCAGATTCACGAAAACGACTCCGGTTCAACCGAAGTACAGATTGCCATATTGACTGCGAGAATCAGACATCTCACCGAGCATCTTAAGAAGCATCCAAAGGATTTTCATACCAGAAGAGGACTTCTCAAGCTGGTCGGAAGACGAAGAAAGATGTTGAGATACATAAAGACCAAGAAGCCTGAAGTATATCTAGAACTGATAAGCAAACTCGGGCTGAGAGGTTGATAGAGTAGAAATCACCGGGAGCGGGATACCGCTCCTTTTTTGCGTGGATTTCACACAGCTGATATAATTGTTTATTTGATGAATTGAAAAAGAGGTGTTATTGTGAGTTACAAGAGATGGGAAAGGGAATTCTTCGGCCAGAAACTCGTCATAGAAAACGGGAAAATGGCCAAACAGGCTGATGGAGCTGTACTTCTCAAATATGCCGATTCAGTCTTGCTTACTACAGTAAATGGAAATGAAAAGGCAATGCCTGGAACTGACTTTTTACCGCTAACTGTTGAATATCAGGAAAAGTTCTACGCCGCCGGAAAAATTCCTGGGGGATTTCTGAAAAGAGAGAGCAGACCGAGTGACAACGCGGTTCTCTCCGCTCGAATAATTGACAGGCCTATCCGACCTCTCTTCCCTGATGGAATGAGAAACGAGATACAGGTCATCATAACCGTTCTCTCGGCCGATCCGGACAATCCACCCGACATTTGGGGAATAACGAGCTCTTCGCTTGCACTGAATATTTCGCCCATTCCCTTCGAAGGAATTGTTGCCGGAGTTCAGGTTGGGTACGTTGATGGAAAATATGTTATCTTCCCCTCAGCGGAAGAACTCGACAGATCAGAACTCGATATAGTAGTCGCAGGAACCGAGAACGCAGTTGCGATGGTTGAAGGAGAGGCAAAAGAAGTCTCCGAAGAAGTTATGGTTGGAGCTTTAGAAGCTGCTCATGAAGCAATTAAGTCTCTCGTTGCCTTCCAGAAGGAAATCATAAGCGAGTTCGCGGTAGAAAAGTGGGTAGCAGAAATCCCAGTTGCTCCCGAGGGTTTCCTCGAACCATTCAATGCAATGGTAGACAGAGATAAGCTTGCTGAGATTATGCTAACTCCAGGTAAGAAAAACAAAGACAGGGCTCTAAAGACATATAGAGACGAGATGATCGAACTCTTCACCGAGAAGGCAAAGGAAACTTGGTCTGAAGAAGAGATCGAAGCGAATACTGGTTTTGTGAAAGATCTCTTTCACGACATAGAGAAAGAAGTTATGAGAAAGCGAGTTATCGAAAATGACGTGAGGATGGATGGAAGAAAGCACGACGAGATTCGGCCGATCAACATCGAACTCGACCTTCTTCCCAGAGCCCACGGATCCGCTCTATTTACGCGTGGAGAGACCCAGAGTCTGGGTATAGTAACTCTTGGTGCGACAATGGACGAGCAGATTGTGGATACTATGTTTGAGGAAGGTTCAAAGTCATTCATGCTCCACTACAACTTCCCTCCATTCAGCACTGGGGAAGTCAAGAGACTGAGAGGTCCCGGTCGAAGGGAGATAGGGCACGGACATCTTGCAGAGAGATCACTGAAGAACATCGTTCCCAAAGGTGAGTCTTTCCCATACACTATAAGAGTGGTCTCCGAGGTTCTGGAGTCAAACGGATCCTCTTCAATGGCGACTGTTTGCTCCGGGTCATTGGCTCTAATGGCTGCCGGCGTTCCTATGGAAAAGCATGTCGCGGGCGTTGCAATGGGTATGATTCAGGAACCTCAGAAAACGGTTGTTTTGACGGACATTCTTGGAAATGAAGATCACATGGGTGACATGGATTTCAAGGTTACAGGGACGCGAGATGGGATCACTGCCTTCCAGATGGATGTCAAAGTCGCGGGTGTATCCAGCGAAATAATGACAAAGGCGCTTGAACAGGCAAAAACCGCCAGACTCAAGATACTCGAACTCATGTATGAAGTCGTTCCTGTACCGAGAGAATACGTCTCCGATTACGCACCAATTATCAGGACCATCAATCTTCCATATGAGAAGATCGGAGAAATCATTGGCCCCGGAGGAAAGGTCATTAAGAGGCTTTCAAGCGATTATGACTCTACAATATTCATTGATGACGAGAAGTCTCAGGCTAAGATCGTTGGAAGCAACAGAGAAAAGCTCGATCAACTCGAAAAGGTAATAGATGCGATAATTTCCGAAGTCAAACCGGGACAGCTTTTCGAAGGAAAGATCACCAGGGCCGAAGCCTATGGCTTCTTTGTAGAGATCGCACCTGGAAAGACAGGCCTTCTTCACATCTCCAAGATGGGCGCAGACGGTAAGGACTTCTTGAAAGCCCATAAGGTCGGAGACATGATTGCTGTTGAAATCGCCGGAACAGACCAGATGGGCAAGATAAGTCTCAAGCTCGAAGGCGTGGAAGTGACTGAGGAAAAGAGAAGAGACACTAGAAAGCCCTTTCCAAGAAATGATAGAAATCGAGGAGATAGAAATAGAAAGTAGGTAGTGATGAATAATCAATATATTGAACTGCCAAACGGTGCAGTAATTATTGGAGAGCGAAAGCAAGAGACAAGAACCGTTTCAATGGCTTTCGCCATGAAGGTAGGTTCCGCTGATGAAGATGATGTCATCAGCGGAGTTTCTCATTTCATAGAGCATGCTCTATTCAAGGGAACTCTCAGAAGAAATGCATTCGAAATCAAGGAACCGATAGAGAGAATTGGTGGTAGCCTCAACGCATACACTGGGAGAGTCTCTACGGTATATTATGCAAAGGTCCCTGACACATATGCTCTGGAAGCTATGGAGATCCTCTTTGATTTGATCACTTCGCCTCGTTTCGATGAAGCGTCCCTGGATCTCGAAAGAGGTGTAATTCTCGAGGAAATAGCCTCTGCAGAAGACGACCCATACGACAGAATATACGACATGACTATTGAAAAAGTGTGGGATCGGGATTTCGGAAGACCTATTCTCGGCTATCACAATACCGTGCAAGGTCTACAGAGAAACAATGTAGCCGACTTCTACGGCCACACATATGTGGCAAACAACGCTGTTTTCGCTGTCTCTGGGAATTACGGGACAGACTTACTGAAGAACGCTGGAGAAAAACTTCTATCGATGAAGAAAAATGAGTCCACAATCACTCCTAAATCTCCGGTGATTTCGAAAGATCCCTTGTGGATCGTGGAAAAACGAAAGGACCTCCAGCAAGTTCATATTCTTCTGACAAGAGACGCGCCTGGTAGAAGGTGCAAAGATGACTTCGATGCATTTAAGATTTTCAACACTCTTTTCGGAAGCGGAATGAGTTCCATACTCTTTCACAATATTCGAGAAGAACTTGGAATGGTATACAATATCAACTCGGAATTCGTTTCATACGCAGATTCCGGCGCATTCATGATAAATGCAACCACCAGTCCAAAGAATCTCGATAACCTCGTAGATTCTCTGAAAAAGGAAATGGGCACCCTTATCAATCGTGGAGTAACTGAGGCCCAGTTCACTTACGGAAAGGAAAGGGCTCGAGGAAAGCTGTTGATGTCTACCGAAGGAACATTGCTAACTTTAAGCCGATTCTTGGATGATGTGGTGATTTGCGGAAAGCCCGATTCTCTAGATGATTTGATAACCAGAATTGACCGTCTCACGATTGATGATGTGAATGCTTCGATCAAGAAGTATATTGCTGGCAAATGGAATGTTTCCCTCCTTCTTCCTGAAAAGAAGCAGCAGTCAAGATTCCTTTCAGAAGCGAGCTTCACAATTTGAGTTAATCCGCATGTATTCACTGAAAGAAGGGCGTTAAGGAAACGAACCTGTAACTTGACAATGGAAAGGGGT
>JACDJA010001300.1_pt1 | contig 21524 bp, 18 predicted proteins | sample 7449241 | NCBI WGS metagenome assembly JACDJA01 (sample SAMN14253289, study PRJNA609438) | sludge metagenome | isolation source: initial anaerobic sludge | collected 2018-12-20 | reverse complement strand
AAACGCAGATGGGAAATGGTGACTGAGCCGGATTTCTTCGAGTCGTAATAGAAGAAGCCCTGGGCATCGTTTTTGGTTTCCTCACCGATGATCTTGATGGAGTTCTTGTTTGCACCGACGGTGCCGTCAGAACCAAGGCCAAAGAACACGCAGCGGATGGTTTTGGGGTCCGCGATGGAAAACTTTTTGTCGTAATCCAGACTGGTGTTGGTCACATCATCGATGATACCAACAGTGAAGTGCGTCCTGGGGTCATCCTTCAGCATTTCATCGAATATACCCTTGACCATTGCGGGCGTGAATTCTTTGGAGGACAAACCGTATCGTCCGCCAATGACGCGCGGCATTGCGTCAAATGGGGCAGTGCCAGCCGCGAGTGCTTCCTTGATGGCGCTTACGACGTCGAGGTAGAGCGGTTCGCCGATCGAGCCGGATTCCTTGGTACGATCAAGCACGGCGATGGTTTTAACTGTAGCAGGAAGGGTCTGGATGAAATGTTCGACCGAGAAGGGGCGGTACAGGCGGACGTTAATGACACCGACCTTGAGCCCCTGTTTGTTCAGGAACTTGACGGTTTCCTCGGTGGTTTCAGCGCTGGATCCCATGGTGATGATCACTTCAGTGGCATCCGGTGCGCCTATGTAATCGAACAGGTGATAATGGCGGCCGGTGAGTTCGCCAAAGCGATCCATGGCTTTTTGCACGATCGCCGGTGTGTTGATGTAAAAGGTGTTGGCAGCTTCCCGTCCCTGGAAGAATACATCAGGGTTCTGGGCGGTGCCGCGGATAACGGGGCGCTCAGGTGAGAGGGCGCGCTCACGGACCTGGGTGATCAAATCTTCGTCGATCATTGCGCGCAGGTCATCTTCGCATAAGCGCTCGATCTTGTTGACTTCGGCGGAGGTGCGGAAGCCGTCGAAAAAGTGCACGAAAGGCACGCGCGCTTCGAGTGTGGCGGCGTTGGCGATCAACGCCTGGTCCTGCGCGGTCTGCACGGAGTCGGATGCCAGCAGGGCAAACCCGGTCTGGCGGGCAGCCATCACGTCGGAGTGGTCACCGTAAATCGAAAGAGCGTGAGTGGCGATGGTGCGGGCTGCCACATGGAACACAGTGGGGCTCAGTTCGCCGGCGATCTTGTACATGTTGGGGATCATCAGGAGCAGTCCCTGCGAAGCGGTGAAGGTGGTGGTAAGCGATCCGGTCTGCAGGGCGCCATGAACTGCGCCCGCTGCGCCGCCTTCAGATTGCATCTCCATGACGGATGGTACTGTACCCCACAGGTTTTTCACTCCCTGTGCCATCCAGGCATCGGCGTGCTCTCCCATGCTGGAGGAGGGCGTGATGGGGTAGATTGCGATGACTTCGGCCAGCCGGTAGGCTATGTTGGCAACCGCTTCGTTGGCGTCAATCGTGATCAATTCTCGTTTCATAATACTCTCCCATTAACTGGTTATAGGCGTTGAGCCCTTGTTCGTATTGGATTCAAAAAGGATTATAACGCAAAACCCCCGTTATCCAGACCAACGAGGTCTTAAATATGCGAAAAGGTGATGAAACTCACATCAGCCGATCATCTGGTAGATACCGCCAGGCAAGCATTAAAACAGCGAGCGTCTTGCTGTCTTCGATTTCCCGGTTCCCGATCATTTTGAGCACGGTTCTTAGAGGCAGGCTGGTAACATTGATGAACTCGTCGCTATCCGGGTCTAGCGGGTCAGGGCGGAGACCCTGTGCGATGTAACAATACATGTACTCATTGGCGTAACCCGGTGTCATGTAAAAATTTCCGAGGTGTTCCCATGCCCGGGCTGACATGCCGATCTCTTCACGCAATTCACGTTGGGCGGTGAGCAGCGGATCTTCCGCGTCCTCGATCTTGCCGGCGGGGAGCTCGAGCAATACTTTGCCGGCGCCAATACGGTACTGGTTAACGAAGTACACGTTGCCCTCGTCGTCCAGCGGCAGGATGGTCACCGCGTTTTGAATATCGATCAGGTCGTAATCCCGCGCTTTACCATCCGGGAAGGACAGGTTGACGCTTTTGACCGTGAACAAGGGGGTGCTGAACTTTTTGGTTTCGTTGTTGATCTTGTAGGTCATAGTTAGATCCTATGGTTTGGTGTGTATTGATCACCCAGGAGTATTATTGCACATTATTAAAATAATAAAGGCTTCCTGTTATAGAAAGCCTTTTAATTGACTTTATGGAATCTATGGAATGCGCAGCACCTGACCGACTGTCAGGGCGGCACCCTGTTCGAGGCCATTGATCGCGTAGATGTCGTAAGGGTTGACATCGCCGAAAGAGCAGGCGATCTTCCCAATTGTGTCGCCAGACTGAACGGTGTATTCGGTGGGGTGAGCCTTAAGGGCGCGTTCTCCTACAAAAGCGCTGTTCTGCGGTAAGGTAAGCACAAACCCGGGCACAACGTATGAATCCAGGTTGAGCCCGTTGATCGCCAGCAGGTCACCGGCGTTCACATCGAAGCGGCGGGCGATGCAGAAGGGGAATTCATCCTGCTGAATGGTGTAAGTGGATGGTGCTCCTGGCGTGGCGGTGGGGAAGGAACTGGGTTTGGTTTCCTCCTGCGGGACGGCTGTGGGTTGCGCAGCGGCCGCCTGGGTGGGTTCACCTCCCCCGGTGGCAGGAGCATCGGTGGGTTCTTTGGTAGACGCTGAAGATTCCTGCGCCTGGGCGGTTTGAGTGGCTGCCAGGATATCCTCGAGGATCTGAGATTGGGTGGATTCCGGGAAGGGGATTACGCCCTCATCCGTGGGGACGGCGCGCGGTGCGCGTGTGGCAGAGCGGGTGCAACCCGTCATGACCAGCAGCGTAATGGCGATCAGGACCAGAATGATCACGGACATTTTTTTCATGTTATGACTCCTTATCCAGGCTGCCTGGCAGATTCGGGGAGCGCGGAAATTCAGCCTGTGATACGATTGATCAACTATTGCTGTATATACCGCGTCGCGTAAGAATCAGGCGCTCTGTGTGAGATAATTGTTGCAATCTATGTGCCAAATTATAAATGGAGAATCCTTATGAATATTTACTTTTCCTGTTCCATTACCGGCGGTCGAGCGGAAGAGACAACTTACCAGGCGATCGTCAGGCTGCTTGAAGCGGAAGGACATGAGGTTCCCACTGCGCATCTCTCTGAGACGGGTGTGATGCTGCTCGAGGATGTGGTCAACCCGGTGGACGTCTTCACGCGGGATATGGAATGGATCAGGATGTGTGACACTGTTGTGGCGGAAGTTTCTTCACCTTCGCACGGGGTGGGCTACGAGATCGCTTACGCCCTTTCACTGGGAAAACCGGTGTTGTGCTGTTACAAGAATGGCAAACGCATCTCAAAGATCATCACCGGCAACACCAGCCCGGGATTGACCGTCGCAAGTTATGAAGATGACGCGCAGGCAGTCAGCGTGGTGCGGAATTACACCCGGTTGCTGGAGGAAAAATCCCGCTGCAAGTAATATCCGCTGAAATATTAGTAATCTATTAGAGAGACCTTCTCAACTATTGACTTTTCTCTTATCGAAAGCATACAATTGATGTATGGAGTATAAGGATTATTACAAGATCCTGGGGGTTGACCGGAAAGCCCCCCAGGATGAGATTAAAAAAGCTTTTCGCAAGCTGGCAATGAAGTATCACCCGGATCAGAATAAGGACAACAAACAGGCGGAAGAAAAATTCAAGGAATTAAACGAAGCCTACGAAGTTCTGAGTGATCCCAAAAAGCGTGAGCGGTACGACCAGTTGGGGTCTTCTTACGCGCAGTGGCAGCAGCGGGGCGGTAACCCCGGTAACTTCAACTGGAATGAGTGGTACGGTGGTCAGGGTGCCCAGGGCGCACAGGTCAACCCCGAGGATTTTGGTGACATCTTCGGAGGATTTTCTGATTTCTTCAGGGTGATCTTCGGTGGAATGCCGGCAAGCGCCCGCCCCCAATATCAACAGGCGACCAGACCAGGCGCCAGCCGGGTCAATCGTCAGCCGGCTAAATTAGAGCAAAAGGTACAGATCACGCTTGAGGAAGCCTACCATGGCACCCAGCGGATCCTGCAGATCGATGACCGCCGGATCGAAGTCAAAATTCCCGCCGGCTCCCGAAATGGTACAAAAGTACGGGTGGCAGGCGCAGGTCCGGCGAGCGGGTATGGGCAGAAGGCGGATATTTACCTGGTTATTGAGGTCCTTCCTAATAATCGTTATACGATTAATGGCTCAGATCTCACCACGGAGGTTAAGATCGATCTGTTCACTGCGGTACTGGGCGGTACGGTGACCGTGCCTACACTCAGTGGGAATGTGTCGCTTACCATACCACCAGGCACGCAGCCCGGCCAAAAGTTCCGCCTGAGCGGACGGGGAATGCCGATTCTAAAATCAGCCAATTCCTATGGCAACCTGTACGCGCAGGTAAAAGTGGAAGTACCGAAAAAATTGACGGATGATCAGAGGCGTCTCTTTGAAGAATTGAGAAAATCTTAACAGCGAAGAGGGATGAAAGATGAAAAAAACCATTATTGTTTTGCTCGCATTGCTTATTATTGGTGTGCTGGTCTCATGCCAGTTTCTACCTGATATCAATTTTAATTCCACCGCAGCGCCGACACAAAGCTCTGCGCCGATACTTCAGCCCACATCAGCCCCGCAGATCGTTGTCAACGCTGAGGACATTGCCGGCGCTGATCTTATTTTGACCTCCCTTTACGAACAGGTCAACCCGGGCGTTGTGACGATCATCGCATACTCTAACCTGGGAGAAGGCAGCGGGTCCGGTTTTGTGTACGATTATGACGGGCACATTATCACGAACTACCATGTAGTGGAAGGCGCAGAAACGATCGAAGTGGCTTTTGCCAGCGGATTAAAGGTTTTTGCCACTCTCATCGCCACGGATATTGATTCCGACATTGCAGTGATCAAAGTGGATGTCGCGCGGGATGAACTGGTGCCCCTTAAGCTGGGTGATTCAGATGCCTTGAAGGTCGGGCAGATGGTGGTTGCCATTGGCAACCCTTACCGTCTTACCAGCACGATGACACTTGGGGTGGTGAGCGCCAAGGGTCGCATCCTCGATTCATTACGCACCACTGAAGATATGGTCTCTTACACCGCAGGTGATCTCATCCAGACCGACGCCGCGATCAACCCCGGTAATTCAGGCGGACCACTGCTCAACCTCGCCGGAGAGGTGATCGGAATTAACCGCGCCATTTACACCTCTGGTACCACCATCGAAGGTGAGGCGGTGAATAGCGGTATCGGGTACGCGATCTCGATCAACATCGTCAAGCGTGTGGTCCCCTTCCTCATCAGCGAAGGGAATTACAACTATCCGTTAATGGGAATTTCCAGCTCTTCGACTGAACTGACCCTCAGCCAATGGCAGTTGGTCAGCGACACGGTCACCTCAGGAATTTACATCATGAGCGTGACTCCGGGCGGACCTGCTGATCAGGCTGGTCTGGTGGGCGGCGATCAGCCGACAGAAATCCAGGGATTTTTCAGCGGTGGCGATATCATCATCGCGGTTGACGGGATGCCGGTGAAAATTTACGGCGACCTGATCAGTTATATTTTCAAGAACAAATTCCCGGGTGATGTGATCACCATGACGATCTTACGAAATGACAAACAAATGGAGGTGGATCTGACACTTGGTTCAAGATAGCAATCGCTGCAAAACCAATCACAACTTAAGAGGAGGTTGCAATGTTCACAGAGTCAAGTCTGCGAAAGATTAAGGATTTTTCCACCGGTGACCCAATCATCAGCCTGTATCTGAATACTGAGCCCAGCCGGGGGAATGCAGAAACCCATCGTTTGAGACTTCGCAACATGATCAAGGACATTTCTCTAAAGCAGGATGCAGATGCTATTGAAAAATATTTCAATTATTCATACGATTGGTCAGGCCGGTCGGTCGCGGTATTTTCCTGCGCGCCGGCTGATTTTTTCCATGCGATCCCGCTTGCTGTGCCGGTGAAGGATTTCATCCAGATCGGTTCGAAAGCCGCTGTCGATCAACTGGAAGATCTGCTGCAAGAATTCAGCAATATCGGTGTGATCGTGGTGGATAAACAGGGGGCGCGATTGTTCCACTTTCACCTGGGTGAGCTTGTGGAACAGGAGGGATACCTGGGTGATTTGGTCAAACACGTGAAAGATGGCGGGGCGTCCTCTGCCCATGGATTGCGTGGAGGTTCACTGGCAGGTGGGCGTACGGTAAGAGAGACGATCGATCGCAATCAACGCGAGATTGCAGAAGCCGCTACAAAATTCCTGGAGACAAAACGCGTGCGCCGTATATTGATCGGAGGAACGGATGAAAATGTCTCCCACTTCCGCAATTTCATGCCCAAAGCGATGCAGAGCCTGGTAGTGGGATCATTCGCGATGGCAATGACGGCTACGACATCAGAAGTTCTGCACAAGGTGTTGCAAACTTTGCAGGAAAGTTAACCCGGTTGTGAATAAACGACGCGGCACCCATCGGGTGCCGCGTTTTATGTAGATTCAGGGATGATCAGGGAAGGTTGTCAACAAGAAGAAGCAGGTTGGTGTACAGTGAATCCAACGCGGCCCGGGTCTTTTCAATGCCGGTGGTGGTGAGATTGCTGGAAGCCTCGTTGAGTTTTTCTGCAAAGCCTGCCAGGACGTCCGTGGCCACATCGGTTTTCTTGAGTTCTTCAAGGTCCGCCTTGGCAAAATTGATCGCCTGACGGGCTGTGGCGGTATCCTCCTGTTCAACTGCGATGCGGGCAGAGCTGACATCCACCAGGAACTTGTAGGCAATGTTCGCCGTGTTTGCTTTGCTAAGCTCGGCTTCTTTTTCGGCGAGGGTTGAGCTGACCGTTTCCAGTTCACCCCTGGTGAGGTCCAGCTCGGACTGGGTGTCCTGGTACATTTTCAGCGCCTGGTTGTAATCATTCGTCAGGTCAATGATCTTTTCAGCATCGGCTTCAGCAGCCGCTTCTGCGAGAGTGGCCTGTTCAGCGGCTGCGGTTTTCGCGGCTTCCATTTTTGGCTGGTAAAGCGCGAAGAATATCGTCGCCAGCCCGCCCACATAGAAGAGCAAAGCCACGATGACCCAGGGGAGCAATTTCGACCAGAAAGTCTTTTTGGGATGGGGCTGCCCCACCATAACACGGGGCAGAGTACCCGCTGCCGGCTTTTCCTGAACTGGTTCGGCTGATTGAGCTTCGGATGGGGTAGCGGATGCTTCTTCCACCTGCTCCGACACTGACTCCACCTGCCCGGTAACTGTCTCCACTTCCTCCCCGGCTGCTTCGACCTCTGCAGGAGCGGGTTCCTCAGGGGTAAATTCAGTGTTCTCAGCCATCGCGGGTTCTTCTACCTGGTTTTCAGGGGTTAGTTCGCCATCCGGATTATTTTCCTCCGGGATCATTTTTTCTTCGGGTTCCATTTTATTATCCTTTCCCTAATGATTATTCTCTCATCAAATAAGTATAACCTGCCCGCGAAGGTTATTCAATACTTGTTTACCGCCGTTTATCCGGACAGGCTGATCAGGTATCTGGTTTATAATGCGATATATGAATTCCACCTCGGCATCTGCGCACATCGAGAATCGCCGCATCGCGCGGGACGCGGGCACGGTGATGATCGCCATCATATTGGGGCAGGTCTTCAGTCTCCTCTCCTCGATTCTGATCACATGGGCATTCGGTACCGGGGTCGCCAACGAGGCTTTTAACGCCTCCAACCGTCTGCCTGATATCCTTTACCAACTAATCGCCGGTGGAGCGCTGGCATCAGCGTTTATTCCCACATTCACCACCCTGCTAACGCGCGGTGAGCGCGAAAAAGCCTGGGTGCTGGCATCCGCCATAGCCAATATCATTACACTGATTTTTATTTTGCTGGGTATTCTGATCGCGATATTCGCTCCTTGGGTAGTGCGTAATGTCTTGGCGCCCGGTTTTACCGACCCGGAAAAATTCAAACTGACCGTTGACCTGGTGCGCATCCAAATGGCTGCCCCGGTTATCTTCGGCGTCAGCGGTTTGATGATGGGCGTCCTGAATTCGCATCGCAGCTTCCTGTGGCCTGCGCTGGCTCCGATGATGTATTCCATCGGAAAGATTCTCGGCGTGCTTCTGCTGGCGCCGTCGATGGGCGTTTACGGTCTGGCAATTGGCGTTGTGGGCGGCGCACTGATGCATGGGGTGATCCAGCTGCCAGCGCTGCTCAAACTGCCGGAGTTGAAATACACACCAACGTTTGGATTAAAATTTCCGCATGTACGCGAAGTGGCGCGCCTGATGGGACCGCGTGTGCTGGGGGTGGCTTTTGTGCAGCTGAACTTTTTGGTCAACACCAGGCTCGCGTCCGCCATGCCCCTGGGCAGCGTGACCGCTGTGTCGGTTGGATTCGCGTTGATGATGATCCCTGAAGCCGCAATTGCCCAGGCGATCGCCATCGCTGCGCTGCCGGCTTTTTCATCGCAGGTCGCCGCGGGTAAGCTGCACGAGATGCGCCACTCGCTGGCTGCGCTACTGCGAGGGGTGCTGCTGCTGGCGGTGCCAGCTTCGGTGGGATTGATCCTGCTGCGGGAACCGCTGGTTACAGTGATTTTCCAGCGCGGTCAGTTTGATGAGGGGTCGACCCGGCTGGTCGCATGGGCTTTGCTTTGGTACGCAGCCGGACTGGTCGGACACTCTGTGGTGGAGATCGTTTCACGCGCGTTTTACGCCCTGCACGATACTCGAACCCCCGTAACGATCGGGGTTGTGGCGATGAGTTTGAACATCGGGCTCAGTCTTCTATTCAGTTCGATGTTCATCGGCTGGGGCTGGATGCCGCATGGAGCGCTAGCGCTGGCAAATTCGCTGGCGACCTTCCTGGAAATGGGCGCCCTGCTCATATTCATGCGGCGCCGGCTCTCAGGTTTGGAAGGGGTAAGGGTATTGGATGGATTGGTCAAGGCGTTGATCGCGGGCGCGGTCATGGCGCTTGCGCTGTGGGGATGGATGCGATTGGACACAATCTGGACAGCGTTCCCCGGGCGGTCCATCTGGGTGATCGCGCTGGGAGGAATTGCTGTTGGGGTGGTGGTGTATGGATTAGCGCTTTTCGTTTTGCGGGTGCCGGAATTAAAACTGGCGCTGGATGGCATCAAGCGGCGGTTGGGTAAAAGAAATTAGAAAAGTCAGGAGGAACGATGAAAATTAATTCAGGACATGAATTCATGGTGAAGACGCGCTACAGCAACATCAGCCCGTCACCGCAGAATAGCGGAGTGGTGCCGCAACCGCCTTTGGAACTCCCCATTCCAGAAGGTGTGGAATTGATCCCGCTGCCCAAACCGATTGATATCACAATGCCGGGAATGGACTTACGCACCGCCATTGAACAGCGGCGCACGGTGCGTGCTTACAGCGATGTTCCGCTCACACTCGAGGAACTTACCTACCTGCTGTGGGTGTCGCAGGGCGTTAAACGCGTTTCAAGTCGTCCATCGACCGCACGCACGGTCCCCTCCGCGGGCGCGCGGCACGCTTTTGAGACCTATCTGTTGGTCAACCGTGTCACCGGTCTGGAGAGCGGCCTTTACCGCTACGCAGCCATTGAGAACGGGTTGCTGAGGCTTGACGCGCCGGCGGATATCGCGGAACGGATCGCGCACGACTGCCTCGAACAACCGCAGATCACCAACAGCGCTGCCACTTTCATCTGGGCGGCGGTGGTGGAGCGCATGTTCTGGCGCTACGTGGAGCGCGGCTACCGCTACCTGCACCTCGATGCCGGGCATGTCTGTCAGAACCTGTCGCTGGGCGCTGAGCAGTTGAACTGCGGCATTTGCCCCATCGCGGCTTTCGATGATGAATTACTCAACAGCACGCTTGGACTGGATGGGGAGGAGATGTTCGTGGTCTACCTGGCGAGCCTGGGAAAAAAGAAAGAACGAGCTCAATAGCGATTTTTAACAGGGATTCTTATAGAAAAAAAACCGGACAATCAAGTGATTGTCCGGTTCATTAATTACCGCTGATGAACATTTTCAACCCGGATATTATCCCGTCCGACGATTTCGCAGAGTTGGCTGATCAGCTCGGTGTTGATGCTGGTAGAATCGTTCGGGAAATCCAATAGATGGCGGAACCCGTGCTCGTATACCATAAAGCAGAAACGGTCGCGCCCCGGGAATGAGTTGAGCACGTTATGTACGTGCCGGATGCGGCGGATGTCGCGTTCCTTTTCCCCGCTTGATTTGATCGTCACGGTCAATAATTTCAGACCGGAGTTATCACTATACTGCAACAGCGGCGGAACGGGTGCCATAATGACCGGCGGCTGAACGAAATCTTCAACTGGCGGCGTCTCAGCAATAGGCTCTTCCGGTTTGGTCTCAACGACGGGCTGTGCCTCTTCGAGCTGCATATCCTCGGACATTTCCTTTACCACCTCATTAATTGGGGTTGGATATTCTTCAGCGGTCGATCGGGATGGAGCGGAGGTCCAGGACGCCTCTTCAGTGGAAGGCGGGGGTTCTTCGAAACCGTCCTCATTTTGCGAGTAGCGTACGGTATCGATATCGGTCTGCCATGTTTCACTGGCGGGAGCCTCATCGTTTTGCGGGGGGGATTGTTGAAAATTATTCAGATCCTCCTCGCTGAGCGGACGGATAATATCCGCCAGGATCTTGGGTTCACTACCTTCCGCGTCAACCTGACCGTCTACAAGGATCACGGAGTCCATACGCACCAGGGCGCCGAACTTCTCCCATGTCTTGGGGAAGATCACCAACTCGACCGCGCCCTGCAGGTCTTCTATGGTGGCGAAAGCCATCTGCTTATTGGATTTCTTTGTCATGGTGGTGCGAATCCGTGTGACCATGCCGGCGACGATGACCCTTTGCTTATGAGCGGCTTCGGCCAGGTCTTTCGAGAAGTGGGTTACCTTTTGGCGCATCAACGGAATGTAAGGGGAGATGGGGTGGTCGGATATGTAAAGTCCGATCAATTCCTTTTCCCATTCCAGCTGGAGGCGGCTGTCGAGACCGGTGTCGACCGGAAGGAGAATTTCCTCCTCCACACCGGCGACGCTTCCAAAGATACTGAGCTGACCGCACTCAGATGCGCGGAAATGGCTGTTGCTGATCGAAAGCATGGTGTCTACGATCTCGAGGATGGAGCGGCGTGGTCCGAAGCAATCCAACGCACCCACTTTGATCAGACATTCCAGGCTGCGTTTTCCCACTTTATGCAAGTCGACCCGGCGGATAAAGTCATTCAGGTCCTTAAAGATGCCATTCCGGCGGGCTTCATGGATCAGCGTTACAGGGGCTTCACCAACATTTTTCACCGCGCCCATTCCAACTCGAATGGCTGATTTGCCATCAGCGCGATCCTCGATCGAGAAATCCCACTCGCTGCAATTAACATCCGGCGGGAGCACTTCAATGCCCATGGAACGGGCGTCTGCCACGTAAAATGCCACCTTGGCGGTTTCATTTTTGGTCACTGAAAGTAAAGCGGTCATATATTCGACAGTGTAGTGATGCTTGAGGTACGCGGTCTGCACTGCGATCATGCCGTAATCGGCAGCGTGGCTCTTGTTGAAGCCATAGCGTGCAAAGTTCTCCCAGTCCGAAAAGATTTGTTCAGCTTGAATTTTGTCAATCCCGTTCTTAACCGCGCCTTTGATGAACTTCGCCTTGTGCTTCTCAATGGATTCTTTTATCTTCTTTGAGATGGCTTTTCGCAGGTCGTCCGCTTCAGCCGGGGTGTAACCTGCCAATTCCATCACTGCCATCATCAATTGCTCCTGGTACACCGCCAGGCCGTAAGTTTCCTTGAACACCTTTTCCAGTGTGGGATGGGCGTATTCAACCGGTGCCTCGTTGTGCATCCGGTTGATGTAGTCAGGGATGAATTTCATTGGGCCCGGGCGGAAAAGGGCAACCATGGCGATGATGTTGGATAGGTCGCGCGGCTTCATCTGTACGATGTAGCGGGTCATACCGGTGCCTTCCAGTTGGAACAATCCGGCCGTGTGCCCCTGGCTGATGAACTCGAAAGTATCCGGGTCATCAAGCGGGATGTTGTGGAGGTTCAAGTCGATATTATGCCGCTGCTTGATCAGGTCGCACGCCCTATGCATCACGGTCAACGTAGATAGCCCCAAAAAGTCCACCTTGAGCAGCCCCAGCTTGGTGATGATGTTCATTTCAAATTGCGTGACCGATTTGATGGGAGACTCTTCAGCGTTGCTGGTGGGTCGATGCAGTGGAAGGTATTCGAGCAGCGGTACGTCTGTGATCACCACACCGGCTGCGTGCGTACCGGCGTTGCGGGCGACACCCTCCATGTGGTTGGCGGTATCGATCAGTTCCTTAATATATCCGCCTTCGTTATATACCGATTTGAACTCGGGTGATTTATCAAGCGCGTTGGCAATGGTAACCTGTTCATCAGGGATCATCGCCGGAACAGCTTTTGAGATGCGGTCGACCTCGGAGAGCGGAATATCCATCACTCTGCCGACGTCGCGGATCGCGGCACGTGCACCGAGTGTGCCAAAGGTGATGATCTGTGCCACTTTGTCGCTGCCGTAGTGCTCTGCGCAATACTGCAGCACCTCAGCGCGGCGGTCATCCTGGAAGTCCAGGTCAATATCGGGCATTTCGATGCGCGCCGGGTTGAGGAAGCGCTCGAAGAGCAGCTTGTGGCTGAGCGGTTCGATCAGGGTGATGTTGAGTGAGTATGCCACGATGGAACCGGCGCCGGAACCGCGCGTGTTGTACCAGATACCATGTTCGGCGGCGTATCGGCACAGATCCCACACGATGAGGAAGTAAGCGTCAAAACCCATATCGTGGATGATCTTCAATTCGTAATCCAGGCGCTGTCTGACTTCGGGATCATTGGCGCGGCTGTCATACTTGCGCTCGATACCCTCGTCGCAGAGTTTGCGCAGGTAGGTTTCGGTGGTGTAACCCTCCGGAACCTCGAAAAGCGGCAGGTGATAACCTTTTTTGATAAGGTCTAAATTGCAGCGTTCAGCAATTTCCAGTGTGTTGCTGATCGCGGAGGGGGTATCCGGGAAGAGGGTCGCCATTTCCTGCGGGGTGCGCAGGTAAAAGGTGTCTGAGCCCATTTTCATACGGTTGGGATCAGAAAGCAGCGCGCCGGTTTGAATGGCGAGCATGATATCCTGCAGGCGGGCATCCTCGCGGTCAACGTAATGGCAGTCGTTGGTGGCGATGTACTTCAGATCGTATCGTTTACCCAGGTCGATGAGCGTGCGATTCAACTCAGGCAGTTCACGAATGGGGTGGTCCTGCAGTTCGATAAAAAAGTTCTGCCTGCCGAAGGTTTCAATGTACCACTCGAGCACGCGCTGACCGGCTTCTACACCCTTATTGAGGATGGTTCGGGGAACTTCGCCGGACATACATGATGTTGTGGCGATTATTCCTTCGCTGTGCGCGCGCAGAAAATCGTGATCGACACGGGGATAATAATAGAACCCCTCCAGTTGCGCCGCGCTGGCGATCTTGAGCAGGTTCTTGTACCCCGTTTCATTTTCAGCCAGCAGCACAAGGTGGTAGGAGTGCTTGTCTTTTTGCGGGTCGCGGTCAGCCATGCCGCGGGCTGCCACGTAAGCCTCGATGCCGATGATGGGTTTGATGTCGTTATCTACCGCGGTTTTGAAGAAATCGATCACGCCAAACATCGTACCGTGGTCAGTGATCGCCACCGAGGTCATGCCCATTTCCTTCACGCGCCTGATCAGCTTCTTAATATTACTGAAGCCGTCGAGCAGGGAATATTCTGTATGCACATGCAGGTGGGCAAAGGACATCTACCGGTAACCCTCTCTCGTTAATTGTCAAAAATTATTATAGCATGGGGAAAACCGCGTTTTCTTAAGATTCGATTCGCCCCCTTGTATTTTAAGAAAAATTAAAAATCATCTTTAAAAGTCGACATAGAAGATACCAGGAGACGGTTTTATTTCGTGGGTTTGTTTAAGATAGCCGTGAAACCTTAAGAGAGAAGTGCTTGCTGATTGAGTTGGAGATTTCCGCGTGCTATAATGTATATAAACCTGAGCCTTTAGCACATCTGTTATATGGTTGGGCATTCCAGAGGGAGTGCCCTTTTTCTATTTAGACAGGAGGATAAAATGCGCAAGATTATGATAGGCCTAATTATTACCGGTATGCTGTTTGTGTCGTTATCGATCCAACCGGTCTCCGCGCAATCTTTGCCGCCTCTACCACCCATTTGCGGTTATACGACTGATCCCGGTTCCACTTCATTGGTGTGCAATCCCGGCCCGGGCAAAGACTGGATTATCTTTGCCCATGGATATGTGCCGCTAGGTGCACCTGTTGGTACGGCCTGGTTACAGTTGATGCTACCAAACAGCACAACGACCATCCCTGAGTTGGTTCTCGGGTTGGGTTATGGGTTTGCTGCGTCAGCCTACAACAAAGATGGCCTGGCGATCGAAGAAGGTATCACAGACACGGTTCATCTTGCCCAGTACCTGATCAGCAATTTGGGGGCAAATCATGTCTATCTTGTGGGAGCCTCAGAAGGAGGGCTGATCACTACCCTGATCATTGAAGACAATGGCGAATTTATGGCAGAACTCCCCAACCCGTTCATAGGTGGTGTGGCTGTATGCGGACCAATTGGAGATTTTCGCAAGCAGCTCAATTATTTTGGAGATTTCAGGGTGTTGTTTGATTATTTCTTCCCGAATCTCCTCCCCGGTGATGCGATCAACGTACCCCCTGAACTCACATATGATTGGATGATGGGGTTATTTGACCCGTCAGCATCATATTACCAGTCTGCTGTTGTAACGGCGGTATCGGATCCAGCCAACGCGAGAAAAGTCACAGAGTTGATGAAAACCTCCAAAGCTGCCTATGTGCCTGGCGATCTATCGACAGTTCTGACAACCACACTTGACGTGCTCAGATATGATGTTGTCGGGATGCAAGACGCTATCAACGTGATCGGCTTGCAGCCTTTCAGCAATCTGACCACAGTCTATTACGGCTCAAAAAATGACAGGAAGCTCAACAAACGGGTGGATCGGTTTGCAGGGGACCCGGGGATTGATCAGGCGCTTGCTCCCTACCAGACGACCGGTGAGTTGAAATTGCCACTTGTTACCATGCACACCACCCTCGATCAACAGGTTCCTGTCTGGCACCAGACACTTTACCGGTTTAAAGTATGGAGTAGCGGTTCTGCTTTACTCTACAACGGAATACCAATCTCGCGTTACGGACACTGCAACTTCACGCCTGAGGAAATTGTGTTTGCCTTTTACCTCATGGTGCTCAAATCAACAGGTGTTTCGTTTACCGCAGATCAATTGTCAGCCACTTTACCGGATGCAGAAAGCCTGAAAGGCTTCTATGAATTGCATCAGCAGGATCCAACGTTGCCTGAGCTCTTGCCGGAAGACGACTGGAAGTAACATAAAGCCTGCATTAGGGGTTCGTTGCCAAATCGGGGCTGGCGGTAAGCTGTAAAACTGAACAAGAAACCAGGGGTTAATTAGGCATATTAAAGAAAAGCCGGTGTGTCTGCTGGTTTCACACCCAGGTCCTGCCACGATACGGCGATCGATGAAAAGGCGCTGAAAGTGAGGGCGTCAAGAGAAAGTTCACGTTTTTTCTTGAAGCGATCGAATAATTCGATGTAGCTGCCTTGAATGCGGGTATTCCAATCCAGCGCGAGCACGCGCGCGGTAGTTTGGATGGCGGCGGTATCTGCTCCTTCGATCTCCGTGAAATTCCCGTAAGGCATTTCGTCCAGGGTGATTTCAAGCCCGTTGTACTGGTAAACAGCGCGCCATTTTTCATAGGTGATGGTCAGAACAAAGCCCAACCCTTCAAGGATGGCGCGCGCCCGGCTTAGGTCATCCACAACAACCTCGAATTCGGGTCGCACACGCACGCCCTCCTCCATGGAAGTGGGACCTTTAAATGTCAGAATGGCGCGATTATCCTGGCGCAGGCGCAGCGCTCTGCCGCTCGCGCTGAGCTGCCCGTCAGGGGTATCGAAACGGTAATTGACTTCGCGTGTACGCGCCTGCGATTGCACAGCCCCTACTGCGAGCAGCCTGTCTTTGAGGGCTTCCAGATCGGTGACGTAGAACTTCACTTCCTTTTCAAGCATCGACTTGTTCATTTTGAACCCCATTGTCATCATCTATATCTTCAGCATCCATTTGACCACGCATGAAAGGTTCCAGCAGCCATGCAGAGAGGAGCACAAAGGCAAGCAGGAGAAGGGATGCGAAGAGCGCGAAAGTGTGCTCTTTGAACGGCAGCGGATTGCGGGTAAGCAGCAGCCGATCGACCCAGAACCACGCGAAGGTAATACCCGCCAGCAGCTGGCTGAAAAGCGGAGAAAAATCACACCGCGCCCACAACAATACCGCTGCTGCCAGGTTTGCCAGGGCGAGGAAGGCGTTTTTGAAGACCAGGTAAACCGGGTGCGGATGGTAACCTGCTGCAATGAGCCAGTTCCATGATTCCACTGATTGAATGATTCCAGCCAGGTTGATCAGAAAGGCCACAATGAAAAATGCGGCGAGTATGTGTAAAAGGAAGGGCGGGCGTTTTTTCATCATGAACACCGGTCGGTGGAATGGATTATAGCATGTCGGCTTTTCGGGGTGAAAACTTGACAGGTATTTAAAGTTGGATATACTGACAAAGACCCTGTTGCACGCGCTTTTTTGAGAAAGGATGGGCGGCTTTGAAATTATCTTTCTGGGACATACTGGCGATCATATTTACCACGGCAGCTTTGATCTGCCTGATGCTTGTGCTGATCATCTATTCAAATCCGGATTCCAGCCTCAACCCGTTCCCTTTCCCCACGCTGCCGCCCACCATCGTGGTGCCAAGTCCGACACCCACCCTGTTGCAGCTGCCGCCCACATATACGCCGACCCCGCGGGGTGATCTGACCCCCTTCTTCACCAGCACTCCACTGCCCACCGAAACACCGGTGGTGCTGACACCGGGCGGGTGATTCCGACCGTGCTTATCCAATCCAACCTGATAAGGTGAAAAAATGAGTGAAACCATCACAAGAGAGGTATTCGACCACCTGGTGGAACTGGCTGCTCTGCAGCTTGATGAAGACCAGGCAGAGTACCTGCGCAAGCAGTTAAACAACCAGTTGAAAGCCATTAATGAGTTGGCGGCCATTCCGATCGACCCTGATGTTCCCATCAACCTGCATGGGGTGCCCTTCGAGGAAGCTGCGAGCGCAAAACCACGCAATGATGTCTGGCACAAATACCCTGATCCCGCCGGGATCCTCAAGCAGGCACCCAATGTTGAAGACGGATACATTGTTGTTCCTGATATTCCCCACACCGAGTTAAAGTAGGCCGCATGGAACCCTGTGATCTCAATGCTCTTGAATTAACGCAGTTATTGCGGAAGAAGGAAATTTCCGCAGTTGAAATCGTCGAGTCATGCCTGGCGCGAATCGCCAAAGTGGATGGACGCGCTGGCGCGCTGGAAAGCGGCGAACTGACAGAGGAAGATAAATCAAAAGTGCACGCATTCATCACCCTGGCGGCTGACTCCGCGCGGACGCAGGCGGCTGAGGTGGACCGCAAGATGAGCGCTGGTGAAGAACCCGGCCCGTTGGCGGGCGTACCCTTCAGCGTGAAGGACATCTTCTGCGTGCAGGAAACGCTCTCCACCGCAGCTTCGAAGATCCTGGCAAACTTCACCGCGCCTTATACAGCCACACCGGTCAGACGCATGCAGGATGCCGGCGCAATCATGCTGGGCAAGGTCAACCTGGATGAATTCACCTATGGCTCATCCAATGAATCTTCAGCCTTTCAGCCCAGTCCGCGCAATCCCTGGAAGACTGACCGTGTCCCAGGCGGTTCCTCCGGCGGCAGCACGGCCAGTGTGGCAGCCGGTGAAGCGCCGCTTTCACTCGGCACTGACACAGCCGGATCGATACGGCAGCCGGCCGCTTTCTGCGGTGTGGTAGGCGTCAAACCAACCTACGGCCGAGTCTCGCGCTATGGACTGATCGCTTTTGCGTCCTCACTGGATTGCCCGGGACCCGTTGCGCGCAGCGTGAAGGACGCCGCAGCCATGCTGCAGGTGATTGCCGGACCGGACGAGCACGATTCCACTGCCACACCGCTCGAGGTACCCGATTACCTGGCGGGGATCGAGGATGGGGTCAAAGGGTTGCGCATCGGGCTTTCGCCGGATTACTTCAGGATCACTTCATTCGATCCTGTCAGCGGAGAATTGTTGAGCCAGGCGTTACCCGCGGAGATCGAAAAGGCTGTGCGCGACGCCGCGGAGGTGCTGGCGGGTATGGGCGCTGAGATCATCGAGGATGTACCTTTGCCCAACACGCGCTTCGGAATCCCGGCGTACTTTGTCATCAGCCGCGTTGAAGCAGCTTCGAACCTGCACCGCTACGACGGCGTAAAGTATGGTTTACGCAGTGAGCATATTACGCAAGACCTGAAGGAGATGTATAAGCACACCCGTAACGAAGGGTTTGGTCTGCAGCCCAAGTTGCGCATCCTGATGGGGATGTACGTAAGCGCGGCGCAGTACAGCGAGCAGTACTACAAGCGCGCTTTACAGGTGCGCACGCTCATCCGCAGGGATTTTGAGACGATATTCGATGCGCAGGGTCAATACCGCCTTGACGCGCTGCTCACCCCCACCACGCCCACCACCGCGTTCGAAATGGCGGCGGTTTACGGCGATTCTGTACTGATGCAGTACGCCGACCAGTTGACTGTGCCTGCCAACCACGCCGGTATTCCCGGCATCTCGCTTCCGGGTGGATTGGATGGAAGCGGGCTACCCATCGGTATCCAGCTGTTGGGCGCGGATTACACGGAGAAGAAGCTCTTCCGCGTGGGAAGAGCCTACGAGATGGCAACAGAGAACGAACCGTGGCGGAAAGTGAAGCCTGAAGTACTGCGGGAGGCAGCATGACAGAATACGAGGCAATTATTGGGCTGGAAACGCATATCCAGTTGAATACCACCACCAAGGTCTTCTGCTCCTGCAAGGCTGACTCGTGGTTTGATCCCCCTAACACCAACATCTGTCCGGTTTGCTGCGGTCTGCCCGGCGTGCTGCCGGTGCTCAACAAGGCGGTGGTCGAGAAAGGTGTGCTGCTCGCCTATGCCATGAATGCCGATATCCGGCCGCTATCCTTCTTTGACCGCAAGAACTATTTCTATCCCGACCTCCCAAAGGGTTATCAGATTTCGCAATTTGACCAGTCGCTGGCGAAAGGCGGTTACCTTGACCTTCCAGTACCGGCATCGGCTTCGCCGGATAATAAACCTTACACGCGGCGCGTGACCATCTGGAAATTACACATCGAGGAAGACGCCGGTAAGACCAAGGTGGGCAATAAAGAGCGCTTTATCGATTTCAACCGCTGCGGCGTGCCGCTGGTTGAGATGGTTACAGGGCCTGACCTGCGTACCGCGGACGAGGCGGCGCAGTACCTGATGCGCCTGCGCCAGCTGCTGCGCTGGATCGGCATCTCCGAAGCAGATATGGAGAAAGCTCACCTGCGCTGCGACGCCAACGTGTCCATCCGTGTGAAGGGCGAGACGAAGCTCAACCCCAAGACCGAGATCAAGAACGTGAACTCGATCGATGCGGTGCGCGATGCCATCGAACGCGAGATTGAGCGACAGATCCGGGAAGTAGAGGCGGGCAACCGAATTGAGGCTTGGACGCTGGAGTGGGATGAAGATTCAGGCACGCTCAAGAAGATGCGCTCCAAGGAGACCGAGGCGGACTACCGCTACTTCCGCGAACCGGATCTGCTGCCGATCCGCCTGAGTGAGGAGTGGAAGAACGAGATTCTGGCGGACTTCCCTGAGCTGCCGCTGGCGAGGCGGGAGCGCTTCGTGGAGCAGTATAACCTGCCGGAGTACGATGCGGACATCCTCACCTCCGAGCGCAAGCTATCCGATTACTACGAGAACACGGTCAAGGCGTACGGCGGCGACCCAAAGAAGGTGTCGAATTGGCTGATGAACGATGTACTGCGCATGATCAACGACCAGGGGCTGAACCCGGAGGAGATGAAACTTACCCCGGCAGCCCTGGCGGAGATTTTAATGCTGGTGGACAAGGGGACGATCAATATCAGCACCGGTAAGAGCCTGCTGCAAAAGGTGCAGGACAGCAGCAAAGCGCCGGGTCAGATTGTGGCAGAGGAAGGGCTGGGGCTGGTCAGCGATGACCGCGCTATCCGCGCGGTGTGCGAGGAGCTACTGGCGGAGAGTCCGAACGAGGTGGCGAGCTACAAAGCCGGCAAGGTCACGCTGATCGGCTGGTTCGTGGGCGGTGTGATGAAAAAGATGCGGGGCAAAGCTGATGCCGCCCTGGCGCGGAAAATACTGGAAGAACTGTTATCTCGCTAATGCGCCAGTACGTAAGGTGCGTTGAAAACGCACCATAAACGAAATTTATTGAAAGGTGGGTTCAGAAATCGAACCCACCCTTCATCTTACTGATGTCGCTTTAGCGCAGAAAACACTCGAGAAATTATTGAAGTAATCTCTCGCAAAGGCGCAAAGATCGCAAAGAAAACCTTATAAGTACAGTGGATAGCTGATTTTTTATCTCTAAAGATGGTTCGCAACCCTTGAGATTCCATCCCTGATTAACAAAGCACTAAAATTAATTAATAATCCTAATCGCTTGTTAGAAACTTTCAGGTAGGTTAGCAATTGCTTTTTATGAACTTTGCTGATCTTCTCAACAGATTTCAGTTCAACTATGACTTTATCTTCAACAATAATATCCGCCCGATATCCGATGTCCAAGTGAATCCCATCATAAGTCAAAGGCATTGGGACTTCAGTTTTAATACTAAGATTTCGTTTCTTAAGTTCATGAGAAAGAAGTGCCTGATAAGCTGATTCTAATAAACCAGGACCTATTTCAGTGTGGATCTTATAAGCGGCATCTACAATAATTCTAGCAATTTCATTTTCGGTCATGACTGGGTGCTACAAAGTTCACTTATGAATTTTGATAAAAATTCCCTCAAGATCTTTTTTGCGAACTTTGCGCCTTTGCGTGAGACATGTTTCTGATTCTAGTTGGCGACAAATTTATTTCCAGTTTTCAGATATCCGTTTGAATGTAACCTCGAGGTCCTCGGGGATTACGCGCGTCTCACCTGTGGTGGACATGAAATTGGTGTCGCCCGCCCAGCGCGGCACGATATGGATGTGAGCATGTTCCGCGATCCCCGCACCGCCGGCTAACCCCATATTGATGCCAATATTAAACCCCTCGGGCTGGTATACGGCGCGCAGCACGATGATGGCGGTGTTGACCATTTCGATCATCTCGAAGCGCACTTCGGGTGTCAGCAGGTCGATGCCGGAGACGTGCACGAACGGCACCACCATCACATGCCCGCTGGTGTAGGGGTAGCGGTTGAGGATGGTATAGCAGGTTTTT
>JACDJA010001297.1_pt1 | contig 21557 bp, 24 predicted proteins | sample 7449241 | NCBI WGS metagenome assembly JACDJA01 (sample SAMN14253289, study PRJNA609438) | sludge metagenome | isolation source: initial anaerobic sludge | collected 2018-12-20 | reverse complement strand
TGCGCATCGGTGGGCCGGTACGGCGTGGCCGCTTCGCCCACGGTGCGCACCTGGCCGGACTGATCCACCTCGATGACATAGGGCGTGACGATGGACTGGGCCGAGCGCCACACCAGGCCACCGGCCATCAGCAGCGCGAGCACCAGGCAGCCGAAGGCCATCAGCCGCCAGTTCTTGGCCTGTACGCGGGCCGAGCCGATGCGCTCGTCCCAGACCTGGGCAGCGGCTTGATACGGGGTGGCAGGTTGCGGCGTATCGGCATAGCGCACCTGCGGTCGTTTGAATCGCATGGAGTTCTCCTTGAAAGTCAGCTATCGGAATCCCGCAGGCTCGGGCCTTGGCCCGAACCGCCACCATCGCCACCGCGCAGCGTGTGCGCGGCAGTAGTGGTGGCCTGGGTGAGTTGTTGGCGGCGTTGCAGGCGCTTGGCCCAGCCGGGTTGTTCCTGCTTCTGCGTGTTGGCCGTGTCGCCAGCGGCATCGCCTGTGGTGGCCTGCCCGGAACTGGCAGCGCCACCGCCTGAACCACCATCGGTGCCGGAGCCTTGCCAGCCTGCTTTGAATGGCGCGGCGGCCTTGGCCGCCGCTGACTTGATGCCAGCACCGGCGCGTTGGCCTGCCGCCTGTGCGCCGCCCTTGGCGACACTGCCCAGCCATGCCACTGCACCCTTGGCCCCGCCGCCCGCAGCGGCAGAACCTGCCTGGAAAGCCGACTTCGCGCTGTCAGCCGCCGAGGTCGCGGCCCGCGCGCCAGCCCCGGCGAGCTTGGCGGCAGCCGGTGCCATGCGCGCCCCGGCCATCACCGCACCGCCCACGCCGGTGGCCGCAGCACCTACAGCAACCGCAGCACCTGCGGCACCCACGGCGGCACCGGCCATTGCCCCGGCACCCAACTGAGGTGCGCCGGATACCAGCCCGGTGGCAATGCCCGGCCCGAAGATCCCCAACGCCAGCAGCGTGAGGGAGGCCAGCATGATGACCACCGCATGGTCGATGGACGGCTCGGCCGGATGCACCTGAAACTCGGCAAACAGGCCCGAGCCGATGCCGACGATAACGGCCAGCACCAGCACCTTGATGCCCGAGGACACCACGTTGCCCAGCACCTTCTCGGCGAGGAAGCTGGTCTTGTTCCACAGCGCGAACGGCACCAGTACGAAGCCCGCGAGCGTGGTCAGCTTGAACTCGATCAGCGTGATGAAAAGCTGGATCGCCAACACGAAGAAGCACAGGATCACCACCGCCCAGGCCAGGAACATGACCACGATGGGCGTCATGTTCACGAACACTTCGGGGAAGCCCGCCATGTCACTGATCTGCTCAAGGATCGGCGCTGCCGCGTCGATGCCGGTCTTGGCCAAGCGTCCCGGTTGCAGGAATTCGCCCATGCTCATCGTCGAGCCGCTGGCCGTCAGGCCCAGGCCCGCGAACGAACGGAAGACGATGCTGGCCAGCCAGTTGAAGTTGTTGATGATGTAGGCGAAGGCGCCGACGTAGAGCACCTTGCGCAGCAGCTTGGCGATCACGTCGTCGCCCTGGCCGGTGGCGTGGCTCATCGCCCAGTACAGCCCAGCGATGGTCATGTCGATGACGATCAGCGTGGCGGTGAGGAACGCGACTTCGCCCTGCAGCAGCCCAAAGCCCGAGTCGACGTAGCGCGAGAAGGTGGCAAGAAAGCGGTCGATCACTGTCACGTCATTCATGGCACGTCCCCCTAGAAGGGCATGGCGTCCTGGTCACTGATGGGTGTGTCGAAGCTCGGCGGGATCGGCGGCAGATCGGCCAGCGTGCGGAACTCGTCAGGCCCGGTTTCACCGGCGAAAAAGCGCCGCCGGAAAGCGTCGGCCGCGGCCAGGCAGGCGTCTTCGCCTGCGGCCGTCCTATCGGCGGCACACTGCTCACGCAAAGCCTTGAGCCGCACGGGATCGACGGCCAGGGCAGCGGCCAGGTCTTCAGTCGGCTGCTGACTGCAAGCGACCAGCAGCACGGGAAGCAGCAAGGAAACGCATCGCATGGCCGTCTCCTGTCAGTTGCCGTAGAAATCCACGCGCTGCGGCGTGTAGGGCGTGCCATCACCCAGAAAGCGGCGCGTCACTTCACGGCCACGTTCGACAGCCGCCGCTTGGCGTGCCAGTTCCAGTGCGGCGGCGCGTTCCTGCGTGATCTGGAGTTGCTGCGCCTGAATGGACTGCTTAGCCTGCAAGGCCAGAAGCTGGTTGGTCGCCTGCATGGCTTGCAGCGCGCCGGTGGCGGACTGACTCTGGCTGACCAGATCGGACAGCGCGCTTTCGTCTTGCGCCAGGTTCTGCGACACCTGCGCCTGCATCCGCATCGCGGTATGCAGGCCGTTTAGCGTGTTCTTCCAGCGTTCCTGCGCGTCGCGCAGCATCTGGTCGCCGCTGACGGTCGCGGCGTACTGCTCCGGGTACAGCCGGGCGAAGGTGGCATCCATGCTCTGCACGTCGTAGGCCAGGCCGCGCGCCTCGGCGATCAGGCGTTCGGTGGTCGCCAGCGTCGAACGCAAGCGATTGACGATGTTGAAGTCCAGATTCGCCAGATTGCGCGCCTGGTTCATCAGCATCTGCGCTTCGTTCTGAAGCTGGTTGATCTGGTTGTTGATCTGCTCCAGCGTGCGCACGGCGGTCAGCGTGTTCTGCACGAAGTTGGACGGGTCGAACACTGTCAGCGCGGATGCGGGCTGAACGGCCAGCAGCGACACCGACAGCACGGCGGCGAGCGAGGCGGACAGCAAACGGGGTTGGGTCTTCATGGTGAAACCTCCGGTCGTTGAGAAGCGAGGAAGGACGCTGCTGCCGGTGAGGACGGCAGCAGGTCGGCGGCCCAATCGAGGCCGCGATGGCGCAACCAGGCACCGGCGAAGCCCGGTGTGCCTGCGTCCAGCAGCACGCGATCCATGTCGCGTTGGTCTTGCGGAGTGGAAGCCCCGGCAAAGGCCAGCGTGGCTGGCCCCAGGTCGAGGTCGAACAGGCGATTGCCCAGACGTGATTGGTAGTAGTAGTCACGCTTGGGCTGCGCGGTCGCCACGATCTCGATCTGGCGCGCGTTCAGCCCGAAGCCTTCGTAGATCGTGCGGATCTGCGGCTCGGTGGCCTGCGGGTTCGGCAGAAAAATCCGACTGGCGCAGCTTTCGATCACCGCCGGGGCAATGCTCGAATCCTTGATGTCGGCCAGCGACTGCGTGGCGAAGATGACGCTGACATTCTTCTTGCGCAGCGTCTTGAGCCACTGGCGGATGCGGGCGGCAAACACCGGGTCATCGAGGAACAACCAGGCTTCATCGAGGATCAGCAGCGTGGGCGCGCCGTCGAAGCGCTCATCGAAGCGGGCGAACAGGTAGCCCAGCACGGCCAACACCGCCGCCTTGCTGTGCATGAGTTCTTCCATCTCGAAGCCCTGCACGCTGCCGGAACCCAGGCGGTCGGCATCGGCGTCCAGCAGCTTTCCGTGGGCACCGCCCAGCACATAGGGCGCGAGCGCCTGGCGTAGTGCGTTGGATTGCAGCAGCACCGACAGGCCCGTCAGCGTGCGTTGCTCCACCGGCGCACCGGCGAGGCTGCCCAGTGCCGACCAGATCACGGCCTTCTCGTCCGGGCCGATGGCGACACCTTCATGCAACAGGCGGCCTTCCACCCATTCGGCGGCCCAGGTGCGATAGCCCTCCTGGTCGATGCGGGCCAATGGCTGGAATGCAATCGCCCCCTCATTGCCCAGATCGTAATGCTCGCCGCCCAACCCGAGGATGGTGGCGCGCATGGAGCGGCCCATATCGAAGGCGAAGATGCGCGAGCCGGGATAGCGGCGGAACTGCATCGCCAGCGTGGCGAGCAAGACCGACTTGCCCATGCCGGTCGGCCCCGCGACCAGCGTGTGGCCCACGTCGCCGATGTGCGTCACCAGCCGGAACGGCGTCGCACCATCGGTGCGTGTGACGATCAGCGGCGGGCCATCCAGATGCGCGTTCTTCTCCGGCCCGGCCCACACAGCGGACAACGGCATCATGTGCGCCAGGTTCAGCGTCGAGACGATGGGCTGACGCACGTTGGCATAGGCATTGCCGGGGATGGACGACAGCCAGGCATCCACCGCATTCAAGGTTTCGGGAATCGTCACGAAGCCCCGGCCCTGAATAACGCGCTCCACCATGCGCAGCTTCTCGTCGGCAGCGGCGGCATCGGAATCCATGACTGTGACGGTGGCCGTCAGGTAGCCGAAAGACACCTGATCGCTGCCCAGCTCCTGCAAGGCCGCATCGGCGTCGGCCGCCTTGTTGTTGGCGTCGGTATCGACCAGCGGGCTTTCCTGCTGGAAGATGGTTTCGCGCAGCAGCGCGACGACGTTCTTCCGTTTGGCGAACCACTGGCGGCGCAGGCGGCCGAGTTCCTTTTCCGCCTCGGCTTTGTCCAGGCACAGAAAGCGCGTGCTCCAGCGGTAGCCGAAGCCCAGGCGGTTGAGGTCGTCCAGAATCCCGGGCCACGTCGAAGTCGGAAAGCCTCGCACCGACACCACGCGCAGGTGCTGGTCGCCCAGCACGGGTGCTAGGCCGCCGACCAGGGCGGAGTCGGCCAACAGTGCGTCGATGTGAAACGGCACGTCGGGCACGCCGACGCGATAACGTCGCGTGGACACCGTGGCATGCAGGTAGGTCAGCGTCTGGCTATCGTCCAGCCAGGCAATCTCCGGCATCACACCGTCGAGCAGGTCGAACACGCGATCCGTTTCCGCCACGAAGGCTTCCAGCCGACCCTGCCAGTCCACGCCATCGCCCGGCGCATTCTCATAGAGCATCTTGGCGGCACGGGCGCGGGATTCTTCTGGTGGCAGGTAGGCCAGCGTCAGTTGATAGGTGCTCTCGTAGTGGTGGCCGGATTCCTCGAAGGCTGCACGGCGTTCTTCCTCCACCAGCCAGGACAACGGCTCGGGGAAATCGGAACGTGGATAGCCCGCCGCTGCGCAGCGCTCGGCTTCGATGAACAAGGCCCAGCCCGATCCCAGGCGGCGCAGTGCGTTGTTCAGCCGCGCCGACGTGGCGATCAGCTCGCCTTGCGTGGCGCTGTCCAGATCCGGCCCGCGAAAACGTGCCGTGCGCTGGAACGAACCATCCTTGTTCAGCACCACGCCCGGCGCGATCAGCCCGGCCCAGGGCAACCAGTCGGCCAGCAGCGCGGGCCGCTGGCGGTATTCGGCAAGGTTCAGCATGGCGGCGTCTCCCTATGCGTCCAGCAGCGGTTTGTGCTTGATGTGCCGGGCGAAGACCTGCATGAACTGCGGATCGACACGCGCACCCCAGACCGCCAGCGAGTGACCAACGATCCAGAGCACGACACCTGGAATCCAGAGTTGCAGGCCCAGCCCTACGGCGGCGGCCAGCGTGCCGTTGGCGATCGCCACGGTGCGCGGCGCACCGCCCAGCAGGATCGGCTCGGTCAGCGAGCGATGCAGTGGCACTTCAAAGCCCGGAAGATCAGTGGCCGTGCTCATACGACGGCCCCGCCGGAGAAACTGAAGAACGAGAGGAAGAAGCTCGAAGCCGCGAAGGCAATGGAGAGGCCGAAGACGATCTGGATCAGCTTGCGAAAGCCGCCCGACGTGTCACCGAAGGCCAGCGCCAGGCCGGTGGCGATGATGATGATCACCGCGACGATGCGGGCCACCGGCCCCTGGATGGATTCGAGGATGGATTGCAGCGGGCCTTCCCACGGCATCGAGGAACCGGCGGCCTGGGCCGTACCGGCCAGGAACAGCAGCAGCGCGGCCAGCAGCAGCCCTTGCCCCGCAGGGCGGGCCAGGCTGCGTAGCCGTGCCAGGCTGGACAGGCGAGAAAGCGGATTTACAGAAAGATGGAAAGCATCAACGTGCGTCATGGCAGTTCACCAGAGGATTGGTCGAGGGACTGGGAAGGAACAGGCGGCAGCTCGGGAAACGGCGTTTCCAGTGCATCCGCCAGGCGGTAGCCCGCGCCGTCAAAGCCGACGACACGGGCAATGGTTTCGACGTGGCGCTTGCGGCCACGGCCTGCGATGTGGATCACGACATTGACCGCTTCGGCGATCAGCGCACGCGGTGGGTTCACCGCCACTTCGAGGATCAGTTGCTCCAGGCGCAGCAGCGCGCCCAACGCGGAGCCGGCATGGATGGTGGCAATGCCACCGGGATGGCCGGTGCCCCAGACCTTCACCAGATCCAGCGCTTCGCCGCCGCGCACTTCGCCGACGATCACGCGATCCGGGCGCAGGCGCATCGTGGCGCGCACCAGTTCCTGCATCGACACCACGCCTGCGCGGGTGCGCAGCGGCACATGGTCACGAGCCGCGCATTGCAGCTCGATGGTGTCTTCGAGCACCAGCACGCGGTCGCCGGTAGCGGCGATCTCGGCCAGCAAGGCATTGGCCAGTGTGGTCTTGCCAGTGCTGGTGCCTCCGGCGATCAGGATGTTCTGCCGCTCGCGCACGGCATGACGCAGGAACTCGGCCTGCCCAGCGGTCAGAATGCCGTCGGCCACATAGCGATCCAGACCGATGATGCTCACGGCACGCTTGCGCAGCGCAAAGGCCGGGCCAGGTGCAGCAGGCGGCAGGATGCCCTCGAAGCGTTCGCCGGTCTCTGGCAGCTCGGCAGTCAAGAGCGGTTGGCCGCGATGCACCTCCGCACCGACATGAGCAGCGACCAGGCGGATGATGCGTTCGCCATCAGCCTCGGGCAGTTCGACGCCGAGCGGCGCACGGCCAGAGGACAGCCGATCCACCCACAATGTCCGGTCGGGGTTGAGCATCACTTCCACCACGTCCGGGTCTTCCAGCGCAGCGGCGATCACCGGCCCCATCGCCGTGCGAAGCATCTGGATGCGGCGATCCAGGGACGCTGCAGCGGATGAGCGCGGCTCGGGCGGGATTTGAGGAACGGCACTCATGGCGCACGCTCCGCCGGGCGTTCATGGGCGGCAGCCATCGCCGCCGCGTCATCCATGCGCATGCCGAACTCACGATCTTGGGGGTGTAGCTCTTCCACCACGTCACGCACCAGGCTGCGGCCACGCAGCAGGTGCCGGCCCAACTGTTCGACGAACTGCTCGAAACGCGCCTTGCCCTGAGCGCGAGCCGCATCCTGATGGGCTTCGGGCACCGGCGTACTGACGGTCAGGTAATAGCGGATGAACAGCGCCAGCGTTTCGATCTGGATGTTCTGGTCACGCTCCAGACGCTCGGCCTGCCGCGACAGGCGATCCAGCCGCTTGGCGATGGCGGCCTCACGCTGGTCGCCGGCATCGGGCGACAGCCAGGACGCCAAGGCAGCGGCGACGATGCTGGACTTCGAGACGCCTTTCTTGGCGGCCAGCTCGTCCAGACGCTTGGCGTGCTCGTGCTGGATGAACAGGTTCAATCGGTATTGGCTCATAGGTCGATTCCGTCGTTGGGGTTCAGCGATGCCAGTCGCGCCGTGCGTTGCAGGGCGGGGTCGAGCTGGCCGGGAAGCACCGGGGGCATGTCGTCGTCATCGAGCAGCGACAAGTCGTTGGCGGCTGGCGCTTTTTCGGGGTGGTACTCGGCAACCTCGGATAGCTCCGGCTGACGGCGCGGGCCGCCGTCATCTGTGTCGCCCAGGCCATCGGCGGATGCCGTGGCCGGTGCGGCGGGGATGGTGGGAATCGCCAGGCCGCTCCAGTCGTCGGGGCGAACTGGAGGTGCGTCGGCGTACTGCCCGGCTGCAAGCGCAGGCGGCGACAGGACGCGCTGCTTGAAGTTGGCGTCGGCGTAATAGCGCAGCTTCTTCGCCTTGATCGGTGGCAGGCTGGACACCATCACCACCGCCTCGTCCGGCGGAAGCTGCATCACCTCGCCCGGCGTCAGCAGCGGTCGCGCCGTTTCCTGCCGCGACACCATCAGGTGCCCGAGCCACGGCGCGAGCCGGTGGCCCGCGTAGTTGCGCTGCGCGCGCAGTTCGGTGGCCGTGCCCAGCGTCTCGGAAATGCGCTTGGCGGTGCGCTCGTCGTTGGTGGCGAACGTCACGCGCACGTGGCAGTTGTCCAAAATCGAATGGTTCTGGCCGTAGGCTTTGTCGATCTGGTTCAGGCTTTGGGCGATGAGGAAGCTGCGGATTCCGTAACCCGCCATGAAGGCCAGCGCTGTCTCGAAGAAGTCCAAGCGGCCCAGCGCCGGAAACTCGTCCAGCATCAACAGCAGCTTGTGGCGGCGCTCGATACCGTCACTGCCATCCAGCGATTCGGTGAGCCGTCTCCCGATCTGGTTGAGGATTAAGCGGATGAGTGGCTTGGTTCGCGAAATGTCAGAGGGGGGCACCACCAGATACAGCGATACGGGATGATCTGCCGCGATCAGGTCAGCGATGCGCCAGTCGCAACGCGAAGTAACTTCGGCCACGGTCGGATCGCGGTACAGGCCGAGGAACGACATTGCGGTGGACAGCACGCCCGAGCGCTCGTTGTCACTTTTGTTGAGCACTTCGCGGGCAGCGGACGCAACGACGGGATGCTGGGCATCACCCAGGTGCTTGGTCGTCATCATCCGGTGCAAGGTCAGCTCGAACGGGCTGGCCGGGTCGGACAGAAAGTTGGCGACGCCGCGCAAAGTCTTGTCTTCGCCCGCATACAACACATGCAGGATCGCGCCAACCAACAGCGCATGACTGGTCTTCTCCCAGTGGTTTCGCTTCTCCAGCGCACCTTCGGGATCGACCAGGATGTCGGCGATGTTCTGCACGTCGCGAACTTCGTGCGCGCCGCGCCGCACCTCCAGCAGCGGGTTGTAGGCCGCAGAACTGGCATCGGTCGGGTTGAAAAGCAGGCAATGCGAGAAGCGCGAACGCCAGCCGGCGGTGATCTGCCAGTTCTCGCCCTTGATGTCGTGGATGACGGCGGAAGCGGGCCAGGACAGCAGCGTCGGCACCACCAGGCCCACGCCCTTGCCCGAGCGTGTGGGCGCGAAGGTCAGGACGTGTTCTGGCCCTTCATGCCGCAGGTAATGGTCGTCATGCTGGCCGAGGAAGACGCCGGCGGGCTGTATCAGCCCTGCCTTGCGAATGTCGGCGGCATCGGCCCAACGGGCCGAGCCATAGGTTGTCACCTTGCGCGCCTGGCGCGAGCGCCACACCGACATGGTGATGGCGACCACCACCGCCAGCAGGCCGCTGCCCGCCGCGATCATGCCGCCGGTGTCAAAAACCTGCGGTGCGTAGGCGTCGAAGAAGAACCACCACTCGAACAGCTTCCACGGGTAATAGACTGGCGTGCCGTACAAGTCCAACCAAGGCGAGCCAAGGCGTAGCTGATAGCCCAATGCGGCGGCTGTCCATTGCGTGGCACCCCACACACCGGCGATCACGATGCCGAAGACGGCGGCGATCTGCCCGAACAACACGCCCTGACCTTGCATAGACTGGCCTCCGATTTTCCTGCGCTGATCCCTCGTTCGAGAACGGCACATGGAGGTGCCGCATGACGTGAGGATCAGTGCCGGTTCGGTGCCGGTCAAAGACCGTTATCGGAAGAAAGGTCGATTAATTGGAAAGAATTAGCGTCGCATCGCGCCAAAGAAAAACGCCGCAAGCGAAGGCGCATTGCGGCGTTTCGGGCAAAAAATGAAAATTTTGTGGCGAATCGCATTCGATCAGAACTTAGGCGGATTCTCCTGCGGCGTGTAGGGTGTTTTGCCATCACCATAGAACCGCTTGCGCGTGGCTTCGGCCACCCGGTTGCACAGCATGTCGCCCAACGTGGCACGATCAGACCTGCACTGCTGGCGCAGCTCTTTCAGGCGCACGGGATCGGATGCCAGTTCTTCAACGGTTGGCACGTCCTTCTGCTCTGGCGTTTCGGTCGGGCCGCAGGCGGTCAGCACCACGGCAAGCAAGAACGGCATTGCCTTGTTCATGGCTCGGGTTCCTCCGGGGGATCAGGGATATGGCTTGGCGCTGGTCTGGCGATTTCGGGGGATTCGATGGCTTGCACGCGCTCGATGAAGCGGGCCAGCGTTTCCGAAGGATCACCTACCGGGCGCAGCAGATAGGTCGTCAGCATGGGCGAACGGCCTGCCAGTGGCCGGGCGACGACACCTTGTTCCCGGCTGGCCTCGATGTGCGCTGCACCTGTCAGGCCGAGGCCAAACCCTGCTGATACCAGCACCATCATCAGGTCGCAGGACGCCACTCGCTCGGCCACCAGTGGCTCCATGTCCACGCGGCGCAGAACCCGCTCAACCTGGCGCGCGTGGCCATCGCACGCCTGCGGGTCGCACAGCACCAGCGGGAATCGCAGCACTTCCTCCAGCGGAATCCGCTTGTACCTGAGCAAGTCGTGCCGGGCCGGCACCGCCACCATTAGCGGATCGTTCCAGACTGGCAAGGCGACGATGCTGTCACCGACCTCATCGGCGCGGGCGAAGCCCATGTCGTAAAGGTCATCGTGCAGTCCCTTGATCTGTTGCGATAGCGGCACCTCGAATAGGCGGATCTCGACTTCCGGTTCCTCCTGTCGGCATAGCGCCAGCAGAGCAGGAAAACGCGAAGGCGTGATGCCGTCGGAGAGCGCGATGCGCAACTGGCCGTGGAAACCGTTGGCGGCCGCTTTCACGCTATCTCGCGCCTGCTGTAGGGCGGTAAAGACGCGCAACACGTGCTCCAGAAAGAGTGAGCCCGCGCGAGTCAGCCGTGTGCTGCGCGTAGTGCGGGCGAACAGCACCACGCCTAGTTCTTCTTCCAACTCCTTGATGGAACGCGAAAGCGGCGATTGCTCAATATGCAGCTTCTCCGCTGCTCGGGCGAAGTGGAGTTCTTCGGCCACGGCGAGGAAGCAGCGAAGATGGCGTAGCTCCATATTCATGCACCTCCCCGGATCATCCGCTAGCTGAACAGCGGATTGGCGTCTTAGTCAGATCATTCGTTGCCATACGTTGTCGCGCTGGATCAGGCGATGCCAAATGGCGGCTGCTGCATGGCCCGCTATCACTGCCAGCAGTGCCCATGCCAACAGGCCATGTGCTGCATCGCCGGTTGCCGCCATCCATTCGATTTTTTCTTCGGTAGCTCCCCACAGGGGGATGCCAAACGGTGCGAAGGCGCGTCCCGAACCGAAGCTTCTTAACAAGGCCAGCAAAGGCACGACCAGCATCAGCACATACAGCGCTGCATGGCCCAGGCGTGCAAGCCTATCGGAAATGGAAGCGCCATAACTAGGGCGTCGGCGTGCGTTAACCCCCGACCATGCCAGTCGCAAGCAGATCAGGAGAAACAGGAGCGTTCCCAAGGAGGGATGAAGACCCAGGAAGAACTTGGTGAGCGGAATTTCACCGAGGATGACCAGCAAGGCCATACCCAAGAACTGAAACGCGAAAACCGCCGCCATGCTCCAGTGCAGCAACCGCGAAACAGCGCCATAGGATTCGGGGTTATCCAGCCATCTCATTTTCATCAGATGTTCCTCTCCGTTTCTTTTCTTTGAGTGATTTCAGTCTTGAAGAAATCATTCAGACCGGGCCACGATTGATCCTGGAAAGCGCGTCGTTCACGGCAAAAATCTTTCCATTGACACGAGGAATGCCGAAACCCTTGAGGCGGGCGGTATGCATCGCCAGATAGGATTTGGCACTCGGTGCATCCTCGAACATATAGATGCCGCCCGCTTCCTGGCTATTCTCATTGACAGTCCAGATCTTCCAGATGAGGCCGGGTTCATCGGTGATGGAACGCGCCAAGGCATCCATCGCCTGGGTCATTTCCTCGCCCCACGGGCCTGTGTAGGGAAAGTCGACCTGCAAGATATAGGGCATGGCAAAACTCCTTCAAACCAGCGTGAGCGTGACGTTGATATTGCCCCGCGTCGCATTGGAATACGGGCAGACAATGTGCGCCTTTTGCACAAGGTTTTCGGCAAGACTGCGCTCCATGCCGGGCAGCGATACCTTCAGTTCGACCTCGATGCCGAAGCCCGTCGGAATCTGGCCGATACCGACGCTGCCATCGACACGGCTGTCGGCCGGCAGCTTAAGCTTTTGCTGGCCGGCAACGAAGTTCAGAGCTCCAAGGAAGCAGGCCGAATAACCAGCCGCGAAGAGCTGTTCAGGATTGCTACCGGGTGCGCCATTGCCGCCCAACTCACGCGGAATGGACAAGCCGACGTCCAGCACGTTATCGCTGGTACGAACGCGCCCATCGCGCCCTCCGGTGGCATGGGCATGGGCGACATAAAGCACTTTTTCAACTGGCATTTCTTTCTCCTTCAGGCTAGTCCGCGCGCGCGGACATAAATTACGGTGGGTGGATTCACGCAGATTCGCGTAGCGGCTTGAGCGCCAACGACCAGGCTTCGACCTGTTCAAGCAACCGGACGATGGACTGGTCATGGGCAGGGGCGGGCGTGAATTCCCGCATGTCCTTGAAGTCGGTGAAGAGATTGAAGCTCGGCTGCGATTGGACGGTGGCGACCTGGAGCGTGACGAGAATCTCCCGCAGGGCGCGCCCCGCCGATCCGCCGCCCGCCGAGCCGTAGCTCACGATGCCCGCGGCCTTGTTGACAAACTCGTTGTAGAGATAATCAATGGCATTCTTCTGCGCGGCCGTCACGCCCCGGTTGTACTCGGGGGTGATGAACACGAAGCCGTCCAGACGATTGATCGTCTCCGACCATGATTTCGCCTGTGGCGTCTGATAGTCCGCGCTGAACACGGCTGGCAGCGGTTCGTCATAGAGCGGTAGATCGTAGGCAGCGATGTCCACGATTTCGTAGTGTGCGCCAGCACGATTTTCGGCATGGCGGAGGATGTGCTGCGCGACTTGGGGGCTGACCCGATTGGGGCGGGTCGAGCCGGTGATGATTCCGATGGAAAGCATGAATGAGGGCTCCAAAAAAATAGCAGAAAGGCGCTTGCTGTCGAACGTCACGAGCGGCCGGATGAAGTAGGGATTGCTTCGGCCGTGATCGCCTGGCGCAGCTTGGCGACTACTTGTTCCGTGGTAACGAATCCCACCGCAAGCGGCGTGACCTTCTGGCCCTGCTCCAGCAGAAGGGTCGGGAAGGAACGCACGCCCCATTGGCGGCAGCGCACGAACTCCTGCTGCACCGCCTTTCGGGCTTCGTCAGAGTCGAACAGGCTGCAAAACATGTCGAAATCGACGCCGAGGCCCGTGCAGATATCCCGGTAGAAATCCGCGACCTTGGGGTCTTTCCCCTCGACATAGAACTTGCGCTGTACCGCTGAGAAGAACTTCAGCGCGGTCGAGGCATCGAGCGAGTCTCTGGCCTGGAGCAACTGGATGGTCACGACCGCCCGGCACGCAGGCTCGGTGTCGTAGTCGAACTGCGGCAGGTTGAGCAAGGTGAAGCCAAACGGCTGTCCGGTGACGTCGGCGATTTGGCTCCACTCCATGCGCAGGAACGACCTGAAATTTTCATCCCAGGGATTGCCGCCACCGGCACGCAAGCCGCCGACTGTCACCGAGAATTCGATGCCCTCAGCGGCGCAGAAGGCAGCCACCTCGCCAACGGTGGGCGAAATGCCCCAGCACCAAGAACACATCGGATCGCCGACGTATCGCACCGCCCATCCGCTACGATTTGCCGGCGGTACGGGAGCGGGCGGCTTGTCCTGCTCGGGCAGAATGCAGGCACCAGTGACGGGATCGCAGTGGATCATGATCGAATGTCTCGCGTCGGGTTGAAGGGGCGGTATCGGCAAGCCGATTGAGGGGGCCGGCCGGGTCATTTCGCCGGCTGTGCAACGCCGAACGGGTTGTCGATGGCATAAACCCAGGTGCCGTCGGCCTGCCGGTTCACGACGTCGGCTCCCGTGCCTGCCATATCGACCGGCTTGCCGTCGGCGCCTGTGCCTTTCAAGACCCAATCGAAAACGATCAGGGCCGTATCGTCGGCCTGGTAGACCTGACGGATGGTGAGCTTGATCGGAACCTTGGACGCCATGAATTGCGTCAGCGCGCCGCGAATTTGCGCCGGGTCTTGCAGTTGCACGCCCGGCGCGGGGACGAAGATGCCGCCTTTGCGGTACAGCTTGGCCAGTCCGTCGAGATCGGCGGCGTTGAAGTGGCGCTCGAACGCCTGCGACACCTCGGCAGGGGATCGGGGCAGGTCTTGGGCCTGGGCACTGCTGCCCAAGGCAGCCAGGGACAGCACTACGGCACTCGTCAGGGACTTGAACATGTCATCACCTCGGTTGGTTAGGAAACGACACTAGCTTAATTAGATTTGAAAATATAATATATGTCATAAAAAATGATTCTTTGTTCAATTTTATTGGACAGTCTTATGGACAAACTTTCCGCAATGACCACATTCGCTACGGTGGTGGAGACTGGTAGCTTCACCCGGGCTGCGGACGTGCTGGAGCTACCCAAGGCGCGAGTATCCCAACGCGTTTCGGATCTTGAGCGTCATTTGGGCGTACGGTTGCTCAACCGTACGACCCGGGCCTTGAACTTGACCGAGGACGGGCAGGCCTATTTCGCCAAGTGCCAGGCCATCTTGCAGGAGATCGACGAGTTGGAGGGGGCGCTCAAGGGCGGCACGGTGGAGCCCCGCGGACGGCTGCGGGTCGAGGCCCTGGTGTCCGTGGCCCGCTGGGTCATCGCGCCGCACCTGCACGAGTTCCAGGCCCGCTACCCCGGCATCTCTGTGCGTCTGGGCAGCAGCGACCGTATCCGCCATTTGCTGGAGGATGGCATCGACTGTGCCATCCGGGGCGGGCAGCTAGAGGATTCCAGCCAAATCGCGCGCCATGTCTGCGACGTGCGGGCAGGACTCTATGCCGCGCCGGCTTACCTCGACGTCGCCGGCACCGTGGGCCATCCGCAGGAATTGGTACGCCATCGCCGGATTTCATGGTTCCCGGGGCAACGCCATCCCTTTGCGTGGCGGCTGGAGGGGGGTAACAACGTGTACGATCTGGCTGCGCAGGATGGTTTACAGTTCGACGACCCGGATGTGGCAATCGCCTCATGCATAGCCGGCAGCGGTATCTGCCCGGGGGTGCCCTTCGCGGTGGAGAACTGGGTACGCGCAGGCGCGCTTGTGCCGGTGCTGCCGCACTGGAGTTTCGAGGTCCGCCCGATCCACATCGTCTATCCTGGCAGCAGGCATCTGTCAGCACGGGTTCGCTGCTTCGTGGACTGGGCGCTCGGGCTGATGAAGACCAGTCCGAGTGTGGGCATGACCCCCTTGGAACTGGCAGAAAGCCTTGGGGAAGGTCGGTAAGCAGCAAGTCCGCTTATTGGCTCCGGCGATCCACGACGACGGCACCTCCCTTGACGACAAGACGCACACGAGAAAGCGCAGCCAGATCGTCCAGGGGATCTCCATCCACGATGATCAGATCGGCCACCTTGCCTGGCTCCAACGTGCCCAGATCCTGCCTGCCAAGCATCCGATGGGCTGCATCGCGCGTCGCAGCCAGCAGAATCGCCTCATTGCTCAGTCCGACGCCGGACAGCACGTGGACGACCATCTGGGCGACCTCTTCCGGCGGGATGCCGGGGTAGTCGGAGGCGAAGATCGGCACGGCTCCGGCCGCCAGCAAGGTGAGAACATTGTGACGAACGGCCTCGTAATCGCGAATCTGCCTCTCCGTTGCACGTCCCAAGCGGATGTTGCGTTCGGAACGACCGAGCGTGATGGCGAGTGGAATCTGCTTTGCTCCCACTTGAGCCAACAGCGTGCCATCGGTATCACGAGTTCCGCCTGGGGGATGCAGGAAACCATCCACTCCCGCTTCGACCAACGCGCCAGCGTCTCGGGCATCGGCGTTATGAACCAACACGCGCAGACCATGCCGATGGGCTTCGTCAGTCATAGCAGCGACAACCTCGGTCTTGAGGCCCGTCGTATTGGTCAGCCCGTCGTAGACGATCATGTCCACTCCGCCCTCGACGAACTTTCGCACGGCAGCCCGTGCCAATTCCGGCTGATCTATCGGCACAGCGATATGCTCGTCGCACCACTGCTTCTCGATGCCCGTATGAGCGCGGCAGGCGTAATGTCCGCCGGGATTCATCAGCACGCCTCCCGCGATGAAAAGCCTGGGGCCCTTCAGCCGACCAGTCGCCACCTGTTCGCGTACATCGACGATGTACGGCCAGAAGTCGATGGCGGACACCATCGACGTGAATCCCTGCTCCAGATGGCCTGCCAGAATTTCCGGCAATTTTTCTCTGGCAAACGCTTGCGCTTCAGCATCGCTGCGAGGGACGTAGGGAGGTTCGTTGTAAAAATCGAAAAACAGATGGAAGTGGCCGTTGATCAAGCCCGGCATCACCGTCTTGCCGCCGGCGTCGATGACGGTGGCGCCTGCGGCCACAAGCGGCGTTGCCGATATCGCTTCGATGCGTCCATTCGCCACTGCGATGCTGGCGTTCTCAATCATGCCGCTCCCGGTGCCGTCGAACAGGCGTGCGTTGGTGATCAGCAGGTCCGCCGCACTGGCCGGTTGAGCAAACGCCACCATCCAGGACAGGGTGGCTGCGCTTATTAGGAACGTGAACATGACATGAACTCGGCGTGCTGTTAAAGAAAACGACCCTAATTGATTTTCTGCTCCAGAAAAAAAATTCCGATGAGGACTCTTTGTTCAACTTTATTATTCAATTGGCTGGCCTTTGATGTGTCCGTATGGGCAGCTACTTATGCAACTGATAGCCCACGCTGTCGCCCGATCTCCCATGACACGGCACCGCCGCGCACCGTCGCGGCAATCTGCTGTCCCAGCCGCTGCTCGATCACCGAATTCCACGGCACCAAGCTGAATCCCATGCCGTCATCCAGCATCGCGTAGCGACCGCTGGCGAGCATGACGCTGCGCCGGTAGATGCCGGCCACGCGCTGCCCATCCCCTACGGGTCGATGCTCCAGTCCGGTATCGGCGGCAATGTCCTTGCCGGCTTGCGCCAGTTCCCGATTGCGCAACGTGCCCAGCAGGTTCCGGGCGAGGATCACACGCTGTCCTCGCCGCTCGGCCAGCCCCTGTTCGGCGAGGAAGTCGGCGCGCTGTTGCAGGGTGTTCTTGACCTCGCCGCCAAAGCCCAGGTCGCCCAGCCCATTGCCGCCGCCGATCAACTGCTGATCCAGCCAGGTCGCGCCGATCACGCGGGCCTGCCGCTCGATCGACAGGTGCGATTTCAGTTCCACCGCCACGCCGCCCAGCCGCTGCGCGTCGTACTGGCGGCCACGCTCGGCCAGGTCGTCCGGCACCTTCCATAAGCCATCCGCCACGCGCTCAACAATGCCCGCCCGGCGCAAAGCTTCCAGCCGACGGACGTGGGCCGAGACGACTTCCTGCGCGTCGCGGCCGGGCTTGGCTCGGCCTTGCTCGATCGCCAGGTGGTGATCGGCGCGGTACAGGCCATCGCTCGCCAGCGCAGCAATGTTCTTGTCGGCCGCCCGCACCTCGGCGGAACCGCGCACTTCCACCACCGCGCCGGTGGGATAGTTCGCCAGCTCGTCGCGGGCGTTCAACGCAACGTAGTGGGCCTTGCCGTCCACGCCGTCGATGACCAGATAGCCGCGGTCGTGCAACTCGTCGGCCAGCCCCTTGGCCGCGACGCGGCCTACGATGGTGCGGCCGCGTTCATCGGCGTCCTGCCCCGGCTCGAACACCGCCAGTTCGCGCGGCTGGCCGTTCATGGCCCGCTGCATAGTGCGGATGATGTCGCCGCGCTCGCCCAGGGTGCGCAAGGTCTTCTCGGCATCGGCATGGACGGCCCAGGTGCCAGGCTGCACCTCGTCGGCCAGACCCAGACGCTGCAAGCGTTGCAGGCGGCCGATCAGCAGCAGCCGCTGGCGTTGCAGCCGGGGTTCGTTGAAGCGTTCGATCCGCACCCGGCCATCCTCGCCGACCTCGCGCTGCAATGTGCGGTCGAGGCTCGTCCACCGCTCTTGCTCCACCTCGCGCTGCAAGGTCTGCTGGATCTCCAATTCGGTGCTCGGCCCCAGCCACTCCGTCGCCAGTTCGGAAGCGCGATGGCGGAAGCCGTGGGCGATGTAGTCACCGGCGATGATGAGGTCTTTGCCCGTCTCGTCACGTCCGCGCACGATCAGGTGGGTGTGCGGGTTGTCGGTGTTCCAGTGATCGACCGCCACCCAATCCAGCCGCGTCCCCAGGTCGGCTTCCATCCGGTTCACCAGATGCCGGGTGTAGGTGCGCAACTCCTGAAGCTCCGCACCGTCTTCCGGTGAGACGATGAAGCGGAAATGGTGCCGATCATCGGCGGCCCGCTCCTTGAAAGCATCCAGGTCGGCTTCGTCCGTCTGCGCCCCGTAGGCCCGGCCCGGTTCGCCATCGCGGCCGGCTCCGTCGCGCTCGATGTAGCGCAGGTGTTTGGCGAGCGATTGCGGGCTGGCGTTGCGTTGATTGACCAGCAGCGTCTTGATGGTCACACGCCGCGACATGGGCGTCAGCTTCGCACCCGCGAAACGCGCCGCCGTATGGCCGCGCCCCAGGCGCGAACCGGGCCGCTGACCTGCGCGCTGGCCCTGGCCGCCGGACGCGGCGGAATGGCGCATTGAGGACTTGCCGCCGCTGGCCTTGCCAGCCTGCTTGAGTACCTTGGAAACGAAGCTCTGTCCCTGGCCCTTGCCCCGGTTCTTCGGGGCGCTGGGGCGCACCCGGAAATCGTCGTCGCGGCGGTCGGTCATGTCTGCGCTCCTCGAAAGTTACGGCGTGTCCTGTCGTGCGAAGCACGCGGACATGCCTGCATTGGCGCAACCCTCACGCCGAACACGGCACGGCGGCGAAGCCGCTCCGTGCCGTGCCACCCCCATGTGCAGACTGGCTTTCGACGCGGCCCGGTGCCGCGTCCTTTTGTCTTGCCTTCCGCCTTTGCCCCTCGCTGTCGCTCCGGGCGTCGGCGGCCCGCCGGTGCTGCGCTGCTTGCAGCCAGCCCGCCGGCGAATGCGCAGATGGACGCGATGGGGGCCGCAGGCCGGGCGCGTTCGAGGCAAGACGCCTGCACGTTGGACGGCTGCGCCGAAGGCAGCGCGAAGTGCGGTGCGAATGCACCCGCACTGCACGCGCGACGACACGGCGACGAACAGCAGGACGACACGCCCGATGGCACGATGAGAGGCACGGCGACGTGCAGCGAATCGGCGGCCTTCATGGGCGGGACTCCAGCCAGACCGGATGCGCGACGCCGATCACGGCGGATGCGCTGACCGGGCCGAAATAGCGGCTGTCGAACGACGCCGGATTCGTCACGCTCAACAGGAACAGCTCGCCGTCGGCCAGCGGCCGGCAATGCTGCCAGGATGGCAGCGGGTGGCCCAGCCGGTCGGCAGGCAGCGCGGCAGCCACCGGCACGCCGTCGATGCGAACCTGACCGGCAACGATGCAGACGTGTTGCGGCGCGACTGCACCCACGCGCTTGAGCAGTGGGACGTGTGCCGGCAGGTAGCCGCGCTGCGCAGCGAGCGCGGCAGCGTCGGCAGACAATCGGGTCAGGACGATGCTGCCCACGGACAAGGGACGTGGCAGCGAGTCGGCGCCATGGCGCTGCGGATCGACGCGATACCAGCCGACCGGAACGCTGTCAGACGGGTTGTAGATCAGGCGCGGCAACGGCTGTACGAAAGCTGCCCAGGCTAGCGCAGCGAGGCCGACGGCGGCGAAGCCCGCCAGCACGAGGCGAGCGCGCAGGCGCGAGCGAGGAAGCGGCGCGGCTTTGGGTGTGCGTGCGGCGGTGGGATGGGCCGTCATGGCAGCGCCCTCCCGGCCAGCCAGGCGGCGTGCCGGTCGGCGGTGTATCCGGGCAGCGGCAAATGCGCGGCGAGCCGGTTGGCGAGCGTGCGCCAGTAGGCGGGCGACACGTCAATGGCAGCGATGCCCAGCGCCTCGATGCTGTCGATGCGTTCCAGCACGGCGCGCACATTGGCGTCACCTTCTGCATGCAGCAGCAGGCACGCGCCTGGCTGCACGCCGGGGATGCGCTGCGTGGCATCAAGCGGTGTAGCAGCCTGCATCACCATGAGCTGCCAGCGGATCGTGCCGTAGTCGTTGGCCTGCCAGCGAACGCGGCAGAGCATTGCACCCGGCATGAACATGGCGCAGCGCCGCCAGCGATCGAGCTGGAGCGTGCGCGCTGGTTCGCCGAAGCGCAAGTAGAGCTTGAAGCGCGGTTCGATGTAGGCGAGCGATACGCGCGTCAGCGGCGCGCTGGCGGGTTGGCTGGAAGGTGATGTGCGCGCAGTCATGGCCGCGATGGCGGCAGGCACGGCAGCAGACAATGCGGATGTGGTCATGGCGTGTTCTCCCTGCGGTGTTCTGGAAACTCGCGCTCCAGCAAACCGCGCAGCAAGTCGGCCACGGTCACGCCTTGCGTGAAGGCCGACACCTTGATGCGCGCCCGCATGGCGGGCGTGATGTCGAGGGTCAGGCGTGCGGTGTAGAGGTCGCCTTTGTTGAGCGCATCCGCGTCGCCCTGGCGAATCCACGCCTCAGCGTGTGGATTGGCGGGCGGACGCGCGCCGATGCCGACCCGCTTGGCCGGGCGTTTGCTGTTGGGTGGGTTGCTGTTGTCGCTCATGACGGCCACCGCAGCAGCTCATCGACCAGCGCGGTGATTTCCTGCGCCGCTGCGCTATCGGGGGCTGTCTCCCGCGCCAATCGACCCGCAGCCACGCTGTCGGCAAAGACGATGCGCTGGCGCACCTCGCAGCGCAGCGCTGGCAACGGCTGTTCGGCCAAGGCTTGCCGTGCTTCGCGCCCGATCACCGTGGTGCTGACGCGCCGGTTGATGACAAAAGCCGCCGCTAGCTGCGGCCGGAACACCTGGGCCTCACGGATCAGCGCCACCATCTCGGCGCTGGCCCACAGGTCATAGGGGCTGGGCTGTACCGGAATCAGCACCCGTTCGGCCGCCAGCAGCGCAGAGCGCGCCAAGGCGGCGATCCGGGGTGGCCCGTCGATGATGACGTGATCGGCCCGCCTGGCGAGTTCTGGGGCTTCCTGGTGCAGTGTCTCGCGTGCCAGGCCCACGGCGCTGAACAGCCGTGGCAAGCCTTGCTGGCTTCTGCGCTGCGTCCAGTCGAGCGAGGAACCCTGCGGGTCGGCATCCAGCAGGACGACGTGCTGGCCGCGCAGGGCCAGTTCGCCCGCGATGTGCGTGGCGAGCGTGGTCTTGCCGACGCCGCCTTTCTGATTGAGCAAGGCGACGATCATGGCGCGGCCCTCCAGCTTGGAAGACCGGCCTGTTTCTGCCGTGCCGAACGGGGTGTTTTTTTCGGCTTTTCCTGGCGGGCTTTTCGGCCTGCGGCAGTTGTCCACCGCAATGCTGCTTCTCTACCAATAGTTAGAGAATTTAAGTTAGTAATGTTAGAGGGATCGCAAACCCTCGCCGTTACTGGCTTTCCGGCGTTTTCGTACTCCTGATAGCACGATAGGCGTACTCCTGATAGCACGACACCTCTTACTCCTGATAGCACGACCCCATCCACAGCTTGTCCCGCTGTTATCCCCGTGCCGTCTGCGGCACGGGCCGGAAGGTCAGCAATTCCATGTCGTCCTCGGGAATCCGCACGATGCCCAGCTCGTA
>JACDJA010001296.1_pt1 | contig 21566 bp, 19 predicted proteins | sample 7449241 | NCBI WGS metagenome assembly JACDJA01 (sample SAMN14253289, study PRJNA609438) | sludge metagenome | isolation source: initial anaerobic sludge | collected 2018-12-20 | reverse complement strand
TTGACTATTTTGTATCGCTCGACGTACCGCCGCTGTCGTGCGGGCGCTTCCGTGTAATATCTGTCCCATAAATCATCCCTCCGTAGCTGGTTATATGTTACACCAGCACACCGTGGGACTAAACACTTAGAACCTGTTCAATATCTCACTGAAGGGCGCATCGTGGCGTTGAAATTGAATTCAAAATGCTCACATACTTCAAGTATGCTCCGCTTTCTCGTTCAATTTTGCCTTGTGCGGGCGTCCTCGCTAACATTTTTTAGAGATTCCTTGACGCATGTTGTGAAATTATAAAATCTGTAACTTAGCCAAACAATTGTGAATTGCCGGGCAGCGTGCTTTCTCGTGGGAGAGCATGCTGTCTATCCTAACCACTACCCGCCATCCTATTGCGTGGATTGCCGGCTGCATTGAGCAGCATGGGATTAAAAAAGGAGTATCCATTTGCTCATTCGCAACCTCTTCTTGCTGTTAAGCAATATTCCCCTGGTTCTGCTGACGGCATGCAGCACGACTCCAACTGTTCCGCTAACAACCCCCCCGTCGGTATCACAAATCACCGCCGCTGCAATAATCTACGACTGGGATATGGATATATTCCATCCTGTCGTGGCGCGGCATGGCATGGTGGCCACCGAGCAAAAACTGGCTTCCAGAATCGGGGTGGACATTCTCAAAGCGGGTGGCAATGCGATTGATGCCGCCGTGGCGATTGGCTTTGGTCTGGCGGTAACGTTACCCAATGCGGGCAATATTGGCGGTGGGGGATTCATGCTGGTTCATGACGCCCAAACCGGGCGATCAACCGCGCTGGATTTTCGTGAAACTGCTCCGGCAGCCGCCAGCCGTGATATGTATCTGGATTCGGCAGGGAATGTCATAAATAAAAAATCACTTTTCAGTCACGCCGCGGTGGGGGTTCCAGGTACGGTTGCCGGAATGCTCCACGCATTGCAACGCTGGGGCTCCATGCCGCTGGCAAAAGTGATGCAACCGGCGATCACACTGGCGGAAGAAGGTTATCCAGTCAGCAAAACGCTCGCCAAAGACTTGCAGTATTCAGCGGGCAACATGGGGAAGTGGCCAGCCACCCGGGCAATCTTCTGGAAAAATGATATGCCGTTGAAAATGGGTGACAAGCTGGTACAGCAAGATCTGGCCAATTCGTTGCGCTTAATTGCACGCGATGGCGCCAGGGCGTTTTATGCAGGAGAGATTGCGCACAGGATTGCTGCAGATATGGCCAGAAACGGCAGCCCGATGACAATGGAAGATCTGAAAAATTACCGGATAACTGAGCGCGAGCCGGTACGTGGCACCTATCGCGGTTATGAGATCGTTACCATGCCGCCGCCTTCTTCAGGCGGTGTGCATCTGGTACAGATGCTTAATATGCTGGAATATTGGCCGCTCAGGGAGTGGGGGCACAACAGTGCACGAACGATTCATCATATGACGGAAGCCATGAAGCTGGCTTATGCTGATCGATCTGAATATCTGGGAGATCCGGATTTTGTCAACGTCCCGCTCACTGGCCTGATCAGCAAAGCTTATGCTGAGGCGCTGGTATCACACATTGATCCGGATCACGCTCGTGTCGCAGAGGCCATCAAACCCGGCCAGCCGCAATTCCATGAAAGCAATCAGACTACGCACTTTTCGGTGATGGATTCAGCCGGCAATATGGTTGCCGTCACTTATACGCTCAACACCAATTTTGGCAGCGGTATTGTCGCACCCGGCACGGGCATCGTGCTCAATAATGAAATGGATGATTTTTCAATCAAACCAGGGATGCCCAACGTGTACGGCGTCATCGGCGGCGAGGCCAATGCGGTTGCCGCAGGCAAACGCCCGCTTTCATCCATGACGCCTGCGTTTGTTTTCAAGGCGGGCAAACCCTGGTTGGTGACTGGCAGCCCCGGCGGGCCACGCATTATTACCACGGTGTTGCAGCAAATCGTAAACGGTATCGACTTTGCCATGAATCCTGCTGAAGCAGCCTCAGCTGCACGCTTCCACCATCAGTGGACACCGGACGAACTGCGACTGGAAAAAGGGATTTCGCCTGATACCTTGCGTCTTTTACAGGAAAAAGGGCATCGCATTGTTATCAAGCCCACCATGGGCCGTACCCAGACTATCCAGCTGCACGGTGATGAACTTTGGGGCTATTCCGACCCGCGCAATCCAGATGGAGCAACCGTGGGGTTTTGAGGGGCCGTCGAAATTTTTCTAAAGCCAAAAAAACGATCGCCGTTATACTCCCCAGCGGTATTCATCAGCGCACCAAGCTGTAACCAGCGAATTCTATTTTATTTGTTAACAAATGGAGAACCCAACCATGCAACACAATCAACAAGGTTTTACTTTGATCGAATTGATGATCGTCGTCGCGATCATCGGCATCTTGGCGGCCGTGGCGATCCCGGCTTACTCGGATTATCAAGCTAAAGCCAAGGTAACGGCCGGTCTTGCTGAAATTTCATCTTTGAAATCAGGTATTGAAGATATAGTAAATGGTGGGGGAGATATTGGAACTACTATTGTTGCCTTCAATAAAACAACCGGTAACTGTGTGATAAAAACTGATATTACCGCTGGCGTTGGTGATGTTGAATGTAAATTAGAAAATGCACCTGCTAAAGTGAATGGCAAAACAATTACTTTAAGTCGTACAGATGCTGGTGTGTGGTCATGCAAGTCTGATATTGGAACAGATGAAGATAAATACCTACCTAAGACTTGCAAGTAAAGTACTGGCTCCTAATCAAATCTTCTAATTTGATTCTATGAAAACCCTGCTTTGGCAGGGTTTTCTGTTTCTGGTGGTATGCAGATGATGATCTTTTTTTGACGGGCGGGCTAAAAGCACTACTTTCCCCTTATTTTCCTAACAAGGTATTTATTATCATGGACAAAGCTATGGCTGAGGGTCAATCCGATCTCTTGCTCCATTCATTGCTGTGCGCAACCACACCAGGCCAGAAAAATCGTATTGTCTGGTCACATCGGGTCGCGAATCTGCTGATGATCGCTGCGTTGGTACTGGTATCAACTCTGCCATTGGTAGTCTGGTTGGAGAATACGCACTGGCATGATCAGCAGCGTATTGGGCAAATATTAACATTGGCAATGGCTGTGATTGCTGCGTTACTGATTTTTGGCCTTGGTAGATTGCGCACACCACTGCTATTGAGTCACATGAATCATCGTCTGTTTGTGTTGGTGATAGTCGCTGCCGGTGTTTTTGCATACCTGGCGCACCAACCACTCTGGGCGTTTACCGAGCTGGCGCTGGGTGTGGCTTGCCTGGGTTTGAGCTGGTTGGTGGCCTCCGTGCGGCGCTTATATGGCATACAAAATGCTGGTGGCCACACGGTAGATCGCGTACTGCTGGCAACGTTGTTCTTTATCTGCGCCAGGCTGGTGGCACGCTTTGACGTATCCTATCTGGCCGCTATCACGAATGGAGAAGGCATACTGGATGCATGGCTGCTGGTGGATGGTTTCTCCAATCCCCGTTTCTTTGGCCAGTTTTTGACGCTGGCATTGCCGTTGCTGGCAGCTCCATTGCTGGTTGAGGGAAATCTGCGCCGCTATGCGCTGGTGGCGGGCGTATTGATCGTGCTGATATGGACAACAGCAATTGTATCGGGGGCGCGCGGCACCTGGCTTGGTTTGGCGTGTGCAACGGTAGTATTTGCTTGTATCGGGCCGATTGGACGCCGTTGGGCACCTCGAAAAACCTATAAATTCTGAAAAGATCTATATATAAAAAATTGATTTTACAGTCAATTTTTTAGAAACGGAATTTTCGAGGTGGCCCTTTGATAATCCGTGCCATCAGGATGCATTTTACCTAACGTCCCAGCGTATCAGAGCGCTGCACCAGCTGATGCAGTAACAAACCCCGTTCTTACCTTCTTCCTGCTGCTTTTCTTCTATTCCTTGCTGTTTTCAGTCTTTGGTACATTCTGAAAGCATGTTGTGTACCTCCTGTAAATTCTGAATTTCATCAAATATCACTTGTGGTATTTGCCTGGCCCGCTTCATTTCGCTCACTCTGTTACACTTCACCAATATATTATTCTGATTACAGGTATAAGCTTATGTTTTTAATGTTAAAAGATTAACAGTAGCTACATCTGTATGTCATTATGGCATTATCTGGTTGGTTGCCAGTTAGTTGGGTGTATGGGGAGTTGAATAAGGTTGATGGTGCGGACACTTGCAATTCTGATGGTTGAGCCTACGGCAGCGGAGGGTGAGCAGGTACGTGGTTTGCTGGAGCAGGGCGGCCTGTCAGCCCAGGTGCATTGTGTGACGACAGATGCGCTGCCGGAGGTATTGCAGCAACAGGAGTGGGATCTGGTGCTGGCGGGTGATCATCCGGATTTGGGCGTGGTGCCGGTACTGGATTCATTGACGGAACTGGGGCTGGATATTCCGGTAATTGTGCTGGTTTCCCGGCAGGATGAGCAGGCCACAGCATGTTTATTTGCTGCGGGAGTACAGGATGTATTGCTGAAATCGGACTCGATACGGCTGATGGCAGCCATCCGGGGTTGCCAGCGGCATATTGAACATTTGCAAGATTTGTGCGAGGCGCAATCCGCACTGGAAAGAAGCGAAGCCCGTTTTCGTGCGATTGCTTCCAATCTGCCGGGGCTGGTGTTCCAGTTTGTACTGGAATCGGATGGCGGCGTTTTCTTTCCGTACGTCAGCGAGAGTTCCAGAACATTGCTCGGGCTTTCTCCCGATTACCTGCAGAAAAATCCGTATGCATTTGCTGGCTTGATTCTGACGGAGGATACGGCGGACTACGATCAATCGTTACAGAACTCGTGCAAACAGCTTTCGGCGTGGAATTGGGAGGGACGTATTCAGGCGCGGGGAGATGCTGATGTGAAATGGATCAGCCTGCGAGCTACACCGCGCCGGACGCCGCGTGGTGCCGTGTTGTGGGATGGAATTATGCTGAATATTACGCGTAATAAACAGATCGAACTGGAAATTGCCCGATCGCGTGCGCAATTGGAAGAGCTTTCGGCATATTCGCAAAAAGCAAAAGAGCAGGAGCGCACACGGATTGCCCGCGAGATTCATGATGATATTGGTGGGACTCTGACGGCGATCAAATGTGAATTGGTGCCTTGCCTGGATAACTCCAGCCGTGCGCCGGAGTTTTATCGCAACAAGGCCGCAGCGGTGGAATCGCTGGTGGATATGGTGATTGACAGCACGCGCCGGATCGCGCTCGATTTGCGACCAGGTGTGCTTGATTGCGGAATTGTAGCAGCGGTGCAATGGCAGGCCCGTGAATTTAATCAGCGTACCGGGATTGCTTGTGCTGTGGTGTGTGATGATGAGGAAATTTCACTGGATGGAGATCTGGCCGTGGCGATTTTTCGGGTTTTTCAGGAAGCGCTGACCAACATCGCCAAGCATGCGGATGCATCGGAAGTGCGGGTGAAATTGTCCGAAGCGAGTGGCGAAGTGTATCTGGAAGTGGCAGACAATGGCTGCGGCATTACGTACCCGGATATGGAGAAGGTAAATTCGTTCGGCATACGTAGTATGCGCGAGCGCTGCCAACAGCTTGGCGGGCGGTTTCATATTCAGGGTGAACCCCAGACGGGTACGGGGGTGATGATCTGGATTCCGGTGAATGGGCAGTCTTCATCGTCTTATCAGGATGAGTGGCCGGATTGAGGGATGAAACATGAGACAAGGAATGTCAGCTGATAGGGTGAGGATGTAATCATGATCAAGGTGATGATCACTGATGATCATGCAATTGTGCGCCAGGGGCTCAAGCAGATTCTGAGCGAGACCGGTGACATCAGCGTAACCGGGGAAGCGGAAAGCGGTTTCCAGGCGATGAAGGTTGTGCGTCAACAGGATTTTGATGTGATGTTGCTGGATATTTCATTGCCAGATCGGAACGGGCTGGATGTGCTCAAGCAAATCAAGAAGGAACGGTCGAATCTGGCAGTGCTGATGCTGAGCATGCACAATGAAAGCGAGTTTGCGATCCGTGCCCTCAAGGCGGGGGCGGCTGGTTATCTGAACAAGCAGAGTGCGCCGGCGCAACTGGTTACCGCGATTCGTCAGGTTGCATCCGGCCAGAAATTCATTACCCCCGCGCTGGCAATGGAGCTGGCAAACGCAATTACCTCGAATACAGATCGGCCGCTGCACGCTTCATTATCCGACCGGGAATTTCAGACGTTGTGCCTGATTGCTTCCGGCAAAGGGCTTTCCGAAATTTCAGAAGAAATATGTCTGAGCCCGAAAACTGTCAGTGTTTATCGTGCCAGGTTATTGGAAAAACTGAAGCTTACCAACAACAGCGAATTAATCCGCTACGCCATCATGCATCACCTGGTCGATTGACCCCTTTCCTGCGCTCTTTGAGCCTGGTGATTGCAATCACCTTATACAGCTTGCAGTAAAACAAGATTACATGATTGAGCTGTATTCCAAATAAATCCGCTATTAATCGGCTGTCACTTCAAGCACAAAACTTCCAGCAGCAGTGATGTCGGAATGGACACACCACGTTCTTGGGCGGGACACCGCGCAGGGGACAGATGGGCCGAACATCAACGGCTTGTTGTTGCTCATGGCTCCATTTCTTCATCGTTGCGGTCTTCATTGTTGGCATCCTGGCGCACGGCGGGCAGTTGCTTGAGCAACTCCGGCAGTGCTGTCTGCACGGTGTTCCACACCACATCAAGGTTGATGTCGAAGTAGCCGTGGGCGATGCGGTTGCGCATGCCACGCATATTGCGCCACGGCACTTGTCCGTGTGCCTGAGCGAACTCAGCATAGTTATCTATCACTTTCGTGACAGCCTCGCCGATGATGATGAGACTCATGATGACGGCTTGTTGGGTTCGCTTGTCCTCAAGGAAATCCTCTTTGGTCAAACCTTCTACGAAACTGCAGGCATCGGTAGCGGCCTGCTGCATGTGGTCCAGGTAGTCGGGCAGGCGGTTATCGCTCATACCGGTTGCGCCTCTGCGAGCACCTTGGCTCGGAACTTCGGCGGCAGGTCTCCGGGTGTCCGCAGATCGACATGGAGGCCGAGCAGCGATTCCAGCTCGATCTGTAGGCCGCCCAGGTCGAACAGCGTCGCACCAGGTAGCGTATCCACCAGCAGATCGATGTCGCTGCCATCCCGGTCGGTACCATGCAACACTGAGCCAAAAACGCGTGGGTTCGCCGTGCGAAAGCGGCTCACCACTTCGCGCACCGCACTTCGCTTCATGTCAAGCACAACAGACGGGCGCATGGGTATCCTTCCTTATTGAAACTCGTTGAGATGATATGCAATCAAGAATGGAATTTTAAGAACTATTTTCAAGAATCGCAATGCCTTGCGCTTCATTCTGTGTGGCTGGGTTTTTTAGAAGTTGCCCTAAAGTTTCCATAGGTAATAGCCGTTGATCCGCAATGTAACCGGAAGAAATACAGCGATCGGGTTCATTTTTTCACTGGGGCACTAATCCGGTCAGGATCACAAAACAGTTTTATCTATGGAAACAATGAAATGACTGTATCTATCAGCAAGGGTTTTACCATGGTTGAGCTGATGATCACTATCAGTATTGCCTCCATCCTGCTTGCCGTGGCTGTTCCAGGCTACCAATCCCTGATGCGGGAATCGCGCTTGACCGCACAAGCCAATGAACTGATGACTGCGCTGCACTATGCCCGTTCTGAAGCAGTGAAGCGGGGAGGGAGAATCACCATCTGCAAAAGCCCGGATGGTGCAACTTGTAATGACGGTAGCTGGCAGGATGGCTGGCTGGTTTTTAGCGATGCGGGTACGGCTGGTGCTGTCGATAGTGACGATGAAATATTGAGAGTCTTCCCAAAATTGAATGGAAGCTCATTGAAAGGTGGGGGTAATTTTAGTAGCAGAATTTCATATTTGCGTAATGGGCGTAGTCAAGGTAATAACAATCTGCCAAATGGAACATTTACCTTATGTAATCAGAATGATGCACGCAAAATTGTGATTAATGTTTCTGGTCGGGCAAGAGTAGAAAAAGCGGGATGTCCGTCAAACAAGGAGTTTCTCGATGAGAGTAAAAATGATGGCTAAGCAGAATTCTTCTTCTGTGCATGCTCAAGCTGGTGCCGGCATGATCGAAGTGCTGGTGGCCATCATTGTTCTTTCGATTGGACTGCTTGGGCTGGCAGGGCTGCAAACCGCCGGATTGAAGAATAACCAGAGTGCTGGTTTCCGTTCAACTGCCACCATGATGGCATACGGCATTCTGGACAGTATGCGGGCAAACCGGGTTGCAGCGGGAGAAGGTAGCTACAACCATGCGATCTCGGAAGATACTGCTTCAGAGGATGAAACGGAGGAGGAGACGGAGGAGGAAACGCAGACAGAAGCCGGGATTCCCGGGGATGTTAAACCCTGGTTGGAAGAGCTTGCTCTGCGTCTGCCGGATGGTACCGGCGCTGTTAATGTGGATGCTGACAATAAAGTGACCATCACCATTCAGTGGGATGACAGCCGTGGTGCATTGGCCGCGCAGCAATTTGTCATGACTACCCGGCTGTAACAGGTGACATGAAAAGTATGCGGGCAAATCAGGCATTCAGTCGAAGTCAGCATGGCCTGACGCTGGTAGAAATGATGGTGGCCATGACCATCGGGTTGGTGCTGCTCGGTGGTGTGATCACCGTGCTGACTGCCAGCCAGCAGACTTACCGTGTTAACGAAGCAATGGCGCGTATGCAGGAAAACGCGCGCTATGCCTTCCAGCTTTTGTCTCGCGATATTCGTATGGCGGGATATCGCGGCTGTGTGGGTGATGTTGTTGCTATAACCAATGTACTTAATAATAAAAATGATTTTTTGTGGAGATTTGATCGGCCTCTGGAGGGATTCGAAGCAACCAACGCAAGCGGCTGGACACCTGCTTTACCGTCTGAAGTAACTTCTCCATTGAAGGGAGGAGATGTAGGGCGAGATGTCATTGTGGTAAGAGGAGTAGAGGGTAGTTACGCCAGAGTAATTTCCCATGCATCTGAGTCGGCCGATCCAGGAGTTGAATTAGGTAGTGATTTTGGAAAAGAACTACAAAATTATTTTGATAAATCGAATCCTAAATCGCCTTTTATAGTACTGGTAAGTAATTGTCGAAACACTGCCATTTTTCAGGTGACCGGTATTAATAATATATCTGATAAAAAGTTTTTGGAGCATGCTACAGGTGGTAGCAGTGTAGAGCCAGGAAATGAAAAAGAGATGGGTGAAATATTTCTCAACGGAGAAATAGTACGAATTAGCACCAGGGCTTATTACATTCGGAATAATCCAGGAAAAATCCCTGCTCTGTATTGGAAAAAAGGGAAGGATGATGCCGATGAACTGGTTGAGGGCATTGAAAATATGCAAATTCAATACGGTGAAGATACCAACGGGGACAGGGCTGTGGACATTTATCGCACAGCGGATCTGGTGGCAGATTGGGAGAATGTTGTCAGTGTACGCATCGATCTGCTGGTGCGATCCGTGGAAAATAATATTGCCACCCAGCCACAGACTTATACCTTTAACGGTGAGACCGTAACACCGACTGACCGGCGGTTGCGACAGGTATTTTCCACTGTAATCTCGTTGCGCAACCGCGCTCCCTGATGATTCTTCCTGGAGAGTAGAAAACATGGATGCGGATTTCTCGGCAGATTCCGGCAACAATAAAGATCAGTTTTTTAAACCCCGGCAAGTTGCTTCACCGGTGGTTCGTCACGTTTCGTTCACGGTTAGAATCCGGTTTCTTCACAATCATTCAGGTGGATCATCGCAAGCAGTGCCAGAACCTTCCGTGATCACACCACGCACCAGAACCTACCGGCATCACGAGTTACGCAACAGCGGGATGTTCCAGCACCTTGTCACCTGGTTATCTGGATTACTTCCTGCGCCATCGCTTGGTGGTCGCAATGACAGAATAAATGTTGCTTCCACGCAGCGGGGCGCTGTATTGATAACCGGATTGATTTTCCTGGTGGTTCTGACATTACTCGGTACAACTGCTCTGCAGAGCACGATTCTGGAAGAAAAAATGGCAGGCAATCTGCGTGATGAAACACTGGCTTTCCAGGCAGCAGAAGCGGCGCTGCGATCGGGAGAACGGTTTCTTGAACAGGTCACTATTCCGGAATTTAATGGCTCAAACGGGTTGTATCACCACGCCTGCTCTTCAGCGTCAAATCCTGATACAGAGGGCGAAGAGGTAGATGAACCCCATTCATGCTCACCAACACCAGATCCTGTCACTGGAATGGCTTGGGATGCTGATGATAGTAGAGAGATTGATGTCACCATGGATGGTGTGGCCAACCAGTCACGCTATTTTATCGAGCAGCTTCCCAGTGTTCCACAGATGGGGGACGGAGGGAGTGCGCAGCAATCCGGTGCATCGCTTAATGCAAATATGTTTCGCATCGTGGCGCGTGGAACAGGGGGTACAGAGACAGCTATCGTTTTGTTGCAAAGCACTTATCGGCGGTAGAAAAGGAATTGATGATGAAAACTGTTCTTAGCGTGATAAGAGCCTGGATGTTCATGGCGTGCTTCCTTTGCATGCTGATTCGCGCCGAGAGTGCGGGAGCAACATTGCCACTATCTGATGTGCCGTTATTTTTGACTACTGCAGTGGATCCCAATGTTATTTTTACACTGGATGATTCCGGCTCGATGCAGTTTGAAATCATGCCGGATAGCCTGATTAAATCAAGTGTGCGCTTTGTTTACCCCAGAGTAAGCAGTACTTATGGGGGCGACAGTTACAGTAATTACGTAGTCGGCTTTGATTTGAATAATAAATATACAGCTTCTCTGCGCTCCAGCCATGTCAATAAAATCTACTACGACCCGACCGTGCGCTATCTGCCTTGGAGCAAGGCTGACGGGTCGTTAATGGATAACGCAAGCATCACTTGTGCCCCGCATAACCCGTTCAATACTGCTGCGGGTTGCCGTAACCTAACCGTGGACAATACACAGAGTGCGGCCTGGCTCAAAGATAATGGTTCTTTGACAGATACAGAATCTCAAACTTTTTATCCGGCTGTCTATTTTCGCTACAAAGGAAGTGGGAATTACAACTTAGCCAGTAGCTACGCTCAGGTTGAAATCAAGCCGGAAAATGCCCCTTTTAATGGAGGGGAAAATCGGACTGATTGTGCTGATTCATCGGCGTGTATCTACGCTGAAGAAATCCAGAATTTTGCTAACTGGTACACCTATTACCGTTCCCGGATTTTACTGGCGCGTGCCGGTGTCGGCCGAGCTTTCGCGGCACAGGGCAACAGCATGCGTGTGGCTTTCGGTGCGATCAATAAAGGTAGCAGCAGTAGTAATAAGATTGATGGAATATCGACGAGCACACTGATCACCGGAGTCAGGCAGTTTGCTGGACAGGAGCGTGAGGATTTCTTCAACAGTCTGTATAACCATATTATTCCAGCTGCTAATACACCATTGCGTAGAGCAATGCAGAGTGTCGGTGAATATCTGAAGCGCGCCGACGATAAAGGGCCATGGAGCACTACGCCGGGGCAGAGCGGTGGTAGTCAGCCGGTTTGCCGACAGAATTATCATGTCCTGATGACAGATGGTTTCTGGAACGGCCCCAATCCTTCCGAAATAGGCAATGCGGATAATACGGACGGCAGCAAACTCACTAATCATTTTCCCAATACATCACCAGCCACTTATCAGTACAAACCGGCACCGCCGTACAAGGATGGCTTTAGTAATACCTTGGCCGATGTGGCGATGCATTACTGGAAAACTGATTTGCGTACTGATCTGGATAACAAGGTACCGACTAATGCCAATGATCCAGCATTCTGGCAGCATATGGTCAATTTCACTGTCGGACTGGGAGTTGAGGGTACGTTAGGTGATCTGTTACCAGGTAGCTCCGGTGGGCCAGCAGCCTGGCCGGATCCAACGGATGCTGATGCTTATAAGATCGACGATCTCCGGCATGCAGCGGTCAATAGCCGTGGGGAATTTTTCAGCGCGCAGGATCCAGCCGCTTTTGCCGCTGGATTGACGAATGCGCTGACCAATATTACCGCTCGGGTCAGTTCAGCCGCTGCAGTAACGACCAATACCAGCCGGCTTAATAGCGGTGCACAGATTTATCAGGCAAAGTTCAACAGTGCTGACTGGAGCGGGCAACTGCTGGCGTTTAATCTGGAAGCTGATGCCTCACTGGGACTGCTGCAATGGGAGGCTTCTGAACAATTGCCGGAACATGCCAGTCGCAAGATTTTTACCCATAACGGTACTGCTGGCCTGGCATTTACCGCTGCTAATTTTTCTTCATTTTCAGCAGTACAACAGACCGCGTTGGATACAAGTACAAATGGAGTCAATGATGACCAGGGATTACAGCGATTAGCCTGGCTGCGTGGGGATCAAACAACAGAAGTTGGGCAGGGCGGCGCATTTCGCAAACGTAACAACGGCGTACTGGGCGATATCGTCAATTCCGATCTATTGTTCGTCAAGACTCTGGATTTTGGTTACGACGCATTCTTGGACGGAACGCCAGGGAAGGCGTCCTATTATGCCTATGTGCAGTCGAACAACAGTCGTATTCCCATGGTTTATACCGGGGCGAATGATGGCATGCTGCATGCTTTCAGTGCTGAAACCGGCAAAGAGCTGTTCGCTTACATTCCCGCTGCTGTTTATCCTCAATTAAGTAAATTGACTGATTCCGGTTATGTGCATCGCTATTTTGTTGATGGCAACGCCTATGCCGGAGATGCCTACATTGGTGCAACACCCGCCTGGAAAACAGTATTGCTGGGAACGCTGGGAGGGGGCGGTAAAAGTATATTTGCGTTGAATATTACCGATCCAGCCAATTTCTCTGCATCAGATGTGATGTGGGAATTTACCGATGTGGATCTGGGTTTCGTTCACGGTCAGGCAAAAATTGCACGATTGAATGATGGTTCCTGGGCGGCAATCATCAGTAACGGCTACAACAGTACCAGTGATAAGGCGTACTTGCTGATTGTTGATCTACAAACAGGGGCACTGATCAAAAAAATTCCAACCAATAACAGTACAAATAATGGCCTTTCCAGCCCGGCACTGGTGGATACCAATAACGACAAGATCATTGATGTTGTTTACGCAGGGGATCTGCAGGGCAATGTCTGGAAATTTGATTTGTCAAAAAATAGCTCGGCACAGTGGGATGTGGCGTATAAATCTGGCAGCGTCGGTGTACCCTTGTTTACGGCCAGGAATACCAGCAATCAGGTACAACCAATTACTTCTCCTTTGGAAGTGGGCTACCACAAACAGGGAGGGTATATGATTTTCTTTGGCACCGGCCAGTTCATCGCCTCTGGTGACGCCACCGATAAAAAGGTGCAAAGTCTCTACGGTATCTGGGATAACAGTGGCCGGATTTCAGAAACAGATCGCAGTGTATTACAGCCGCAAACCATCCTGACGGAAACCGTTGTTCCTCCTTTTGAACGTACCATATCCGATAATGGAATAGACTGGTCAGCCAAGCGTGGCTGGTATATCGATCTGCTGCAACCTCCGGAAGGAACGCAACAGGGCGAGCGTTCAGTCGTTATGCCGATGCTGAATTTCGGGCGGATTATTTTTACCACGCTGATTCCTTCCATCGATCCATGCGAAGCGGGCGGGCGTAACTGGTTGGTATTGCTCAATGCTGAAAATGGGGGAATGATGTCTCCGCCGCAGTTTGATACCAATGGGGATGGCAAGCTGGACGGTAGCGATCGAATCATTGCTGCCGTAGGCTCAGATGGAATTCGTAGTGAATCGGTTGCTATCAGTGCCGGTAGCTTGACGCATCTGATCGCGGCAACTACCACAGGGGCAGTGGAGAAAGTGACGATCAGCAACGGCGCTCCGCCGCCGCGCCGATCCTGGAAACAGATACAGTAAACAGGAGGACCAGTTAAATGAACCTGGCTCGGATGTATACGAAAAATCACGGCTTTACGTTGATCGAGACGATGATCGTGGTGGCTATTATCGGCATTCTGGTAGCGATTGCCTATCCTTCCTACCAGGAGCATGTACGGCGGGGTAATCGGGTGGAGGCCAGCGGTATTCTGTTGGAAATGGCACAATTGCTGGAACGCAATTACACTGAAGCTAATCGTTATGATCAGACTGGCGCGGGAGGCGATTTTGCATTGCCGGTGACGCAATCACCGCGAACGGGTACGGCAAAATATACCATCCGGTTTGCAGAAGACACTCCAACACAAAATAGTTATACGCTGGAGGCGGTGCCGACAGGTTCTATGGCAAGTGATACCTGCGGTACCTTATCGTTGACTCATACAGGTGTGCGAGGAGCAGGCGGAGTGACAGGAGCAGAAGTTATTGCCAAATGCTGGCAGTAAATAAGCTATCAGGCTGCACCCGATCGGGTGCGATGATGTTCAGTCAGGTTTTCAATACGCAGGTCAACATCAACTTTTGCCCAGGTCTTGATTTCATTATTCAGTAGCGTATCGGTCAGCGGATAGCGTTCCAGCCAGGTTTGCGGAATGCGTAATGTGCAACGCCTTCCACTCATGGATAGCATCAAGGCTGGCAAATCAACCTGGGTACGGCTGCGGTAAAAAATTGTAGCGATACGCAAGGCAACTGAACGAGCAAGGTTAATGGGGTGGCTAAGGAAATCCCCGGTTTTGGCAAGCGAGCCATGGTGCGATAGCACCAGCTGACCTAACTGGGATTGCTCCATTCTGGAAAAGCCAGGCATATCGGCGTTATCGAGAATATAAGCAGAATGTTTGTGGTAGCCGGTATGGGCCACCGAAATGCCGATTTCATGTAAACGCGCTGCCCAGGAAAGCAATTTCAGTGCATTCTCAGCTTTTTCCTGATCGGGGTAATCCGCCAGGAGTTGTTTGCCAAGCAAAATCGCAAGTGATTCAATCCGGGTTGCCTGCTGCAAATCCACCCGGTAGCGCTGCATGAATTCCTGTACGGAGACTTCACGCATATCTTCTTTGTGAAAGCGCCCCAGCATGTCGTAGAGTACACCCTGACGCAGTGCGCCGCTGGCAATTTCCATACGCTTGATCTTCAGCTCTGTAAAAATAGCGCTCATGATGGCAAATCCACCCGCAATAATTATTCTGCGGCTGGGGTTTAAGCCTGGAATTGCCAGCTTTCTGAGATCACCTGTTTTAAGCAGGAATTCGCGCAGTTTTTCCAACCCTGCGAGTGTGATGATTTCTGCATCATCGCTGTCGTTATAGCCGTTTATTGCGAGGATGTGTGCCAGTGCGCGCGCGGTGCCGGAAGAGCCATAGGCTTTTTGCCAGTATGATGAGGAGAACTCAGCGGTGGCGGCCTGTATTTCGGAACGTGCGGCCAGCTCGGCATATTTCAGCGAGTCTTTGGTGAGCTTCCCATCAGGAAAAAAATACTGGCTGTAGCTGATACAACCAATGGGAAGACTTTCCAGTTTGCTGGATTTCAGTTGGCTGCCGATGATCAGTTCGGTGGAGCCACCACCAATATCGACGACGAGCAGAGCGTCATCCGAAGGAGGCAAGCTGTGCGCCACACCAAGAAAAATCAACCGGGCTTCTTCGTAGCCTGCAATGATTTCGATAGGAAAGCCCAGTGCATTTTCAGCTTTTTGCAAAAAACCTGCTGCATTTCTGGCAACACGCAGCGAGTTTGTGCCCACCACTCTGACGGCATGATACGGCAGTCCCCGTAAACGCTCGCCAAACCGTTCCAGGCAGGCGAGTGCACGGTTTTGTGATGCCTCGTCCAGCGTCTGATCTTCGGATAATCCCGCTGCAAGCTGTACCATTTCTTTCAGATTATCCAGCAGGTAGAGTTGCTTTTCTTCTACCCTGGCGACCTGCAGATGAAAACTGTTGGAACCCAGATCAACGGCAGCGAGCGTTGAGTATGCGTGCATGATGCGGGGGCTGGTTCTGAACGGTTTATTTACTGACTTCGCGTTCAATTTCATCCGCCGATACATGGCGGACATCCTTCCCCTTAACCAGGTAGACAATATATTCCGACATGTTTTTGGCATGATCACCGATCCGTTCGACTGCCTTAGCGGCAAACAATATTTCGATCGCGGTAGAGATTTTGCGGGGATCTTCCATCATGAACGTAATCAAATGGCGGATGATCGAGCGAAATTCCTCATCCACCTGTTCATCCTGGCGCACGATTTCTGCGGAGGCGTTCGGATCCAGCCGGGCAAAAGCATCAAGCGCCTTGCGCAACATGTCGATGGCAATGGCGGCAATATGTCGTATCTCAACAAAACGCGGCATGTGCATGCGATCTGCAGCGTAGATCAGCTTTGCCATACGGGCGATCTTGGTCGCTTCATCACCAATTCTTTCCAGATCAGTAATAGTATTGATCACAGTCATGATCATGCGCAAATCAATAGCGGTGGGCTGCCTGCGCACGATAACCTGGGAACAGAGCTCATCGATCTTTATTTCCATGGCATTGACGCGATGATCATTGTCAATGATCTGTTCAATCATGTGCTCATTACCGTCAGTCAATGCCTCCACTGCGTTCTTGATCTGTTCCTCGACAAATCCGCCCATCTGTAATACCCGTGTGCGGATTTCTTCGAGATCAGCATCAAATTTTTTTGAGACATGTTCTTTATTAATCACGTTATTTACCATCTTTTTTCTCCTGCGCGTTCAAGAAACCCATCTTAAGTTCGACAGTTCCCTGGAATCTGTTCAAAGTCTCGATCAAGGGATGCAGTGCCAGGCAAAATTGAACGAGAAAGCGGAGCAGACTTGAAGTATGTGAGCATTTTGAGTTCAATTTCAACGCCGTAATGCGCCTTTCAGCGAGATATTGAACAAGTTCCTAGATCGTAATGGTTTCCACGCCCTGATCAGTACCCATCAACAGTACATCAGCGCCTCGTCTGGCAAACAGGCCGTTGGTCACCACCCCTGTGATCTGGTTGAGCGTGCTTTCCAGCTCAACCGGATTCATGATATTTAGATTATGTATGTCGAGAATTACATTGCCATTGTCAGTGATGAAATCCTGACGCCAGGCTGGTTGTCCGCCCAGTAATGCAATTTCCCGGGCGACATAACTGCGTGCCATCGGAATCACCTCCACCGGGAGCGGAAATTTTCCCAATACCTTGACCAGCTTGCTTTGATCAGCAATACAGATAAACTTCCGAGCGACGGCTGCAATGATTTTTTCACGTGTCAGTGCGCCGCCACCACCTTTGATCATGTGCATGTTCCGGGTAATTTCATCTGCGCCATCAATATATACCGGGAGGTCAGCAACAGAATTGAGGCTCAAAACCTCAATGCCATGTTGCTTCAGACGGGCTGCGGTTGCTTCGGAGCTTGCCACGGCCCCTTCAATCTTGTGTTTGATTTTAGCCAGTTCATCAATAAAAAGATTGGTGGTCGATCCTGTTCCGATACCGATGATTTCACCTACCTGCACATACTGCAGGGCTGCTTGTGCCACTGCCCGTTTTTGTTCGTCTTGTGTCATGATGATTTTAATAATTGGTTCTTGAAATAGTGCTCTTATTGAGAAGGACTCGGAGCGCTTGCGCATCCTTCTCCTGTTTGACAGCAAGCGTATCATAACTTGGTGACAGTATAATTACCGATTCAGTGAGTTTTTCCGCATATTTATTCTATTCCAGCCCCGGTTTTCAATGCGCGCGATCAAATTACTTCCCGATGGATTAATCAGTCAGATAGCAGCTGGAGAAGTCATCGAACGCCCGGCTTCAGTACTGAAAGAATTACTGGAAAATTCCATCGATGCCGGTGCAACTGAAATTACGGTCAATATCGCACAGGGTGGATTGAAACTGATCCGTGTGACCGATAACGGCAGCGGCATTCCCGCAGAAGAACTGCCGCTTGCACTCACACGTCACGCAACCAGCAAAATTGCCAGCCAGGAGGATTTGCACAGCATCACCAGCCTGGGATTCCGGGGGGAAGGGCTGGCCAGTATCGCGTCAGTTTCGTATTTGTCGCTCATCAGTCATCAACCCGCTGGCAAACATGCCTGGGAAATCCGCAGTGAGGGGACACGGTTAATGTCGCCGGAGCCTTCATCCCACATGGCGGGCACTACGGTTGAAGTCCGGGATCTGTTTTTCAACCTGCCTGCCCGCCGCAAATTTCTTAAAACAGAAGCTACAGAGTTTGCCCACTGCGAAGAAGTTTTTCGGCGGATGGCACTTTCCCACGCTGATATTACCTTTACGCTGCAGCACAATGGAAACCTGCGCAGCCACTGGCAGGCGGCAGAGGCTGCAGAGCGTATCGGAGCCGTACTTGGCGAAGAATTTGCCGGAGCGGCTACCTGGATGGACGAACAATCCGCCGGCATAGGTTTGCAGGGGATGCTGGCATTGCCCGCGTATTCACGCGCCACCCGCGACATGCAGTATTTTTTTGTCAATGGACGCTTCATCCGCGACAAGCTGATTACCCATGCCCTGCGCGAAGCCTATCGTGATGTGCTGCACCTTGATCGTCATGCCGCTTTCGTGCTGTATCTGGCGATTGATCCTGAACAGGTGGATGTCAACGTACATCCGACGAAAACCGAAGTCCGCTTTCGCGAAGCGCGGGCCATCCACCAATTTATTTACCACGGCGTCAGTAAGGCGCTGGCTCTACCCCGCTCGGGTGTAGCATCCTCCTCTCCTGTCGGGGCCGTGTGGCCAGGTGCGCAGGATGCATCTGTTGATCCAACACGCACCGGTTTTACACCGGCTGTGCCGACGTTGAACTACCCCAGGCAAGCACGGCTGCCATCAGAAAGGGTGGCGCAGCCTTTTAATTTTTATCAGGTTCTATCCGGCGGAAAATCCGGTGCCACTGCCATGCAGAATCAACTCCGACAAACCGGAGAAAGGGAAAGCGATGAAAATCTGGCCATGCCCCCGCTGGGCTTTGCGTTGGGGCAGCTTCGCGGCATCTATATCCTGGCGCAAAACCAAAAAGGATTGGTGATTGTAGACATGCACGCCGCGCACGAACGCATTGTCTACGAGCAGTTGAAGACACAACTGGATCAACAAGTATTATCCGCACAACGATTGCTGATCCCGGTTACATTTCACGCAGATAGCCTCGACATCGCGACAGTCGAGGAAAATCAGGCACTTTTGCAGCAACTGTGTTTTGAAGTGAGCACGCTGTCCGCTACCACGCTTGTTATACGCACAGTCCCCGCCACGCTGCAGCATGCTGATGCGGAAAAATTGGTACGTGCTCTGCTGGATGAAATCAGGAATGGCGATCCCGCTCAACTGCTTGCCGCCCGTCGTAATGAATTATTGGCCACCATGGCCTGCCACGGTGCCGTTCGCGCTAACCGGCAATTAACACTGATTGAAATGAATGAACTGCTGCGCAAAATGGAAGTAACCGAGCGCTCGGATCAATGCAATCACGGCCGACCTACCTGGTTTGAAATCAGCCTGGCTGAACTGGATAAAATGTTTATGCGCGGCAAATAGCCATGGGCCCATTACTTCTAAAAGCTTACTTATCTTGCTACTTGAGATCGCGATAAAAATTCTCGTGCGGACGGACCAAAGGACAGCAGTTTCAGGCAATCCTCATCGAGAATACGATAAGCCATGCATAACTGATTCGATAATCGGACTTGTCGACTCGAATGCCTTGCGGATCTTTCAGGATGGCGAGTAATGGCACGCGCTGCCTCGTTCAACTTGGATTGCTGTGGAGGGGTAGTTTTTTTAAAGCACGCTTGAAGGTGGGGGTAGCAAGCCCACTTGTGGTTGACGTTGCCAGACAGCCATTTGCAATGCATCACACATCGTCTGGATAGCAATCGGCAGCCAGAAATCCCCGAACAGCCGGCATACACGCCAACCACTTCAATACGAATGGGTCACCCAGGATCGGGATTCTGGTGGTTGATCTATCAGCCACCATCGTTCCCACCGTAATAAACAGATAATTCCTCCATTACTCGTTGATTAAGATCAACTTCAAACGCAGCAGAATACCTGAAACCTCATTTTTGAAATTTCAAAGGAGTTGATTGACTCCTGATCAGAGTAGCGAGCCGCCGCGAAGCTGACCGAATAAGAAAGGCGTAATCAGAACAAAAGATGGCGATATTTCATTCATGAAGTTTTTTTAATTCAAAACTTTACTGAATAATGCGTTTTGTTATGCACCTATTTTCAAAGAAGCATGCACCGCTTGCGGTGCGTACTAAATGTTAGGCCCACCAAGGGTTAAGCATGGAAGATATAAGAGAATTACTAGCTAAAATGGAAAAGACACGAGAAAAGAAACTTGTCGAGCACAAGAAACATCTTGCGTCAGAAGAATATCAGAGTGCATTACGCCTTCTTAATGTTGTGACTACTGATTTTATAAAGGGCATGAAGGCATGCTCAATGTATTGCAGTCGCGGAGCTGAATTTAGAGACAACTCACTTTCTTTAAGTCATATTGATGACTATTTCATGTCAGCAATTATGATCATGATAATGTTAACGGAAGGGGGGATTAATCCTGCAAAACGAGAAATCCGATACTTGATTGATTCAAGTATGCGTTATCTCTTTGTAGATCAACAGCTTTGGCGTGGGAGTATCAAAGAAAAACTGATGTACTTTGACAAGAAAGTCGATAAATCAAATATTAAGTACATAAACGATATTGACCTCCACATGATAAAGTCTTCGGCTCTAAAATCCGCATTCAGGTCTGAATATAAAACAACCTATTACAAAGCCTGTGAATATGTTCACGCATCTACTAAACAAATAGAGGAGCGTTTTTCTCTGTATGAGCAAGGAATCACAATCGGACTTGACCGAGCGGAGCAGCTTCAAGAAGTCGCTGAATTATTGAGTGAGGTTTACTCCTCCCTTCTGGTTTTTACATTTCATGCTGCTGGCGTAAGTACAATAGGAGATTTGATGGTTGATACTCTTTCTCCTCAAGATGGCTGGGTTTATAACGGTAACCAATATATTTCAGAAATTGACAGACACTTCGACTACAAGCATGAAAGGAAGGAGCTGATCGTGCAACTTGAGGAAACTCGTACAAATAGAGCTTGGCCTAACAAGGCATTACAGCGGACAAGCCGCTGAATGCGGTGTTAGGCCCATTCATCACATGAACATAACAGAATGCATTTACGCCATTAGAAAAATTCAAAATTTCATCTCAAAAATTGATGAAAATGAGCTTTACGAAAAAATTGAGTCTCTTGGGATTTCAGAGGAAAGAAGAAATATTCTGCTAGAAATTATAAAAGAACCCATAAATAATTGGATTTCAGATTATGATACCTTCGACGTTCTTTAACGTGGTCAAGTAAAATCGGACACCTCAGTTAAGCTGCTTTTATCGATTTTGCTGCTTCTGCTTCATATTGATTCGGACTTTTGTAATCCAGGTATGAATGCAGTCTTTGGTTATTATAAAACACGGCGATATAC
>JACDJA010001294.1_pt1 | contig 21572 bp, 15 predicted proteins | sample 7449241 | NCBI WGS metagenome assembly JACDJA01 (sample SAMN14253289, study PRJNA609438) | sludge metagenome | isolation source: initial anaerobic sludge | collected 2018-12-20 | reverse complement strand
GCCGGTCAGCGTCCCCATGAAACGGTACTCCATCACCCCGACCATCATCAGCGGCAACAGCCGGTAGACCATGATTCCGGCCGAGTTGGGCTGGTTGAAGATCAGCCCCTTGCCGGCCAGCTCCGCTGCCAGGCGCTCGACCTCGTCAGCCGTCTTGCCGCTGCTTTCCACCAGTTGGCCCAGGGTCTGGGAAGGGGCCTTGTCAAAGGCGGCGATCAGCGCCAGGGCCTCCGGAGCGTCGCCCACCACCTCGGCCACGATGGCCCGGGCCGTCTCGCCGGCCGGAAACGGCACCATGCCCTGGCGGCAGATCACCTCGGTGGCTTTTTTTAGCTGTTTTTCCATGGATGCGGATGTCACTGGATTTCCTTTTTCGGGGTGAGCGTTGAAAAAAGATCGGACAGATTGCGGATCATGGCATGTCAGGATCGGCGGTGGCCACCGACGGGTATCAGCGCGCCACCCGCCTGGTCAACCGGGTCTCCAGCATCCGCAGCAGGTGGGAAATGCTGAGGGTCATCACCAGATAGACCATCGCCACGGCCAGGTACACCTCGAAGGCCCGGAAGGACACCGCCACAATCTCCTGACCGGTGCGCAGCAGCTCCCCCACTCCGATGACCATGAGCAGGGAGGTATCCTTGAGGCTGATGATGAACTGGTTGCCCAGGGGCGGGATCATTCGACGGAAGGCCTGGGGCCAGATGATGTAGCGCATGGTCTGGTAACGGTTCAGGCCGATGGACCGGCCCGCCTCGGACTGACCGCGGTCGATGGACTGCACCGCCCCGCGGACGATCTCGGCGATATAGGCCCCGGAATTGATAGCGATGACGATGATGCCGGCCATCAGGGGCGGAATCCGGATCCCCACCGCCATGGGCACCCCGTAGTAGAGGAACATGGCCTGGACCAGCATGGGGGTGCCGCGGATGGATTCCACGTAAACCCCGGCGATCTTGCGCAGGACGAAAGAGCGGGCCAGTTTCATGAGCCCGGTCAGGGCCCCGAGGACAAAGCCCAGGGAGAGCCCGCCGGCGGTGATGGCCACCGTGAGCTTGAGCCCCCGCATCAGCATGGGGATGGTCTCGAAGACCACCTGGATTTCAAAATTGAACGCCATGTTCCGTGACTGGGAACCGGCGACGCCAGGGTCGCCGGTTCCGGCAAAGCTCGATGATCCGGCTTTAATCGTTCGCAAGAAATCCCGAATCGTCATGCCCGGCGAAGCGGGAAACCTCTCCGTAAGTCGCTTTATCTGCCGATTTCAATGTCGATTATTTGGGCTCGGTGCCAAACCACTTGAGGTACAGGTCGCGGTAGGCGCCGTCTTCCTTCATCTGTTTCAGCGCCGCGTTGACCTTTGCCACCAGTGGACTTCCCTTGGGAAATCCGATGCCGTAAGATTGGCCCATGTACAGCGGCCCCACCACTTTGACCTGCCCCTTGCCCGCGGTGCGCATGAAATCGGCGATCACCGGAGAGTCGAAAATCACCGCATCCGCCCCGCCGGAGAGCAACTCCATGAACATGGCGTCGTTGTTGGGAAAAAGCTTGACCTCCTTGGCGCCGGCCTCCTTCTTGGCAAAATCCTCGCTGGTGGTGCCGAGCTTGGTGGAAACGATCCTGCCCTTGAGGTCCGCCACCCCATTGATGTCGGTGTTGTCCTTCTTCACGAGAATCAAAAGCCCCGCGTTGTAATAAGGATCGGAAAAATCCACCACCTTGGCCCGCTCGGGCTTAATGGTCATGCCGGCAATGCCCACGTCGATCTGGGCGGATTGCAGCCCCGGAATGATCCCGTTGAAGTCCATGGGTTGCAGGGTGTATTCAACGCCGATGACCTTGGCCAGTGCGTCCCAGAGTTCCACGTCGAAGCCGGTGTGCTCGCCGGTCTGGGGATCCTTGAACTCGAAGGGCGGAAAATTGGTATCCGTCGCCACCACGAGCTTGTCCGCCGCGAACGCCGGTGCCATTCCCACGACCGTCAGCGCCAGAAAAAAGACCAGAAGCCGTTTCATGCTGCCTCCTCGAAAAATTGGGTTGATAAAGGATAAGGAACCAAGGGCTGGTAAGCCATTTACATATCTTGATCGCGGCGCTTGCGCAAGCCCGGAGGACTGCCGCAGCGGGCCGCCGTCAAAGCAGCGCTTGGCCTGTCCCCTTTGCCATCCCGAGCGCCTCTCGCCTTTGTCATCCCGAGCGCCCTCTCCCTGTCATCCCGAGGAGCGTAGCGACGAGGGATCTCTTCCTCACTTGCCACTACTTCCCGCCTTTGTCCCCAACTGCAGATTCCTCACCCCGCCAAAGGCGGGATTCGGAATGACATCGGGAAGGGTTGTCATCCCGAGCGATAGCGAGCGATCTCTTCGCACTTGCCGACACCTCCCGCCATCTTCCCGACCGCAGATTCCTCGCTGCATTCGTAATGACGTATGGCAGCAAAAAGTCGCACCAAAATTTCAAGTTTCCAGTTTCAAGTTTCCAGCTTCAAGTTTCCAGTTTCAAGTTTCCAGCTTCAAGTTTCCAGCTTCAAGTTTCCAGCTTCAAGTTTCCAGCTTCATCATCTCTCCCGCAGCAAGGTGGCCGGCGGTCGGCGGAAAACCTGGCGCAACGCCGGCACAGCGGCGGCCAGGGCCGTGGCCACGATGAGGGGAACCGAGAACCCCAGGGCGGCCCAGTCCACCCGGTAGATAAAGGTCCAGCCGAAGCTCTGGCGGTTGATGACGTAGATGAGCAGGTAGGAGAGCAGGAAACCGCAAACCAACCCCGCCGCCTCACCCAGGGCCACCAGGAAAGCGGCCTCGGTGAAGATCATGCGCCGGATCTGGCGTCGCGATCCGCCCACGGCCAGGAGGGTGTTCAACTGACGGGTGCGCTCAAGTACCAGCACCGTCAGGGTGGTGGTGATGCCCAGGGCCGCCACGGCCAGAGCCACCAGCAACAACACGGTGGTCACGGCGAAAGTCTCGTCGAACACCTCGAGGATCGACTGGCGCAAGTCGGCCCCGGTGACCATATCCAGCCGATCACCGCAGCGGGCAATGAGTTCCTGGCGCAGGTGTTCAACTCCGGCTGAATCCTGGGGCAGGTAAAAACGGACCCCGGTCCAGCCGGCGTCCGGCACCACCGCCAGCAAGGCGTCCAGATCGGCAAACACCACGCCCCCCTGGGTGCGGTAGTCGCGGATAACGCCCAGAATCGGCCATTTCACAACGGCCCGCCCCAGATCGGCCTCGAACCGGTCCCCCGCCGTCAGGCCGGTGCGGTTGGCGAAAACCTCCGAGACCACCACCCCCTTGCCCTCCCGCAGGGCCGGCCGGATCGCTTCGGCCGGCCCTTGGTACCAGACGAAATCGCCTTGGCGCAAAAAGGGGATCATGGGCATGGCCTCCAGGGTGTAGGGCACACCCTGGTGTTCGAGGTTGTAGCGCCGGTGCGGCACCACGGTGGCCGGCGTCTCGAGGCTTCGGACCACCTGCATGTCGGCGTCGGTCATCAGGTCCTGAAAGTTGATGGCCTCGGCCATCTTGGGGGCCACGAACAGATCGCCGCTGAGGGTTTGGGTCACCCACACCTCCACGGTGCGCCGGAAGCTGTGCACCATGATCACCAGGGCCGTAAACAGCGCCACTGCGGTGATCAGGGCCCCCACGCTCACCGCGGTGCGGGTGCCGCTGTCGCGCACATAGCGCACCGCCAGCACGAAGGGCACGTCGCCGCCGTCGGCAAACCATCCCCCCAGCCGGCGCAGTCCCCAGGGGGACAGCAGGGCGAAGCCGACGAAAAGCAGGAGTGTGGCCAGATATCCCGGCAACGGCAACCCCGGCAACCCGGGAATCCGCGCCAGGGGAAGGGCGGCCAGAATGCATCCGAACCCGCCCAAGGCCAGGCGCCGGGCCCCCGGGCCGTCTTCCGCCGTCACCGGCGACTGGGTGAGCACCTCCTTGGGAGCCACCTTCATCGCTTCCCGGGCCGGTTGCCAGGCCGCCGCCACGGCCACCCCCACCGTCAGAACGAAACTGGCGCCGATCTCCAGAGGACTCAGCGCCAGGCGATCGATTTCCACCCGTACGAAGAGGGTCGAAATGGTACGGCTGACCCCGTCGAGGAGAAACTTCACCAGCACGGTGCTCACTGGAATGGCCAGTGCCCAGCCGAGGATGCCGAACACGGCCCCTTCGCCGATGAACAGGGCGAAGATCCGCCGGGGTGTGGCACCCAGGGAGCGCAAAATAGCCAGTTCCGGCCGCCGCGAGGCGGCGTTGAGGGCCACGAGACTGTAAACGAGGAACATGCCGACAAAGAGGGAGGCGAAACTGAGCACCGACAGGTTGATCTGGTAGGCGCGCACCATGGCGGTGCCCGTGGCTTTGGCCCCACCGGGGGTTTGCAGGGAAACGCCCGGCGGCATCAGGGCGGCCAGGGCTTCCAGGTCCCCGGTGGAGACATCGGGGCGCAGGATAAGATCGATGCGCTCCACGAATCCGAAGCGTCCGGTGAGTTCCTGAAAGGTGGCCAGGTCCACGATGGCCAGACGTCCAGCCTCAGCCCGCCCCAACTGCTCATCGGCCAGGATCCCGGCCACCTCGAAATCCTGCCGGCCCATGGCGTGCTCCAGGGGCACGCGGTCGCCGACCCGCCATCCCAGATCCCGGGCCAGGGATGCACCGGCCACCAGGGTGGCCGGCGTGGCCATGAGGCGCTGCCAGGCCGTCACCGTTTTTCCGTCGCGTTTTTCGGCGGTCCAGGTCCGCATCGGCCGGTCCAGAATCGGATCGATGCCCACCAGTAGAAAACTTCGCGCCTCGTCCCCCGCCGGCCGCACGTAGGTGGTCATCACCGGGGCGGCGGCAGACACCGCCGGATGACGCCGCAAGGGCGCCACCAGGGTCTCGGGAACCGCTCCCGTCACCTCCACCACCACCCGGTCGGCCCGGCCGGCCAGCAGGTCCACCGAACGGCCAAAGGACGACAGGGAGGCGTCCACGCTGAGGCGCACACTGGTGAACACCGCCGCCCCCAGGCCGATGCCCAACAGCACGGTGACGGCCCGGCCGCGGTGGCGCACGAGGTGCCGTAGGCTGAACTGGTGAAAAAGGCGGAGAAAAGCGGTCAGTCGGCCCATGAGCCGTCAACGATGGCCCCGTCCTTCAAGAGGATCCGGACGGTGGCGTAGGGGTCGGCGATGGTGCTGTGGGTGGCGATGATCACGGTGCGTTGCCAGCGCCGGTTCAGGTCGGCAAGCAGTTCAATCACCGCCGCGCCGTTGGCGCTGTCCAGGTTGCCGGTGGGCTCGTCGGCCAGGATGATGGGCGGGTCGTTGATCAGGGCCCGGGCGATGGCGGTGCGCTGCATCTCTCCCCCGGAAAGCTGGGCGGGAAAATGGTGCCGCCGGGGCGTCATGCCCAGCCAGGCGAGCAGTTCATCGGCTCGTCGGAGCGTCTCTGACCGCGGTCGCCCCGCCAGCAGGGCGGGGATGGAAACATTTTCCAGGACGGTGAGAGTGGGCAACAGGTTGAAGTTCTGGAACACCATCCCCACCACCTCCCGGCGAAAGATGGTCAAATCGGCCTCACCGGCGCCGGCCAGGTCCCGGCCCGCCACCACGAGCCGGCCGGCGCTGGGACGGTCCAGGCCCGCCAGCAGGGCCAGGAGGGTGCTTTTGCCCGAACCGGAGACGCCTTTGAGCACCACCAGCGCACCGGTGTCAATGGCCAGGTCGATGCCCGCCAGCCCCACCACCTGGCTTTCGCCCAGGGGATAGACCCGTTTCAGGCCGCTGGCAATGATCACCGGGTCCGGTTTCAATGGTTGAGAAATTCCTCTTCAGCCACCGCGGGAAAAGTCCTGGTGAGATCATCGCCCCCCGGTTCCAGGTAGCCCCGGGCCACACTCTGGTCGATGAGGGATTCGGCAAAACGCCACAACCGCGGCGCCCCCTCGCGTACCGGCCGCATCCGCGCGCGCACCTGGTCACTGCGCACGCCGTGGTTGCGCCACTGGCGCCCCGCGGTCATGAAGTTGTGCACCAGAGGCTGGATGCGGTCCAGGGCCGCGGCAAACCGCGCCGCCGAACTCTGACGTGCCTCGAACTCCTCCCACAACGTCATGAAGCGCCGGCCTTGGTCCTCGGGCAGCAACCCGAAGAGGCGCACGGCGGCCGCCGTCTCCCGCTCGGCCTTGTCCAGCCCCGCCTCCGGGTCGTAGCAGTACGTATCACCGGCGTCGATTTCCACGATGTCGTGGATCAAGGCCATCTCCATCACCCGGCCCAGGTCGATGGCCGGGTCGGGTGAATATTCCACCAGCAGTGGCGCCAGCACGGCGATGTGCCAGGAGTGCTCGGCGGAGTTCTCCCGGCGCTCGCCGTCGATGAGCAGGGTCTGGCGCGCCACCTGTTTGAGCTTGTCGATTTCCACCAGAAACTCCATCTGGCGGTCCAGTCGGGTCATGGGATATTTGGCCTCCGTGCCGGGTTGTTGGTGGGTTTCGCGCCAGTGTATACCATAAAAAAGGGCCGAGTTTCCAGCAAGAGGGGTTCAGGTGCCCGGTTTCAGATGTCCGTCAGGCAGGTCGGACCGGTCTGACTTTTTTTGAGCCGGCGATAACCCCATCATCTCAGTCCGGCACGCCTCTCCGTTGGTCGAGTTTCAAGTTTCCAATTTCCAGTTTCAAACCCTGCTCCCCCACACGGCGAACACCGGATCAGACACGCGGTTCTGCCCGTAATACTTGTCATTTTCCGGACGGGGCCGCCCCCTGAGGGAAAAGGCGTGGAGATTCTTGAAGGCTTTGCCGTGCAGAAAATACTCCAGCACCAGGCCCGGACGCTCGAACTCGTGCAGCTCGGACCAGATCCGGATCGCCTTGGGGGCAAACCACCGGTTGGAGAAGGTCACGGTGAAAACGCCGCCCGGCCGCAAGACCCGCGCCACCTCGTTGAAAATCGCCAGGGGATCGGTGAGGTACTCCACCGAAACCGTGCAGATCACCGCATCGAATCGCCCCGTTTCAAATGGCAGCCGCGGATCGGTGTTGAGGTCATGGACCACCCGCTGGGACAGGCGCGGGTTGGCGGCCAATTCCTCGGCGTTGAGCCCCAGCCCCGCCACTTCGGTAAAATCGATTTCCGGCGGCAGGTGCGACGTCCAACTGCTCATGAGATCCAGCACCCGGGCGCCGGGGGACAGCCGCCGGCGGTAAAGATCCGTCACCGCGGCGATGGCGGCGTCATCGATGTGCTGGACCATTCGCGGTTGCTGATAAAAAACCGTATCATCGACACTGTCCTCGCGATCCAGGGCTCCTGGCACGAGAAAATCGGTGGACCGGCCGTTGATGCGAGCTTGGAACCCCGGCCCCGTGGTGAGGGTTTCGAGCCAGTCCTGGCAAGTGCCGCCGCGCTCCTCGAACTTGTCGCGCACCTCCTCCACCACCGCGCTGATGGTCAGCGGCACTTCGGTTAACGGATGGTTGAAGTCGGCCATGATCGTATTGTCGTCGACGTCGACGCAGCGAAACGGAATCACCGAACCGCGAAAAATGCCGGGCAACCCCCGAAGCACCCCGGCGGGATAGAATCGGCCGTAACGGGGGATGACGGTTTCTCCACTGTTCAGGCTTCCCTCGACCCGTCGACGTGGCAACCGGTAAACCTTCCCCGCGCTTCGCCCGCCGGTCACCCGTCCCGGCGGGAATGTCACCACCACCTTGTCTCCGGTCCGGCGGCCGGCAAGCTGTTCCTTGAGGGGTTCCCGCAGCAGGTCGCGCCAGAGGTTGACCCGCGGCGCATGCAGGAGATCGGTGAATCGGATGGCATTCTTTTCCCACTCCAGTTGGAAGGTGATGCTGGCAAGAAGGTCGTCTGAGATGGATTGCATGGAAGGCTCCTCCCCAAATATTGTTAATAGGAATTATTATCGAAAAATAATAATTCCTACCCGGGGAAAAGCAATCCTCGGATAGTTTCAATCCGTCGGTCGGATCAACGGCAGGCAAAGCGCAAATAAAGTACCCGCTCCAGACGGTGCAACGTCAGGGTAAGGCAGTCACCGTCGACGGTGCCGGGGGCGATGTCCAGAGGCACCTCGACAGCCGACTCGACGGTCCCGAGCCCTCCGCAAAGGGGGCACCCGAATGCGCCCCGCAAGCCCCCGCCACACCACGGGCAGGCAACGGCGACGGGAAATCGCAACACCATCCGACCGCCGGCACGGGCCAACTCCGCCGGCAGAGACACCTCGATCTCTCGGGTGGCCATGGGCGTTGAAAAAACGGGGATCTCGTCCAGGGGGACCACGGGACAGGGATCCGTGGCCGAAAACACACCGCGGCGTACCGCAGCGGGGCGTGCCGGGAACGCATCGCGCTTCAGGGTGGCGTCGTAGGCCCGGCGCCTCTTTTCATCGGAAAGGGTTTCGTAGGCGTCGGTGAGTTCACGGAACGCCTCGGAATGGGTGCCGGCGCAAATATCGGGATGCAGCCGCTTGGCGCCGCGGCGATAGGCGGTCTTGATCTGCTCCGGGCTCGCCCCCCGGGGAATGCCCAGCACGATGTAGTAATCCCGCGCCATGGCAGCAAAAAAATAGGTAGACAAAATGCGGTTTCGACACAGTACCGGGCCGGCCCTCGATGCCACCGGCCCGGATACCGTGCCTCGATTCACCACCTGTGGCCAGGCGGCTCTCGCGTGGCCACACGACACGGCGGGCGATTTAAAACTGCTCCCGAATCAGCGAATCTGCCTCGCTTTTTCAGTTTGCCCGCCCCTGTCGCACAACCCGACACCTTTAAATCCAGAGGTTGTCAGGCCGTTGCCACGGTGATTTTTCGCGGCGTGGCCTTGGCATGTTTGGGCAACGTCAAGCTCAACACCCCTTCCGCCAGCTTGGCTTCGATCCGATCCTGATCGATGGTTTCGGCCAGGGTGAACTGACGATAGAAACGGCCGATCTCGAATTCGATCAGCAAGTCGGCCTCACCGGCAGTTTCCCAGGGCTGGACATCACCAACGATGGTCAGGACATCGTCGCGCAGATCGATGTTCAGGTCCTCCGATTTTACGCCGGGCATATCGGCCAGCAGGTGGATTTCGGTTTCGGTTTCGAAGATATCCACCACGGGCGTGAACACCGGGCCCGGCCGCGTCTGCTCAGCCGGGGTCGTGACCGTCTGTTTGTCCTTGACTTGGAGTTCTTTGGATTCGGTCATGTTCGGTCCCTCCTTTCCCCGATCGGTTCAAACCTCGATCATTTTACGCTGATCTGTTTAGGTTTGGCGGTTTCCGCCTTGGGAACTTGAATCGTCAAGATTCCATTTTCCATCTTGGCGGACACCTTTTCGGCATCAATGTCGGTCGGCAAACCGATGACGCGGGAAAACTTGCCGCCCTCGCGCTCGCGACGGTGGTAACGAACCCCATCCCCCTCGGTGTCGACGACCCGCTCGCCGCTCACCGACAGATTGCGGCCGGTCACCTGGATATCGAGGGCATCCGACTTGACGCCAGGCAGTTCAGCCCGCAGGTAATAGGTATCCTTGTCCTCGGTGAGGTTCACCGCCGGGAACACGCCGGCGCTCGGGCGGGCGAACAACCGCGGCTGCAACGCCTCGGACAACCGCGTCATCTGCTGCTGCATCCGCCCCAGTTCATCGAAAAGACTGCCGCGAGTCCATCCCGGAAAGAAAAAATCTCTGCTGATGACCATGGCGATCCCTCCTTTGATTCAAGTTGACCTCAATCGGACGTTCCACTATCCAAACGATCGACAAAGAATTGTTAGATCAAACTGTTACGTCCCTTTTCGGGAAAAAGGGTAACCACCTCCGGAGGGAAGTCAAGCGCCTTTTACCGGATCCGCTCAGCGATCCTTGACGGCCGTTTCGACAGCTTCGAGCCAGGCATCCAGCACCGGCTTGGGCCGCCCGTCGGCGGTAAAAAACCCCCATTGGGCCTCCCCCGCCATGACGGTGTCGAAATGCTGGGCCATTTCCGCCGGTTTCCAGGCGGCATCGAAGGCTTCGAACGCCGCCACGGCAAAATCGGGTCCGGGCTTCAGCACTGAGAAAATACGCCGCCAGAAGCGAATCTGCCGCTGGGGGGTCAACCCCGCCGAAGCGGGCCCTGAAGGCAGCCCGGTTTCCTTGATGAGGACCGGTTTGCCGAACTGACGCAGCCGGTTCGCAACATCCACCACCATCTGCGGGGCGGCCGACTCGGGGGCGGCGACGAACCAGGGTTCACTCAACGGATGGATGTTGGGCAGGAGAAAGTCGAGCCGTTCTTGCAGCGATGGCGGCGCGCCAAGCAGGATGCCGAACGGTTCGCTCGTGGTCAACGGCAAATGCGGAAGTTCACGGCGGACCCGGTCCAGGGCTTCGGCCACGTCCGACCACCGGTACCGTTGGGCCACCACGCCTTCGTTGCCCAGCGCCAGTCCGACGATCAGGGTGGGGAAACGTCGGCAGAGACTGATCGCCATCTCGATTTCTTCGGTCTCCCGTGGGTCCCAGACCCCGAGGATCACGGCGCGGAAACCCCGGGCGGCAGCCTGTTCCGGAACGGCGGCCAGGCCCTTTTGGGTGCCGTAGGTGATCAACCCGTCGAAACTGCGCTGAATCAAATCGAGGTCGGCGGCGATCTGTTTCGGGCTCACCGTGGCCCCCTGCCAGGGGCGGAAGTCGCGAGGGGTATAGGCCACGAAGCGCACCGTCTGCAACGCACCCCGCAGCCGGTGGAGATCGGTCGCCGCGGTCTCCCGGGGCCCCGCCAGGAGCCCCGCCAGGGTCAACCAGATAAAAGCGATGCGACAGACCGGAACCATTCATCCCTCCCCCGAAAAACGGATGGCCGAGGGCAAACCGGTTCAGCCCTCCCCGGCGGTGCCATCATCGCTCTTGCGTTTGGCGCGCATGGATTTCTGACGCTTTGCCACTGGCAGAATCGCCTTGCGCAGCCGCACCGAACGGGGAGTGATTTCCACCAGTTCATCTTCCCGAATAAAGGCGATGGATTGCTCGAGGGTCATGGGATGAACCGGCGACAACAACACGTTGTCATCCTTGCCGGCGGCCCGCATGTTGGTAAGCTTCTTTTCCTTGCACGGGTTGACGTCGATGTCCTTGCCGCGGTTGTGCTCGCCCACGATCATCCCCTCGTAGACCGGATCGCCGGGGACCACGAAGAGACGCCCCCGCGGCTCGAGATTGAACAGGGCGTAGGCCACCGCCGCTCCGGGGCGGTCGGCCACGATGGAACCGGAAAAGCGGCCGGGAAAATCCCCCCGGTAGGTATCGTACCCATCAAAAACGGCGTGCATGATTCCCGTGCCGCGGGTGTCGGTGAGAAATTCGTCCCGGTAGCCGATCAGGGCTCGGGTGGGCACGGAAAACTCCACCCGCACCCGTCCCTTCCCGTTGTTGGCGAGGTTGATCATGCGCCCCTTGCGCAGGGTGAGCTTTTCGGTGACCACGCCGAGAAACCCATCCTGGCAATCCACCAGAAGCCGTTCCACCGGCTCTTTCTGAACCCCGTTTTCATAGCGGAAGATCACCTCGGGCCGCCCCACGCAGAACTCGTAGCCCTCCCGGCGCATGGTCTCGATGAGAATGGCCAGCTGGAACTCCCCGCGTCCCTTGACCACCACGCTCTCCTTGTCGCCGTCGACCTCCACTTGGACGGCCACGTTGCGCAAGGTTTCCCGTTGCAGCCGCTCGCGGATGCGGCTCATCTGCACGTACTTGCCCTCCCGCCCCCCCAGGGGGGAATCGTTGATGGCAAACCGCATCGACACCGTGGGCGCGTCCACGTGGATCCGCGGCAGGGCCCGCGGCGAGGCGGCCGTGCAGATGGTATCACCGATGGTGACATCCTCGATCCCCGCCAGTACGGCGATATCCCCCGGCTGCACCTCGTCCACGGCCTCCAGGCCGATGCCCCGGTACACCTGGAGCTTGGAAATCTTCAGGGGACGGCCCACCCCGTCAGCCCCGATGCACATCAGGGCGTCACGAAAGTGGGCGGTGCCGTTGAATATCTTGCCCACGGCCAAGCGCCCGACATAATCGGAGTAGCCCAGGTCCGACACCCGCATCTGAAACGGCGTTTCGGGGTCGTGGGCCGGGCCGGGGATTTCCCTGATGATGGTATCCATCAGAATCGACAGGTCCGTTCCCTTCTCATCCAACCCCCGTTGGGCGATCCCCTCCCGGCCGATGGCGTAAAGCAGGGGAAACTCGAGCTGCTCCTCGGTGGCATCCAGGTCGATGAGCAAATCGTAGATTTCATCGAGCACCTCCGCCGGACGGGCATCGGGCCGGTCGATCTTGTTGATCACCACGATGATTTTCAGTCCGGCGGCCAGGGCTTTCTTGAGCACGAAACGGGTTTGGGGCAGCGGCCCCTCCGAGGCGTCCACCAGTAGGATGGCCCCGTCCACCATGGAAAGGGCCCGTTCCACCTCGCCACCGAAATCGGCGTGTCCCGGGGTGTCGAGGATGTTGATACGCACGGTTTTCCAGACCACCGAGCAGTTCTTGGCCGAAATGGTGATGCCGCGTTCGCGCTCCAGGTCCATGTTGTCCATGAGCCGTTCATCGACGGCCTGGTTGGCCCGAAACAGGCCGCTCTGGCGAAACATGGCGTCCACCAAGGTGGTCTTGCCGTGATCGACGTGGGCGATGATGGCGATGTTGCGTAGGGTGTCGTTGCGTTGAAGTGAGGGCATAAAGGTTCCGAGTTCGGGGCGCCTGCGGCGCCGTTCAAGGTTCAAGGTCCCAGCTTTCAGGTTTTCAAACCGCGGGAGCATAAGGCGCCGGCCGGCTCTTGGCAAGGGGGCGAAGGGGTTTTTTTAAATTCGAAATTCGAAACAAGGCTCAAAATTCAAAATGACGATAACGGGAAACCACAAAACAAACAAATTCCAAGGCTCCAAATTCCAGACAACAATCAAGTCTGCGTCATTAAAAATCACATTTTTTGGTTTTTCTTCTGCCTTTGCTTTTGTTCGAACATTATTCTTTTGAAAAGTTGTTGGTTTGTTCGGAATTAGGATTTTTGTCGTTCTTGTTTGTTTCGATTTTCCTCTACAGCCTTCCGGAACGCACGATGGAAATGATGAGCCAGACGCCAAGAACGGTGGCGATCGTATAGCCAGTGAGGCCGAGCAGCCCGGTGAGGGAAATGGCCGGCAGGCCGAGAAACGCCAGGTCCAACACCAGCACTTCCCGTCCACTGTTCAAAATCAGGGCCGCGGCGATGGTGGAAGCGGCGATGATCAGCCCCACGGTGAGCCGATTGACCCCCTTTTCGATCTTGCCGTCGAGTCCCTCGAACCCGGTGTGGCGCAGCTCGAAGGCTTGCCGGCCAGCCACGGTGTTGCGCAGGATCGCCGCCAGGTGGCGCGGCAGGGAAGCGGCGTCGCGGCCCAGGTGACGCACCTCCTCACGGATCCGGGCCCGGGTCTTGACGCCGTGGCGCAGCAGACGCCGGGCCTGGGGGGCCACAGCCTCCAACAGGCTGTCGCGAGATTCCAGGATCTTGCCCAGCGCCTCGGTCTGGATCAGTGTCTTGAAGAGCAGCAGCAGGTTTCTCGGGAAGCGAATCCCGTAGCGATAAGCCAGATCCATCACCTGGTCATAGACATCCTTGACCTGAATGGTGGCCAGGGTGCGACCGTAGAACACCTCGCTCATGTCCTTGAGGTCGGCCCGCAAAGCCGCCAAGTCCATCTGGTCGTCGATGAGCCCGGCGTCGAGGAGGGCATCGATCACCAAGCCGTAGTCGCGCCGGGCATAGCCGAGAAACACGGCGGCCACCTGCCCCATGGTCTCCTCGTCCAGGTACCCGGTGATGCCGAAATCCACCAGCGCCACCCGGCCGTCGGCCATGACAATGGTGTTGGCCGGATGGGGATCGGCGTGAAAGAAGCCGAATTCGAGCAGTTGTCTTGAAAAGGAACGCAGTCCGATGCGGGCGATTTCCCGGGGATCGAGGCCGGCGCCACGGATCGCGGCCACCTCGTCCATCTTGATGCCGGGCATATAGTCCATGGTCAGCACACTGCGGCCGGTGGCCTCCCAGTGGACCCGGGGGATCACGATCTCCTCACTGTCGGCGAAATTGGCGGCGAACTTCTCGATGCTGCCGGCCTCGATGAACATGTCCAGCTCGCGGAAAATGGTCCGCTCGAACTCGCGCACCACATTGACCAGCCCAACGATGCGCCCCAGCTCCGAGCGCCGCTCGAACCGGGTGGCAAAGCGGTACATCAGGTCGATATCTTCACGGATCTTCTTCTCGATGCCCGGACGGATGATCTTGACGGCCACATCAGTGCCGTCGGGCAACCGGGCGCGGTGCACCTGGGCCACCGAAGCCGCCGCCATGGAGGCCGGCTGAAATTCGGCGAACACCTCCTCCAACGGCCGCCCCAGATCGGTCTCGATCACCGGCCGTACCCTATCGAAGGCCACCGGAGGCACCCGGTCCTGAAGTCGTCTCAGTTCCTCGATGTAGGGACGGGGCAACAGGTCGGCCCGCAGGCTGAGCAACTGCCCCAGTTTGATAAAACTGGGGCCGAGTTCTTCGAAGGCCCGCCGCAGTCGCACCGGCGACGGGAAGCCTGGCCAGGGAGCACGCACAGCGGGCCCCGCGGCATCGTCGGTGCCACGCTCTCGCCGGTCGAAAAGACTGGCGAACCCGTGGCGAAACAAAATCCGGGAGATGGTACCGAAACGCGTCAGGGAACCGATACGCGTGGAGCGATGAGAACCGGGCATGGGCGAAACATCCTGTTGGGGTGCCTGTTGTCCTTTCCATAACCCGATTGCCGGCGATAGGCAAGCTGGTCACCACGCCGAATCAGGCTACCCCGACATCGATTTGTCCGGGGCCGGCGCCGATCTCGGCGAGGCACGGTCCGCCCCGAGGCGGTTCGACGACCGGTTTGACACGATGGCATTATTTCTCTATGTATGGGGCGCATCGGCGGCCATCGCGCGACCCAACCGCAGCCGTGCGACGCCTTCATCCCGGGCCATCCTCATGCAGCCACGAAAGGAAATTACCATGGGTCGATGTTTGCGCCAGGGGACGATTCTGTCCGCCATTCTTGTCTGGATCGCTGTCCTGACGGGCTGCGGCACGGTTCAACGCAGCTATCATGCAGTGATGGAAGGCGGCCACGAGGCGTTGCGCTGGGTGAAATCGGCCGACGATGACCTGATCAAAAAGGTTGGCGTCCATCAAGTAAACAACTGGAGCGGGTACACCGCCCCAGACTTCGAAACCGTTCAGACCCGCCGCCTGGCGGAACTGTTGCAAGCGGAAACCAAGGATCTGATCATCATCCCCCCCGGCACCCCGGAAGCCCCGGAGTTGCTTACCCGCCTGCCACGAACCCCGGAAAACGCCATCGACAACCTCGAGGTGGCGCTCCAGGCCCGCAAGACCGGGCTCAACGCCCTGGTGGTGGCCAGCCTCATCGATGTGCGGGATCGGCGCCAGGAAAAGGGGCTGTGGTGGTTCAAGGATGTCTTTGACGAAATCGAAATGACGATCAACGTCGAGGTCTACGACAGCCAGACGGCGGCCAAGATTCTCGATGAGCGGTTCATCCATCGCATCGAAGCGGACATGCCGCTGGCCATGCCCGGCCAGCCCCCCGCCTCCGCCCTTCCCCTGCAGGTCATCGAGGAGATCGAGGAAAAAATCTGGCCCGATGTGGTGCGCCGCATCGTCGACGAGATGGTGGTGATCCCCTGGGTCGGGTTCATCCAGACGGTTTCGGACGCCGCCGTAACATTGACCGCCGGCGCGGAATCCGGCCTTGAGGCCGGCGACGTGCTCGACGTCTTCGACAGCGGCCGGATCATCGAGGGGGTCGGCGGTGGCCGGTTCCTGGTGCCGGGTGCCATCATCGGTGAAATCGAAGTGGCGTCTGCTTCCCCCGGGCGCATCGAAGCGCGCATCCTTTCAGGAGACCGGATCACCCCCGGCCTCGCGGTGACGCTGAAAACGGATTAAACCGCTTCGGCCGCCACGGCGCGAGAAAATTCCTTGATCATCCGCGCCGTTTCCCCAGGCCGCGCCATGGGAATGAGGTGGCCGGCGCCGGGCACGCGCATGAACCTTCCACGGGGAAACAGGGCCGCCGCCTTTTCCAGATCGATGTGGCCCCGATTTCCGCTTTTTTCGCCTTCCACCACCAGTACCGGGCAACTTACCCGTTCCAGCAACGGCCAGGGATCCAGATGCATCCCACCCATGAACAGGGAAGCCTCGCGCCTCGGGTGGCAAACCAGCTCCAGCCCGCCGGCCTCGGCCCCGACCATTCCGTAGCGCACGTACAAATCGAGCATCTCTTCATCCCAATCGGCAAAGAGCGTCTTGCCCCGCAGGTAATCCCTGGCCTCGGCGGTGTCGGACCAATGGTTGCGTCGACGGATGGATTTGCTTGCCAACGGGTGTTGCGTCACGTCGATCTCAAGACGATAAAACTCGCTGGGCAGAAAGATCGGCTCGATGAGCAACAGCCCGGATACCAGTCCGGGATCGGCCGCCGTGGCCAGGGTCGCCACGGTGCCCCCCATGGAGTGCCCCACCACCAAAGGGGCCTTCAGTTGCAATCGCTGACAGAACAGGCGCAGGTCTTCGGCCAACTGCCGCCAGTGCAATCCGCCGTCCTCGGGGACCGCGTCGCGGTGGTCGCAGAAATAGGGCGCCAGGACGGTAAACTCGCCGGCCAGCGCCCGGGCGATGGGGTGCCAGAGCCAGGGCAGAAATCCGGTGGCGTGCAGCAGCACCAGGGGCGGCCCGTCGCCCGGGTAGGAGAGATATTGAATCTCGGCATCGCCGATATCCACGGTGTTGCTTTCGGGTACTAAGTCCTGTTTCATCTGAAGCGACTCCTCGTTTCCGTTTTGATCATCCAGAATGAACGCGAAACAAAATAGCAACGATCGCCCCCCGGGGCAAATGGCCGCGTCCCGCCCCTGGGGGCCATTTTCGGATTTCTGAAGCCGAAGGTGGCTTTTGGACTTGAAAAATCGGGCCGACGGTTGAAGAATACGGCCGAGGTACGCCAGACCCGCAGCGGTCCTATCCGATGCCGGCAAGCGCGACAAATCCACCGGATCTTTGTGAAGAGGCATTGCGATGAAAGTCTTGGGCATCTGCCTGGGCGCATCCACCGTCACCGCCGTCTCCCTCAAAGGCAGTACGGCAAGGCCTTGCATCATCGAGCACCACGTGCGCCCCCATGACGGCAACCCCCGCCAAACCCTGCTGGATGTTTTGGGCCCCATTGACATCGAGGCGTTCGACCGCATCGCTGTCACCGGCCGCAAGTTTCGTCACTACGTCAATCTGACGACCATCGCTGAACCGGAAGCGGTGGAGCAGGCCTACGCCTTTGTCAAACCCCCGGATTGTCGCTGCCAGGCCATTGTTTCCGCCGGCGGCGAGACCTTCATGGTTTACGTGCTGGACGCCCGGGGACGGATCGGCAACGTCATCACCGGCAACAAGTGCGCCTCCGGCACCGGGGAGTTCTTTCTCCAGCAGTTGCGGCGCATGAACGTCACCCTGGAAGAGGCGGCGCGCTGGGCCGTGGACGAGGTCCCCTACCCGGTCTCGGGACGCTGTTCGGTCTTTTGCAAATCCGACTGCACCCACGCCACCAACAAGGGCGTGCCCAAATCCCGGGTCACCGCCGGCCTATGCAAGATGATGGCCGAAAAAATTCTCGAACTGCTGCGCCGCGTTCCCCGCCGGGACATCATGATCGTCGGTGGCGCCTCGCGCAACCGGATGATGATCGCCCACCTGCAGCAGGCCATCGAAAACCTCATGGTCCCCGCTGAAGCGCCGTATTTCGAAGCCCTGGGCGCCGCCCTCTGGGCCCTGGACCATGAAACCCGTCCCTGGCCGGGGTTGGCAGCGCTGCTGCACGGCGAAACCTCGGCCTTCGATCGCCTGCCGCCCCTGAAGGAGGCCGCCGGCCTGGTGACGTTCCGGTCGTTGCGCCGTGATCGGGTCCGCGACGGCGACCGCTGCATCCTGGGCCTCGACGTGGGTTCCACCACCACCAAGGCGATTCTGTTGCGATGGCAGGACAAGGCGCTGTGCGCCGACGTCTACCTGCGCACCAACGGCGATCCGGTGGGGGCCTCACGACGCTGCTACCGGGCGATCCTGGAGCAGATGGCAACCCAGGCCGATCCGGGGACCGTGGCCATCGTCGGCCTGGGGGTCTGCGGCTCCGGCCGCCAGATCGCCGGGCTGCACGCCATGACCGAAGGAATCATCAACGAGATCATCGCCCACGCCACCGCGGCGGTGCATTTCGATCCGTTGGTGGACACCCTCTTTGAAATCGGGGGCCAGGACGCCAAGTACACCTTCATCACCAACGGGGTTCCGTCCGACTACGCCATGAACGAGGCCTGTTCCGCCGGCACCGGATCGTTCCTGGAAGAATCGGCCAAGGAAACCCTGGGCATCGAGATGACCGACATCGCCGACATCGCGCTGGCCGGCACCAATCCCCCCAACTTCAACGACCAGTGCGCCGCCTTCATCGCCTCGGACATCAAAAACGCCGTCCACGAAGGGTTGTCCCGGAACAACATCGTCGCCGGTCTCGTGTATTCGATCTGCATGAACTACACCAACCGCGTCAAAGGAAACCGGCCCGTCGGCCAGCGGGTCTTCATGCAGGGCGGGGTCTGTTACAACCGGGCGGTTCCCATGGCCATGGCGACACTGACCGGGAAACCGATTGTCGTTCCTCCGGAACCGGGACTGATGGGCGCCTTCGGGGTGGCGCTGGCCGTGGGCCAGCGCATCGAGGCCGGCCTGATGGCCGAAACGCGTTTCGACCTCGAACGCCTGCGCGACCGGGAGGTGAGCTACGGTCGAAGCTTCGTCTGCAAGGGCGGCCGGGAAGGATGCGATCGCCGCTGCACCATTCACCGGGTGAACATCGAGGGCAAATCCTATCCTTTCGGGGGTGCCTGCAACCGCTATGAGAACCTGCGTCGCCGGGTACACCACGATCGCTCCCGCCTGGACTGGATCGATCGACGTCAGCGCCTCGTCTTCGAAACCTTTGCGCCGGAAGCAGGGACACCGAACCCGCCATGGCGCGGCCGGGTGGGGGTCAACCGCAGCTTTTTCATTCACAGCCTCTACCCGTTTTACGCCCATTTCTTCCACCAGCTCGGTTTTCAACCGGTGCTGGCCCAGCGGCTTTCCGTCGAAGGCATCGACCGCCGCAACGCGCCCTTCTGCTACCCGGCGGAGTTGGCCCACGGCTATTTCCACGGACTCATCAGCGACACCACCGATCTGGACGCCATCTTCCTGCCCCATCTCAAATCGGTGCCGGCGTTGGATGCAAACAACAGCTCCCAGCTTTGTCCGTTGAGCCAGGGAGAAAGCTTCTATCTGCGCTCGACCTTTCGCGAAGAACTCAACGCCCGGTCCCTGCGAGTGCTGGCCCCCTGCCTGGAAATGGCCCGCGGACTCCAGACGGCCAGGGCCCCCATGGTGCAAATGGCGGCGGAACTGGGCATTGACCGCCGCGAGGCCAACCGGGCCCTGGATGTGGCCATCGAACGCCAGCAGGCTTGCATGGAGGCGATCAAGGCCTTGGGCCGTGAATTTCTCGCCGGCCTGGAAGAAGCGCCCGACCGACCCGCCGTGATCCTTTTCGGCCGGCCGTACAACGCCTTCGCTCCTGAAGCCCACATGGGGATTCCCGCCAAGCTGGCCAGCCGCGGTGTGCCGGTGCTGCCCTTCGACGCCCTGCCCCTGGCCGACCAGGAAGGCAAATCCCACATGTACTGGGGCACGGGGGAACAAATCCTCCGGGGGGCACGCCTCGTGGCCGCCCATCCGCGGCTCTACGGCACCTTCATCACCAATTTTTCCTGTGGTCCAGACTCGTTCATCGTGGGCTACTTCCGGTCCATCATGGGGACTAAGCCGTCGCTGACCCTCGAACTGGACAGCCATACCGCCGACGCCGGCATCGACACCCGCATTGAAGCGTTCCTGGATATCGTCACCGCCCACCGCCAACTGGCCAACCAAGGCCGTCGGCCGACCGGCGCCCCCCGTGAATTTCAGTCGGCGCGCATCACGGAAAAATCGGGGCGCATGGCGGTAACCCGCAGCGACGGCAGCGTCATCGATGCCACCGATCCGCGGGTCACCCTCCTCTTTCCCAGCATGGGACGCCTGGGCAGCGAGGCCCTTGCGGCGGTTTTCCGCGGCTTCGGGTTCAACGCCCTGGCCCATACGCCGGCCGATGAGGCGGTGCTCAAACTCGGTCGCGGCAACACGAGCTGCAAGGAGTGCCTGCCGCTGATCCTGACCACGGGCACCCTGCTCCACTACCTTCAAAACGACCGACACCCGGATGAGACGGTGGTCTATTTCATGCCCACAGGCAGCGGTCCCTGCCGTTTCGGGCAGTACCGCGTCTTCATGCAGGACCTCATCGATCGTCTCCGGTTGCCGGACGTGGCGATTCTCTCCCTCACTTCCGATGACGCCTACGCCGAGATGCCCCGCACCTTCACCCGCCAGGCGTGGTGGGCGGTGATCGTTTCGGATGAAATGGAAAACCGGCGCAGCTGGATTCTGGCCAACGCCGTGGACCGGGAGGCAGCGCTGGAAGTGTTTGAAGCGTGCTGGAACCGGCTTTGTGACGCCCTCGAGAAGGAAAACCGGGCCGGCTTGGAAACCGTCTTGAACCAAACCGCCGCCGCGCTGAAGGCCATCCCCATGCGCCGGCCTCCCGACGAAGTGCCGGTGGTGGGGTTGACGGGAGAAATCTTCGTGCGCCGCGACGGCCTCTCGCGCCGTTTCATCACCGAGCGCCTCGCAAACCTGGGATTTGCCACGATCTGCGCCCCGGTGAGCGAATGGATCCACTACACCAACTACCTGGTGGAACACGGCCTCGACAGCGCGAATCTCAGCGTCTGGCAAAAACTCCGCCTGCGCCTACGCAACCAGGTGATGCGACGGGACGAAAAACGGATCCAGCAGGTCATTGCCGGCAACGGCCGGCCGCCGGCGGAACCGGTGGATATCGGCCGCACCCTGGCCCACGCCGCGCCCTATATTTCGCCCCGGCTCACCGGCGAGGCCGGCCTCACCGTGGGCAGCGCCATCGGTGAAATCGTCGATCAGGTATGCGGCGTCATCGCCATCGGCCCCTTCGGCTGCATGCCCAACCGCCTCTCGGAAGCCCTGCTCACCGAGGCGATGACCCGTGAAGGAAAATTGAACGCCAATGGCAATCCTCGCTGCCGAGCGGCCCTGGGGGATATCGATGACCTGCCGTTTTTGGCCATCGAGAGCGACGGTTCGCCGTTCCCCCAACTGATCGAAGCGAAACTGGAAACCTTCTGTCTGCGGGCCCGGCGGCTCCACCAGCGCCTGGCGGAAATCGACGGCGCCCGGGGACGGACAAACAATTCTCCACCGCCATGAAAAAACGACGCTTTCCCGCATTCCCGAACCCGATTGACCGGCGACTCCTTCTGACGGCAACTCT
>JACDJA010001293.1_pt1 | contig 21574 bp, 22 predicted proteins | sample 7449241 | NCBI WGS metagenome assembly JACDJA01 (sample SAMN14253289, study PRJNA609438) | sludge metagenome | isolation source: initial anaerobic sludge | collected 2018-12-20 | reverse complement strand
CCGACGGGTCAGTAATTGTATTCGGTGATGATGAGCTGCCCGGGGTTACGGCGCGAGCCGTCCCAGCTGCCAATCCAGATGTCGTAGAGCCCGGCCTGCGGATTGCGGAAAGTGATCGCCGGATTCAGGCCGCGATAGTCATCGCTGTACCACCAGTCCCCGTTCGGCGCCGAGACCAGCAGGATTGCATCGGCCCTCGAACTGATGGCAATCGTCAGCTGCTGGTAGCCGCCGCCATAATAGAGGTCGAAATCCGGGCGCGAGGCGACGAACCCATCCCAGTTGAATCCGCAGCGCGTCAACCGCTGGGTGCCCCCTGCGGTGATGTTGCGCACATAGGGGTCGGGCATGAAGCCGCCGGGCAACTGGATACTGCCGAAGACCGGCTGGAGCCGCCAGTCCGGGCAGGCTTCGGCAGCCAGGGGCGCCAGGGCGAGTGTTGCAGCTGATAGCGCTGCCATGATCAATCTTCGCAACAAGGCTGCCTCCTCGAAAAAAAAATGACACATGCATGGCGAAGGCGATTTTTTCGCGTCCACCCGATATGACGGTCGAATCTATATGAGGACCTGTCAATAAATAGTTTTCAATATCCGTGCGCCCCGGTTCCCTTCGCTAACAGGCGCGCGCCTCATCCGTCACACGCCGCCGTGGGTGCGGCGTGCGGTGCACTTGCCGCACTATCCCCTCCGGGTTAGCCATGGCCGCAGTCAAGAAGGACGCCATCATGACTCAGACCGCACCGGGCTTCGGTCCCGAACTTGCTCCCTTCGACTGGGCCGACCCCCTGCGACTGGATGATTCGCTCACGGATGAGGAACGCGCCCTTGCCGAAGGTGCCCGCGCCTTCGCCGAGGACCGTCTCGCCCCGCGTATCCGCGATGCCTGGCGCAACGAGGTCACCGATCCCGCGATCTTCTCCGAGATGGGCGAGTCCGGGCTTCTGGGCGTTACCATCTCCGAAGAGATGGGCGGTCTGGGCGCGGGCTATGTCGCCTATGGCCTGATCGCGCGCGAGGTCGAGCGTATCGACTCCGGCTTCCGCTCGATGATGTCGGTGCAATCCTCGCTGGTGATGTATCCGATCGACGCTTACGGCAGCGACGACCAGCGCCAAAAATACCTGCCACGCCTGGCCAAAGGCGAGTTGATCGGCTGCTTCGGCCTGACCGAACCCGAGGCCGGCTCGGACCCCGGCGGCATGAAGACCACGGCGCGCAAGGTCGCGGGTGGCTATGTGCTCGACGGCGCCAAGATGTGGATCACCAATGCGCCCATCGCCGATGTCCTTGTCGTCTGGGCAAGATCCGACGCCCATGGCGGCCGGATCAGGGGCTTCGTGCTGGACCGGGACACCCCCGGCCTCAGCACCCCGGTGATCGAGGGCAAGCTCAGCCTTCGTGCCTCGGTCACCGGCGAGATAGTCATGCAGGGTGTCGAGGTCGGCGAGGATGCATTGCTGCCCGGGGTCGAGGGGCTCAAGGGTCCGTTCGGCTGCCTCAACCGCGCGCGCTTCGGCATCGCCTGGGGCGTGCTGGGTGCCGCTGAATCCTGCTGGCACACCGCGCGGCAATACGGGCTCGACCGTCGCCAGTTCGGCCGGCCGCTGGCGCAGAATCAGCTTTTCCAGAAGAAGCTCGCCGACATGCAGACCGAGATCGCCCTGGGTGCCCAGGCCGCGCTGGCAACCGGGCGGGCGATGGACATGGGCCGCGCGGCCCCCGAGGCGATTTCTCTCATAAAGCGAAACAATTGCACCAAGGCGCTGGGGATTGCCCGCGATGCACGCGACATGCTGGGTGGCAACGGCATATCCGATGCTTTCCCGATCATGCGCCACATGGTAAATCTTGAGACAGTGAATACCTATGAAGGCACGGCGGATGTTCACGCCCTGATCCTTGGCCGGGCACAGACGGGGCTTCAGGCGTTCTTCTGAAACCAACCGTTTCCAGAATGGAAACAGATGGCCTGCTTTCCGCCCGCAATCGCGCCCGGATCCGCCATGAATAAGGGGCATCCCGTCACCATGCCTGTGCCCGGAACCCGATCATGACGCTGCCAAGCCCCCTGCCCGACCTGCGCAACCTCGATCTCGGGGACTGGCAGGCCGCGCTCGACTCCCTGGGCGAGGAGCACGGCTATTTCGACCCGGTGGGCCCCCGCCATGCCAGCCTGTTCCTCGACCTCGACCGCACCCTTCTCGTCACCTTCGAGACCATGGACGAGGCCCGCAGCCGACCCTTCGCGCGCCCGCGCGGGCTCGACATTTCTGCGGCACGAGGCTGGTCCTCGCTGTCCTTCCTGTCGGACGGCGACACATGGTTTCGCGATCCTGCCGTCTGGGGCACCTTCGACCGGCTCAGCGACGACGGCTTCTTCGAGGATTTCGAGCGCGTGCTCTTCTTCGGCATCGGCAGTTGCGGCTATGCGGCAGCGGCGCTGTCGGTGGCGGCACCGGGGGCAAGGGTGCTGGCGATCCGCCCGCAGGCGACGCTCGACCCCGCGATTGCCGGCTGGGACCGCCGCTTCCCCGCGACGCGGCGGCTCGATTTCACCAGCCGCTACGGCTATGCCCCCGACATGATTGATGCGGCCGAACGGCTCGATCTGATCCTCGACCCGCATGTGGTCCCGGATGCGATCCACGCCTCGCTCTTTACCCGCAGCAATGTCACCATGCATCGCGCATCCTGGGCGGGGGGACGGCCGGAATCGCTTCTTGACCAGATAGGCGTGACCGACCAGCTGATTGACGCGGCCATGGCGGGCACGCTTGACCCTGCCACCTTCGGCCGGCTGTGGCGCGCGCGCCGCGACAGCCCCGCTTACCTTCGCGGGTTGGTCAAGCGGCTCGAGGCCCGGGGACGCACGTCGCTGGCCCGCCGGGTCTGCGCGCATGGCGTCACCACGCCGGACGGGACCCGGTTTGCCCGCAAGCTCGAGGAACTGCGCGCATTGGAAGCGGCCGAATGATCAGCCGCGCCGTTTGTCGAACTGCCCGCGCCCCCAGGTGAAAAGCCGCTGACCGAACAACCCGATCACCGCCCCCAGAATCACCCAGAACGGCTTGCCTGAATGGATCAGCTCGACAATGATGCCCACGATCAGCAACACGAGCGCGAAGGAGAGCGCCCGCATCTCGTTCTCCTCGATCTTCACGACCGGGGCGATGAGGCGGGCGAACGGCTTTGCCAGCACCTCCTCGGCCGGGGCGACAAGCAGCCCGCCAATGATCGCCACGATAAAGCCCCACATGTTAGCCTCCGCCGGTTAATTCGCGCCAATATCAACGCAGCGCGCCCGTGGTGCAAGCTGCTATCACGCGAGACTGGTGCCGCGCCCGTTCACATGCTAGCGCCCGGGCCATGACCGCGACCCTGACCCTGCGCCGTCCCGACGACTGGCACCTGCATCTGCGCGATGGTGCGATGCTCGCGGGCGTGCTGCCCGAAAGCGCCCGCGACTTTGCCCGCGCGATCATCATGCCGAATCTTGTGCCGCCGGTGGTAACGGCTGCTGATGCGGTGGCCTATCACGCACGAATCATGGCCGCGCTGGGGGATACATCCTTCACGCCGCTGATGACGCTCTATCTTACCGAAGGAACCGACCCCGACGATGTGGCCCGCGCGCATGCGGCCGGAATCATCCATGCGGTCAAGCTCTATCCCGCAGGCGCCACCACCAATTCGGCCTCGGGCGTGCGCGACATGGCCGCGGTGCAGCCCGTGCTCGAACGGATGGCCGAAATCGGCCTGCCGCTTCTGGTCCATGGCGAGGTGACCGATCCGGATATCGACATCTTCGACCGCGAATCGGTGTTCATCGACCGCGTCCTTGCGCCCCTGCGCGCGCGTGTCCCCGGCCTGCGGGTGGTGATGGAGCATGTGACCACGTGCGAGGCGGTGGAATACGTTCGCGACGGCGGCCCCGACATCGCCGCGACAATCACCACGCATCACCTCATCATCAATCGCAACGCGATCCTCGCGGGCGGGCTCCGGCCGCATTACTACTGCCTGCCGGTGGCCAAGCGCGAACAGCACCGCCTGGCGCTGGTCGAGGCCGCGACCTCGGGTCATCCGGCGTTCTTTCTCGGCACCGATTCTGCCCCGCATGCGGACGAGGCCAAACTTTCCGCCTGCGGCTGCGCGGGCATCTTCACCGCGCCGGTCACCATGGCCTGCCTCGCTCATGTCTTCGAGGATGCGGGCGCGCTGGCGCAGCTTGAATCCTTCGCTGCACTCAATGGCCCCGCCTTCTACCGCCTGCCCGCAAACGAGCCGCGCATCACCCTGGAAAAGGGCGACATCTGGTCGCCACCCGCACGGATCGACACCGGCGCAGGCGCCGTCACCGTCTTCGACCCCGGCTTCCCGCTGCGCTGGCGGGTCACTGGCTGACAGGAGTGCCGATGATTCCCTCTGCCTTTCCACCCCGCGAAGAAATCGCCCGCCTGACCGCCGCCATGCTGCTCGAGGTGGGCGCCGTGCATTTCAACGCGCATGAGCCCTACACCCATGCCTCCGGCCGCCGCGCCCCGACCTATATCGACTGCCGCAAGCTGATCTCCTACCCTCGCATCCGCTCGGTGCTGATGGATTTCCTCGCCGTCACCATCATGCGCGACGCGGGCGTTGAGGCCTTTGACAATATCGCGGGCGGCGAGACCGCAGGCATCCCCTTTGCCGCCCTGATCGCAGAGCGACTGGCGCTGCCAATGACCTATGTGCGCAAGAAGCCGAAGGGTTACGGTCGCAACGCCCGGATCGAGGGCGACATGAGCGCCGGACAACGGGTGCTCCTGGTTGAGGATCTGGCCACGGACGGCGGCTCGAAGCTCAGCTTCGTCCAGGCGATCCGCGACACGGGCGCGACCTGCGCCCATACGGCCGTGATCTTTTTCTACGGCATCTTCCCCGGAGTCGAGGAATCGCTCGCCGCCCAGGGAATCAGGCTGCACCATCTGTGCAACTGGCACGATGTCCTCGCCGCGGCCCGCACCATGGGCGCCTTCGACGAGGCGACGCTGGATTCGGTGGCAGGTTATCTTGCCGATCCCCTTGCCTGGCAGCCCCCCGGCGCCTGATCGCGGTTTTCCACAGGTTATACAATTTGCGCCTGTCTCCCCCGCCGGGCTATCAGGTGCCCGGCAGGCGAGTCTCCGGGGGCAGTGGCGGACGATGAACGAGAACAGGCGCTCTGGCGATATTGATGCGCAGCCGGCAGACGAAGATCCGATGCCGCATTCAATCGAGGCCGAGCAGCAACTTCTCGGCGCGATCCTGACCAACAATGAGGTCTTCGACCGGGTCTCGCAGATCGTCACGCAGGAACATTTCCACGACCCCGTCCACGGCCGTATCTACGAGGTCGCCGCACAGCGCATCCATCGCAACGCGCTGGCCTCGCCGGTCACGCTCAAGGCCTTTCTCGAAGACGACGAAGGCTTGCGCGAACGCGGCGGTGCCGCCTATCTGGTGCAGCTTGCCGGGCTTGCCATCTCGGCCTTCGCGGCGCGCGACTATGCCCAGATCATCCGCGATCTCGCGACCCGGCGCGAACTCATCCGCCTGGGCCAGGACATCTCGGCCCGCGCACAAAGGGTAGCGGTCGAGGACGAGGCCGCCGACCAGATCATCGCCGCCGAGCAGTCGCTCTACCGCCTGGCCGAGGAAGGCGTTTCGCGCACCGGATTCGTGTCCTTCCTGCGCGCAGTCACCGATGCGGTGCAGGTCGCCAATGCCGCCTACCAGCGCGACGGCGGCCTTGCCGGGCTGGCGACCAGCCTGACCGATCTCGACCGCAAGCTGGGCGGCCTGCACAAGTCCGACCTGCTGATCCTTGCCGGGCGGCCCTCGATGGGCAAGACCTCGCTGGCCACCAATATCGCCTTCAACATCGCGCGCAGCTATCGCAAGGGCCAGCTCGCCGACGGCAGCGATGGCGCCGTCAATGGCGGGGTCGTGGGGTTCTTCTCGCTCGAGATGTCGGCCGAACAACTGGCTGCACGCATCCTGTCGGAGGCGGCAGAGATTCCCTCGGAACAGATCCGCCGCGGCGACATGACCGAGACCGAATTCCGCCGCTTCGTCGATGCAGCCAAGACGCTCGAATCCTGCCCGCTCTTCATCGACGACACGCCCGCGCTGCCCATTGCCCAGCTCGCAGCCCGCGCACGGCGGCTGAAGCGGACCCACGGGCTCGACCTGCTGATCGTCGACTATCTGCAACTGGTACGCGGCTCGTCACGGTCGTCCGATTCCAACCGCGTTCAGGAAGTGTCCGAGATCACCCAGGGGCTCAAGGCCATTGCCAAGGAGCTCGAAATCCCGGTCCTGGCCCTGTCCCAGCTGTCGCGGCAGGTCGAATCGCGCGACGACAAGCGGCCGCAATTGTCCGACCTGCGCGAATCGGGGTCGATCGAACAGGATGCCGATGTGGTGATGTTCGTGTTCCGCGAGGAGTATTACAAGGAACGCGAAAAGCCCGGCGAACACGAACTCGACCGGATGGCCACCTGGCAGCAGGATATGGAACGTCTGCATGGCAAGGCCGAACTCATCATCGGCAAACAGCGCCACGGTCCGATTGGCACCGTCAGCCTCAGCTTCGAGGGCAGGTATACCCGTTTCGGCAACCTTGCGCAGCCCTGGCAGGCCGAGAGCGACGGCCACTGACGCTTCACGCTTGCCCGCGCCGCCAGCCCCTGCCATGAACCGGACATGAGCACCGGAAACCTGATAATCGACCTTGACGCCATCACCGCCAACTGGCGCGCGCTTGCAGCGCTGACGCGCGCCGAATGCGCCGCCGTGGTAAAAGCCGACGCCTATGGCACGGGCGCGGGACAGGTGGCGCTGGCACTCGCGCATGCAGGCTGCCGGCGCTTCTTTGTTGCCATGGCCGAGGAAGGCGCGGCAGTTCGCGAAACCCTTGGCCCCGATATCGAGATCGGCGTCTTTTCCGGCCATATGCCCGGCGATACCGAGATGATCGGCAGTCTCGGCCTCACGCCGATGATCAACAGCCTCGACCAGCTGACGCGCCATTTCGAATCGCTGCCCGGCCATCCGTTCGGGATCCAGCTCGATACCGGCATGAACCGGCTGGGAATGGAATGGGACGAATGGGCGGCGGTCGCGGAAATCGCGCTCTCTCAGCATCCACGCCTCATCATGAGCCATCTGGCCTGTGCGGACGAATCCGACCACCCGATGAATCCCTATCAGCTCGACCTCTTCCACCAGATGACCGACGGAGTCGGCGTCCCCCGCTCGCTGGCCTCGACCGGCGGCATCCTGCTCGGCCCGGATTATCATTTCGACCTGGTGCGCCCCGGGATCGGCCTGCATGGTGCGGCGCCCTGGGAAGGCCGCCCCTCGGTGCGGCTCGACCTGCCGGTGATCCAGTGCCGTGACCTGACTCCCGGTGAGGTCGTGGGTTACGGCAACTCCTGGCAGGCCGAACGCCCATCACGCATCGCCACCCTGTCCGCAGGCTATGCCGACGGCATCCTGCGCGCGCTCTCCGGCAACCTGCGGCTCTGGCATGGCGCGCAGCCCTGCCCGGTTGTGGGCAAGGTGTCGATGGATCTCCTGACCGTCGATATCACCGACCTGCAAGAAGACCCCGAGGCCCTGACCCTCATCGGCCCGCATCAGAACGTGGACGAGATCGCCGCTGCTGCAGGAACGCTCGGTTACGAGATTCTGACCTCGCTCGGCCAGCGCTACGCACGGCGCTACGCCTCGGCATGATCGCGACCCGCCCACTGGCGCAGATCGGGCGTGCGGTGCTCGATGCGCTGGCTGCCGTCGGACATTTCACGATCTGGCTGGGGCTGGTTCTGTCCCATAGCGTTCGACCGCCCTTCTACGGACGCGAATTTCGCGGCGCCCTGATACAGATCGGCTTTCTCAGCCTGCCGGTGGTGGGGCTAACTGCCCTGTTCACCGGCGGCGCGCTGGCCCTGCAGATCTACGCGGGCTCGAGCCGGTTCGACGCCCAGTTCGCCGTGCCGCAGATTGTGGCCATCGGCGTCGTGCGCGAACTGGGGCCGGTCATGGTCGGGCTGATGATCGCCGCGCGGGTGACCTCGTCCATCGCGGCGGAAATCGCGACCATGCGGGTGACCGAACAGATCGACGCGCTGGTGACACTCTCGACCCATCCGCTGAAATACCTGGCCACACCGCGCGTGCTGGCAGGATTCGTGGTCGTGCCGGTTCTGGTCGCGGTGGGCGATGTGATCGGCATTCTCGGCGGCTGGCTCATCGCGGTGACGCGGCTCGACTTTGTCACCGGTGAATACCTGCAAAGCACGGTGGATTTCCTTGACGCAACCGATATCACCTCATCCCTGGTCAAGGGTGCTGCCTTCGGCCTGATCACCACTGCCACCGGCTGTTACGTGGGCATGAATGCCGGGCGGGGGGCAATCGGTGTCGGACAGGCAACGAAATCCTCGGTAGTGATGGCGGCCATGATGGTGCTGGCCGCCAATCTGGCGCTGACCCAAGCGTTCTTCTTGTCATGATCCGGCTGGATGGGGTCGAGAAAAGCTTCGGCGCCAACCGCGTGCTTGCCGGTGTCAATCTGGGCGTTGCGCGGGGCGAGAGCCTCGCCGTCATCGGCGGCTCCGGCTCGGGCAAGTCGGTGCTCATCAAATGTATCCTCGGACTGGTCCCGCATGACGCGGGCCGCATCCTCATCGACGGGGAAGAGATCACGCACCACCGCCGCAATGCCTTCCTCGACCGCACCGGCGTGCTGTTCCAGGGCGCCGCGCTCTTCGACAGCCTGCCGGTGTGGCAGAACGTGGCCTTCCGCTTCCTGCGGGGCCCTCGGGCCCTGCCCTGGCCCGAAGCCCGCGCCCTCGCCATCGCCCGGCTGGCCCGGGTCGGACTGGGCCCCGACACCGCCGACCGTCTCCCGGCCGAGCTTTCGGGCGGCATGCAGAAGCGCGTGGGCCTTGCCCGCGCCATCGCCGCCGGTCCCGAGGTGATCTTCTTCGACGAGCCCACGACCGGGCTCGACCCGATCATGGCCGGCGTCATCAACGAACTCATCCGGGACATCGTCACCGAGATGGGCGCCACCGCCATCACGATCACCCATGACATGGGATCGGTGCGCGCCATCGCCGACCGGGTGGCGATGCTGCATGACGGCATGATCCGCTGGACCGGCAGCGTCCATGAAATGGACGCCACCCCGGATGCTTATGTCGCGCAGTTCATCCACGGCTCCGCTGAGGGCCCGATCCGTGCATTGCGCTGACCCCTATTCGAAGGTCCAGCCGGGATGGCCGACCCGGATGATCCGCACGGGCGCACCCGGCTGGCCGGTGTCGCGGCGCAGGTTGTAGGTCACCGTGCTCATATGGCCGAAATTCACCAGGTCGACATGGACGGTCATGAACCCCTGGATATGCGGCATATCCGCGTCGGGATAGATGCGCAGGACCGCTCCGTCGAAATCCTGGGCATCATACAGCACATCCGCCCCATGCCCGGGCAGGCTCGGCTGCACCCAGCTCGTGAAATACTCGGCCGAGCGGCCATGGAATGGGTTGTCGTCCATGCTCCTCGAATTGGCGAAGTCCGAATAGAGTCGCGCCACCAGCATCATCGCATCCTGCAGGTCGGCATCCCCGGCGGCAGCGGCAAGGTCGATCTCGGGCGCGCCGGTCGCGGCAGGGGCCGCTGATGCCCCCTGTGCGGGCGCCTTGTCGATATATGGCGTCGCGCCGTCTTCCTCGAGATAGGCGCCATTCACCCATCCTGCTCGGGACAAGTCGGCACTGCGCATCAGGCACCACCGCGGCGGCAGCGCGGCGCGCTGGGCGTCGGACAGACCGATGAAGACGGCATAGGGCGTGAAGGGCACACAGGTGACCTGCTGCAACCCGCGCTCGCCCGGGAGGAAGCGGTCGATCACCAGATATTGCGTCCCCGGACCCATACGCGCGTTCAGGACATCATTTGCCGCCACCCCCGTCACCTGCCAGGCGTCCGGCCCGTGCCCGTCCGCGTCGGCCGCAGCCGCTGTGGCAAGGACAAGGGCCGCCAGCGCAGCGGCCAGGATAGCGGCAAACGGGCGCGGAACGAAGCGAAACAAGGCAGGCCTCCATTGTCGGGATCTGGCCCCACCGTCCCGCCTCGAACCGCATCTGTCAACCGTTCAGCCGCAGTCGACCCAGCGCCCACCGATCACCATGCCCCTCGCCACGAGGCGCTGCGGATGACTGACCATCTCGCCCAGCACATCCTCGAGCGCGATCTCGCGGTCCTCCAGCGCAATCAGGCTCGCGTCGCCCGTGGCGCCGACCGCCAGCGTGCCCAGGTCAAGCCGCTGCAGGGCGCGCGCCGGCGTCTCGGTCGCCGCGCGGATCACCTCGGGCAGCGCCATGCCAAGCGCGAGAAACTTGGTCATCGTGCGCAACAGGTCATGCGCGGGCCCGTCAATGCACATCGCGTGCACGTCGGACGATATGCAGTCGGGCCAGAACCCTCGCCCGGTCATCGCCCGCGCGGTCTCCCATGAAAACGACCCCATCCCGTGGCCGATATCGAAGATCACGCCACGCTCGCGTGCGCGCAGCACAGCATCATGAATACGCCCCTGCCCGTCGCAGGGCGCATTGGGGAAGGGCCGGAAGCAATGGGTCAGAACATCGCCCGGACGCAGCAGACCAACGACTTCGGAATAGGACGGCGGCGCCTCGTCGATATGCAGCATCAGCGGAATGCCCGCCCGGTCTGCCGCATCCAGCCCGACCAGAAGCGGCCCGATCCCGTTGTCACCCGACGAATTGCGCCCGACCCGCACCTTGATGCCGATGATATGTTCGGGATTGTCGCGCGCGACCGCCACGGCCTCGCGTGCGGCCATCAGGCGCATGTCGGTGCTCTCGCCCACCATGATCGTAGGTGAGAACGCATAGATTCCCGCAAATGACACATGCAGGTAGACAAGGATGCGCACCTCCGCGCGTTCGATCACATGGGCACGGAACCCGGCGAAATTGCCGGGGCCGGCACTGCCGGTGTCGACGACAGTCGTCGCGGCGGTCTTGCGCCCGTAGGAATCGGCATCAATCCCCAGCGAGGTGCCGCCCCAGTAGACATGGGTATGCAGGTCGATCAGGCCGGGCGTCAGGATCATCCCCGTCCCGTCGCGCCGCTCGTGGCCCTGCAATCCTTCGCCCAGTTCCGCGACGCGACCGCCCGCAAAGGCCACGTCCCGGACGACATCCAGCCCCTGCGCGGGATCAATCACCCGCGCATTTGCGATCACCAGATCATGTGTCATCATTCCTCCGATCAGGCCGCCACGGGCGGCCTGCGGTCGCGCCAGGGCATCGCCTCTTCCAGCGCCGTCGCCACCGACAGGAGCGTCCCCTCGGCGCCGATCCGTCCGACAAGTTGCACCCCTGCAGGCATATGCCCGGCCTGCGCGAGTGGCAACGACATCGCCGGCTGCCCCGACATGTTGAACGGCGTCATGAAGACCGCATCATGCCACAGCGCGTTATAGGCATCGAGATCGCTCATCGACATGTCGTAGAATCCCTTCGGCCGCGGCGGCTGCGTCAGCGTGGGGGTCAGGAACACGTCATAGGCGAACAGATCCTGCACGATGTCGCGGCCCATCTCGCGCACGGCGCCGATCCTTGCCTGGTGCTCGATCCCCGAGGCCGCACGGCCGCGCTCGATCACCGCCATGGTGACCGGTTCGACCTCGCCCTCGCCGATCTTGCGTCCGAATAGCCCCTCGAACATGTCATAGGTCGCCGCCGTCTCGACGCAGGTCATGTCGGTATAGGTCTTCCACAGCCGTTCCGCGTCAAAGGACATGTCATGTTCCTCGACCTCATGGCCCATGCTCTCAAGCATCCTCGCCACCGCCCGCACCCCGTCGGCGATATCGGGATGCACGTCATACCCGGCCGGATCCGTGACGGTATAGCCCACGCGAAGCCCCTTCGGCGCGCGCCTTGCCTGTTCGGCAAAGGATATATCGGGCATGGGCAGGCCGTAGATGTCACCCGGCACCGCCCCGGCGATGGAATCCATGTACAGCGCAGTATCGCGCACCGTGCGGCTCAGCGCGTTGAAATACGCCCCGCCTGCCCAGTAATCGGCAAATGGCGCCAGCGTCGTGCGCCCGCGCGAAGGCTTCAGCCCCACGACTCCGCAGCATGAGGCGGGCACCCGGATCGAGCCCGCGCCGTCGCTCGCCTCGGCCAGTGGCACCATCCCTGACGCAACCGCCGCCGCCGCCCCGCCGGACGATCCGCCCGGCGTCAGCTTCTTGTCCCAGGGGTTGAAGGTCGGGCCATACATCACCGGGCTGGTGTCGATCGACCAGCCGTTCTCGGGCGCATTGGTCTTGCCGATCAGACACAGGCCCGCGGCCTTCATCCGCCCGACGACGACCGAATCTCCGGGCGCCTTCACATCCTTGAGGAAGATCGAGGTGTTGTTGGCCTGCACGCCGCCCCAACCCGAGGCGAGTTCCTTGAGCAGGAACGGGATCCCCTTCAGCGGCCCGTCGCCGGGGGCCTCCGCCGCTTCGCGGCCAATCTCGTAGAGCTTGAGGATCACGGCATTGAGCGCGGGGTTCAGGTCCTCGACGGCACGGATACCGGCTTCGACCACCTCTCCCGCACTCACCTCGCCCTTCGCCATCAACTCGCGCAATTCCACCGCATCCGCGCGGCGATAGTCGTCATCGAAACCGGCCATCTTTCTCTCCCCTCATTCCTGCATGCAATCGGGCGGGACCAGGGGCCCCGCCCCGCGCGGGCTCATCCCAGCCGCACGATCTCGCCCGTGTTCATGCTTTCCTCGGCCGCCAGCACGATCCGCAGCGAATCCACCGCCGCCTGCATCGATTCCGACAGGTCGAGATCCTCGCGGATCGCGCGCAGGAACAGATCCTGTTCGCGGTCGCACAACTCCTGGTGCCCGGGCTCGTCATCCATGCGCAGGATGTCATCCGGCTTGAGGAAATTCTTGTCCTCGCCCACGGCGGCATGATGCACCCGGATCACGTCGGTCTTGGTGTGCTTGTCGATATTGGCGCTGTCGGACAGGTCGTCCGCATCCGCGCGCGCGTGATCGTCGGGCACCAGGCTCACCGCGCCTTTCGGGCCCACGACATCCTTCACGAAAAACGCCGTCTCGGACATCATCGGCCCCCAGCCGGCCTCATACCAGCCGACCGAGCCATCATCGAAGGTTACATGCAGGTGGCCATAGTTCGGCTTGTCCGCAGCATCCCAGAGCGCGGCGCCGATCGCATGTACACGCACCGGCTTGGCGCCCGTCAGCTGCACCATCACATCGACGTAATGCACCCCGCAATCGACGATGGGAATCAGGCTGTCGATCAGGTTCTTGTGCCACATCCAGGCATCACCCGACGATTGCTGGTTCAGGTTCAGCCGCATGACCAGCGGCTTGCCCATGGTGCGTCCGATCTCGATGAATTTCTCCCAGCTGGGATGCACCCGCAGGATATAGCCCAGCACCAGCTTGCGCCCGGTGCGTCTGGCGGCGGCGACCACCGCCTCGGCCTCTTCGTTGGTGGTGCCGATGGGCTTTTCCATGAATACATGCGCCCCCGCCTCCATCGCCTTGATGGCGTATTCGGCATGGGTATTGGGCCAGGTATTGATCGAGACCGCATCGGGCTTCAGATCGCGCAGCGCCGCTTCCCAGTCCTCGAACAGGGGGTAGCCCTTCAGCTCGTCCGGGATTGGCTTCGACTTGATCGTGCGCGAACACAGGCCCACGATCTCGAAGCCGGGGTTGCGGTGATAGGCGCTCGCATGCGACGCCCCCATGTTGCCCAGTCCCACGACCAGAACACGCACCGGATTGCTCATCTCATGCTCCTCCTCACTGCTTCCGGGGGCAGGCCGCATGCCGCGCCCTGCCCCGTGTCACTTCAGGTCAGCTCCGCTCAGCCCTCGTGGCCGATCTCCTGATCGAACATATGCGCGCGCAACTCGTCGGCATCGACGGCTGCCAGGTCCGCGTCCACCTCGGTGGCCGCCGCCTGCGCCGCGATGTCGTCCTTCGAGAAGTCGTTGGCACCCGCGATCAGGTCATTGGTGCAGACTTCGGTCGCCACCGGCGGCTCGATCCCCTCGACTTGCGACGACAGGTCGAAGAAGGTCTGCCAGCTGTCCATGTCGTGCCACCCCCAGCCGCCACGCTTTTCCATGTCGCCGCGATAGACATACATCTGCTGCAGGATCGACATCATGCCCAGTTCGGGACCAAGGTTGTCGGCCAGCGTCGGGAACTGCTCGAACACGGCCTGCACCGCCGCCGCCGGATTGTGCTCAGCGAATTCCATGCCCTTCGCATAGCCGCGCAGATAGCGGGTCAGGAACTCGACCTTGTCGGGATCCTCGAGATCGGCGGCGCGAACCACATAGGTATTCGCGGGTAGTGGAGAATTATGCACGCCCAGCCAGTATTCGAAGTCGAGCCCCGAGGAGATCCACTCCGCCCGCAGCCCTTCCCAAGACAATGCGGCATCGCCCTGCCCGGCCGAAAGCGCGGTGCCCCAGGTCGGCCAGCCGGCCTCGACATAGGTCACCTTCGAGATGTCCACGCCCTGTGCCAGCAGCATCGGATCGCAGATCGACTGCCAGGCGGCGGAACCCAGAAGGATCGTCTTGCCCTCGAGCTCCTTGATATCGGACGGCCCCTCACCCTTGCGGAACGCGAACGAGAACGTGTCGCGCGCGCCGAGGTGATAGACCGACTTCAGGTTCATTCCCTCGCGCAGGCCGAAGGAAAACACGCCCGGCGACGGAAAGCCCATGTCGGCCTGACCGACATCGACGAATTTCACGGTCGCGGTGCCGTCCGAGGGGCCTGGCTGCATATCGACGTCCATACCGTCGAAATAGCCCATCTTCTTGCCGATCCAGAACGGATAGTCGTCCAGAACCTCGAGCGTGCCGCGCGGGCTGATCCAGGTGAAGGTGTGGTCATAGGGTTCCGCAGCGGCAAGGCGCGGCAAGCCCATCGTGGTGACGGCAACGCCGCCCGCAGTGACCTGCAACAGCCTGCGGCGCGACATGGTCGGACCAGATTGACGCAATTTCATGGTCTTGATCTCCCTCTGTTGATGTTCTCGAAAGCGGGGCTCAAGTCTCCCAGCTTGCCCACTTCTTCCCGATCAGGAAGAAGATGACGTAGATCAGGATCCCCATTGTCGACAGGATAAGGATCACCGAAAAGAATTCAGGCATGCGGATCATGCTGGAATAGGTGGTCAGCCGGTTGCCCAGCCCGAACCCGCCCCCGGCCATTTCCGCGCCCACGGTGGTCAGCAGCCCGAAGATGCCGCCCACCATCAGCCCCACCAGGATCATCGGCAGCGCCATCGGCGCGCGGATCTTCCAGAAGATCTGCAACACCGAGGCCCCGTAAGATCGCGCCAGCGCGATCTTGGCGCTGTCGGTACGCCGGAACCCGGTGGCAGCGTTGATCATCACCATCGGGCCGGTCGCCAGCGACACCGCGATGATCCGCGGCGTATAGCCAAAGCCGAAGCGCAGGATCAGCAGCGGCACCAGCGCCAGCATCGGCGTGGTGACGAGGATGAGGATATAGGGCGTGATCACCTTCTCGACGAAGGGGAACTGGGTGATGACGGCCGCAAGCAACAGCCCGATCCCCGCGCCGATGCCAAAGCCGCTCAGAAGCGTGACCACCGAATAACCCCAGTGCGGGGCGATATTCGGCAGTTCCTTGACGAAGGCCGCGGCGATGGCCGAAGGCTTGGGCAGGATATATGCCGGCACCTCGTACCAGCTGAGCAGGAATTCGAGCCCGCCGACGATCACCACCGCCACAAGCACGATCACGACGATCTCGGCCACTGTCCGGCCGCCGCGGCCCCCCAGCGAGACCGAGCCCAGGCCGACCCCGCCAGCCGCGCCTCTCGAGCCGCCAAATTCCGGGATCGCGTCGTCGCTCATGCCGGCTCTGCCTTCTTTCTGGTGGGCGTCTGGCTGTAGATGTCGGCCTTGATGGCGTTCATCAGGTCAAAGACCTCCTTCGAGGCCATGATCTCGTGATCGCGCGGGCGCGCAAAGGGCACCGGATAGTCGGCCAGCACCCGCCCCGGCCGCGCCGTCAGGACGATGACCCGGTCCGCCAGCAGGATCGCCTCCTCGATCGAATGGGTGATGAAGGCGATCGTGGTGCGCGTCTCGAGCCAGATTTCCTCGACCAGCCGGTTCATCTCCTCGCGGGTAAAGGCATCCAATGCGCCAAAGGGTTCATCCATCAGCAACACTTCGGGCCGCAGCGCCAGCGCCCGCACGATGGCCGCGCGCTGCTGCATCCCGCCCGAAAGCTCACGCGGCATCCGTTTCTCGAAATCCGCCAGGTCGGTGCGCTCGAGCAGATGGCTGATCCATGCCTCATCGGGGGGCTTGCGCTTCACCTCGTTGGGGAACCGGATATTCTTGCCGATATTGCGCCATGGCAGCAGGTTCGCCTCCTGAAAGACGAGCCCGATCTCGGGACGCGGACGGGTGATGCGTTCACCGTCGAGCAGGATCTCCCCGCCGCTCAACCCGTGCAACCCTGACATCGCCCATAGAAGTGTCGTCTTGCCGCAGCCCGATGGGCCGACGATGGCGGCGATATGCCCGGCCTCGATGTCGAAGCTGCATCCGTTCAGCGCCTCGACATCGCCGTAACGCTTGCTCACGTCGCGAATCGACAGTCTCGTCGTCACCCGGCCCTCCCGCCACTCCGACCCTCGAAGGAGTGTGTAAGTCACTTACACCGATGTCAACGATTCTGATGCTGCCCCCCGCGCGACCCGGGCTTCGGCCCGAAAACCTGCTGCAAACCTGCTGCGCGCGGTATCGGCGCGGCTTGTAACTTTCCTACATTGCCTTGACCATTGGCCTTGCGCACCAGAGAATGACGCAAAGCCTGAAGGATGGACCACATGGCCCGCGCCGCTGCCCCAGCCTCTGCCCGACCGCGCGCAGGCACCCTCCGCTCTCCGCCCGATGTCATCGCCCGAATCAAGGACCGCTACGGCAGCCTCAGCCCGGCCGAACAGGCGGTGGCCGATTCCGTGCTGGCCGATGTACGGGCCACGGTCGAGGAATCGAATGCCGCCATCGCCGCCCGCGCCGGGGTGAGCGAGCCCACCGTCACCCGCTTCTGCCGTTCCATCGGCTGTGCGGGTGTGCGCGATTTCAAGCTGCAGCTGGCCCGCAACCTGGTGGTCGGCGAAATCTACCTCGCCTCGGGCCGTGCACCGCGCGCGCCCGCGGGCGAAATGCCGCCCTACTGGCATTCGATCCTATCCGAGGCCCATGCCGCGCTGACCGAGGTCGAGCGGCAGCTCGACCCGGCCGCAATCGAAACCGCATCGGGAATCCTCGCGCAGGCCACTCGCGTTGCCGCTTTCGGACTGGGCGGCTCGTCCTCGGCGCTCGCCGAAGAGGTCCAGACCCGGCTGTTCCGCTACGGCGTCGGCATCACCGCGATTCGCGACCCCTATCTCGCGCGCATGACCGTTTCGACCTACCGCCCCGGCGATGTGCTGGTGACCCTCTCGGCCAGCGGTCGCACCCGCGAGGCCATCGAATCGGTGGAAATCGCCCATCGCTACGGCGCTGCCACCATCGCCATCTGCCCGCCCGAAAGCGAACTCGCCCAGGCGGCGGATATCGTGCTGGGCGTGCAGGTGCCCGAATATCCCGACACGCTCACGCCGTCGGCCTCGCGTTTCGCGCTGCTTGCGGTGATTGACCTGATGGCCGCGGCCACCGGCTATCATCTGGGGGATGCGGCGCGCGAAAACCTGCGGCGGATCAAATACGACACGCTCCTGCGCCGTCCCGGCTCGGTGCTCGAGCCGCTGGGGGACTGACCGGATGCGGGCACGGGGTGAAAGGCGGGGCAGCGCGCCCCGCCACCCGGGATCAGCGCGGGCTGTAGGCGATGGCCTCGATCTCGACTGCAATGTCGATCATCAGCCGGCTTTCCCCCGTCGAGCGCGCGGGCGGCTCCGAGGGAAAGAATTCGCCATAGGCCTTGTTGAACTCGGGAAAATCGTCACGATCGCGCAGCCAGACGGTGGTCTTGACCACCTCGGACAGGTTCGACCCGGCCAGTTCCAGCGCGCGGCGGACATTCTCCATCACGGCCCGCGTCTCAGGGCCGACGCCGCCCTCGACGACTTTGCCATCGACCATGGGCACCTGCCCGGATACGAAGACGAAATCACCCGCGCGAACTGCGGGCGAAAGCGGCACATTCGCCGCGCCGAAGACTTCCTTGGCCATGATTGACTCCTTGCAGGGAAAGAACGTCCATCCTGCAGGCTGCGAGAGGAGATGCAAGTGATGCCCTTCGAACTGAACGGTGCGCGCACCGTCATCACCGGCGCGGGCGGCCATATCGGCCAGTCCCTGGTGCAGGCCTTTGCCGACGCGGGCGCGCAGGTGGTGGCCTGCGATGTTGACGGCGCCGATCTTTCCGCCCCCGGCATCGCCGAGCGGCATCTGTTCGACCTGCGCGACGAAGCGGCCGTGCTGGCCGCCGCCGATGCGATCATCGCCGGCGGTGCGCCCTCCATCGTCGTCTCGAATGCAGGCTGGACCCGCGCTGATACGATGGACGAGACGACCTCCGGGATCATCACCGACGAAATGGAGCGCAACTTCACCGGTGCCGCGCGCCTCACCCGCGCGCTGCTGCCGGGGATGCGAAATCTGCCGGGCAACCGCGCCTTTGTCTTCATCTCCTCGGTGAACGGCCTCACCCATCACGGCAACCCGCCCTATTCGGCCGCCAAGGCCGCGCTGCTGGCCTGGATGCGGGCAATCGCCGTCGAGGAAGGACAATATGGCATCCGCGCCAATGCCGTAGCCCCGGCTTCGGTGCGCACCCATGCCTGGGACTACCGTATCGAACGTGCTCAGGACGTGATGGACCGGGTGACGAAACTGTATCCGCTGGGACGGCTCGTGACCCCGCAGGAGGTCGCGCGCACGGCACTGTTTCTGGCCTCGCCGCTGGCCTCGGGCATCACCGGCAGCACATTGGCCGTCGATGCCGGCCTGATGGCCGGCAAACAGCCAATTCTCGACATCCTGCGCTGAGGGACATCATGGACATCTCCGATATCGACACGCCCGCCATGCTCATCGACCTCGACATCGTCGCGCGCAACCTCAAGGCCGCGCAGGACTATGCCGATGCACATGGGCTGAAGCTGCGCCCCCACGTCAAGACCCACAAGCTCCCGCGCCTTGCCCGCGACCAGGTCGCGCTGGGCGCGGTGGGCGTCACCTGCCAGAAACTGGGCGAGGCCGAGGCGATGGCCGATGGCGGCATCACCGATATCTTCCTGCCCTACAACATCCTCGGCGCGCGCAAGCTCGAGCGTCTGGCCGCGCTGCATGACCGGGTGACCCTGTCTGTGACCGCGGATTCCGAGGTGACTGTCCGGGGTTATGCCGGTCGCTTCACCGACTTGTCGCATCCGCTGCCGGTGCTGGTCGAATGCGACACCGGCGCCGAACGCTGCGGCGTGCAGACCCCCGATCAGGCCCTCGCCCTCGCCCGCATCATCGCCGCGGCGCCGGGCCTGCGGTTCGGCGGGCTGATGGTCTATCCCCCGCGCAAGGGTCTGCAGGAAACGCAAGACTGGCTGGCCACAGCCGTCGACCTGCTGCGCCGGAACGGCCTGCCACCCGAAGTGGTCTCGATCGGCGGCACCCCGGACATGATGCGCGCCCATGAAATCACCGCCGCGACCGAACAGCGCCCCGGGACCTATATCTACAATGACCGCATGCAGATGGCCTGGGGGCACGGCAGCATCGCCGATTGCGCGCAGACCGTGCTGGCCACGGTGGTAAGCCGCCCGACCGACACCAGGGCGATTCTGGACGCCGGGTCCAAGGCGCTCGCCGCCGATCTGGCGGGCGCGCCGGGTCACGGGCTCATCGTCGAATATCCCGAGGCGATCATCCATGCGCTGTCGGAAGAGCACGGCCATGTGGACCTGTCCGCCTGCACGCGCAGGCCCGGGATCGGCGAGGTCGTCCACATCATCCCCAACCACGCCTGCGTGGTGAGCAATCTCTTCAACGAAGCCTATCTGATGCGCGGCGACCGGGTCGAGGAAGTGGCGCCCGTCACCTCGCGCGGCAAGCTCACCTGACTCACGGCTCCGGGGGCGGCGCTACGGATCGCGCCGCGCCTGCCGCTCCATATGGCGCAGCACCCCGTGCAACATGCGCACATCCGCGCCGGTCAAGGCCATGCGCGACCACAGGTTGCGCAGGTTCAGCTTCATCGTCTCGGCCTTGTGCGGCGGAAAGAAGAACCCCGTCTCGTCCAGTGTCTCCTCGTAATGCGCGGAGAGCGCGTCGATATCCGCCGTATTGGCCAGTTCGCTGCCCGCCAGCACCGTCCTCGCGCCCGGAACATCGCCGGTGGCGCGCTGCCATTCATGGGCCACCAGCAGCACGCATTGCCCCAGGTTCAGCGACGGAAAGACCGGGTTCACCGGCACCGAGATGATTGCGCCAGCCGCGGCGATATCGTCATTGCCCAGGCCGGTGCGCTCGGGGCCGAACAGCACCGCGACCCGCTCGCCGCGCGCGATTCGCTCCGCCGCATCCGCCATCGCCACATCCGGCGTGAGGACGAGCTTGGCCAGATCGCGCGGCCGCGCCGTTGTTGCATAGGTGAATTGCACATCGGCCAGCGCCTCGGCGGTGGTCGCGCAGATCATCGCCTCATCCAGCAGCCGCCCCGCCCCCGCCGCCAGCGCCACCGCCCGGCTGTTCGGCCAGCCATCGCGCGGCCCCACCACCCGCATGAGGTCAAGGCCGAAATTCCACATCGCCCGGGCCGCCGCCCCCACGTTCTCGCCCATCTGCGGATGGACGAGCACAAAGGCCGGTTGCGGCAATCCTGAAGGCATGGGTCATCTCCTGCGGCGCTGCCCGGCTGATAGGGCCGCAGCGCCACAGCGACAAGGGTTGCGCGCAAAGCCGAAGGCGCCTCTTGCATCGCCCCGCCCGTGCGGTAAAAGGCCCCCGGTTCGCTGCGGTAGCTCAGTGGTAGAGCACTCCCTTGGTAAGGGAGAGGTCGTGAGTTCAATCCTCACTCGCAGCACCACCAATTCAGCCATTTGGCACGAATGAAGAGCGCGCGGTGGTCCATCGAACCAAAGCCCGGTCGCGCCCGCCCCTCAACCTTCCGTCAGCCCGCCCCCGCCGCCCGATGCCGGGCGATCAGCGCCCTTGCGGCGCGCATGCCGGGGGGTTCGCCGCCGCGGCCAAGGCGCTCCATGGTCAGGGCCATGGCGGCGCGCTGGGCGCCGGGGTCGTCCAGCGTGCCCAGCAGCGCCTGCGCCATCAAGTCCGGCCTGCAGGCGTGGCCGATGAATTCGGGCACCACGCGGGTCTCGCTCACCAGATTGACCAGCGTCACCGTATCGGTGCGCAGCAGCCGCCCGATGATCATGCGCGACAGCGGCGCCATGTCGT
>JACDJA010001292.1_pt1 | contig 21574 bp, 22 predicted proteins | sample 7449241 | NCBI WGS metagenome assembly JACDJA01 (sample SAMN14253289, study PRJNA609438) | sludge metagenome | isolation source: initial anaerobic sludge | collected 2018-12-20 | reverse complement strand
GGGTAATGTATTGTCATGATTTCAATACGTTGAATGTCACAAATTCTATAACCCCGGCAAGCTCATTCGGTTGCAGATAGATCGGCAGTGGCCGGGATATTGCATTCCGCGCCGATGTTCGGCACACTTGCTGGAAGCTCCAGCCACTATTTATTTGGAGGTTACTGAACCAATGAGGGATGGACAATCGATTGAGAAGATTTTGCGCGAAGCCGAAACCATAGCCGTCGTCGGCTTTTCGTCTCACACCCATAAGGCAGGATACTATGTCCCCGCCTACCTGAAACAACAGAGCTATCGTATTTATGCCGTCAATCCTAACCTGACAAGGGGGCTAAACGATGAGCCGGCTTACGCCTCACTGGCGGATGTGCCCGTGCCGGTCGATCTCGTGTTGATTTTTCAGCGCAGTGAGAATGTGCCGCCCTTCGTCGATCAGGCAATCGAGATCGGGGCGAAGGCGGTATGGATGCAGCTGGGAATCGCCAATGCTGCCGCGGCCGAAAAGGCGCGAGCCGCTGGCCTCGATGTGGTCGAGGATGCGTGTATGCTGGTGGAGCACAAACGATGGAACCGGTAGCGGATCACGACCGACTCTGTTTCGGGATACGCCGTTTTGCGACAAGGTTCGCGCAACCCGACCTCATCTTCGGCGTATAGATGAGTGGAGGTTGAGAACATGGACGATAACATCAAGGGTCTGAAAGAGAAGGAGCGTGAGGAGGCGTACGGCGGCAAGCTTGAGGACAAGGTTGCCGGAGAGAATGGTCATTGTGGGACCTGGGTGCCTGGGCTGATATTGATCGGCATCGGCGCGTTCTTTCTGCTGCGTAATTTCACGGACTTTCGTCTCGATAACTGGTGGGCGTTGTTTATCCTCATCCCCGCCTTCGGTAGTTTCGGCAACTTTGCGAGAGTCTACGGTCGCGAGGGCGCGCTCAACGGTGAAGCCCGTGGCTCGCTAATTGGAGGGCTTATCCTGACCTTTATTGCCGCGACGTTTCTGTTTGGTTGGGATTGGGGCGTTGTCTGGCCAATCTTCCTCGTTATCGGCGGTATCGGTGCGCTCTTGTCAGGCTTGTTAGGAAACTGATCCTGGCGTCAGAGAAGTATCCCGTTGCGCCCGCATCCCGGGCAGGGAAGTTTCCATGAACAAGGGCGGTATTTTCTGGGGCGGCATGCTCATTCTTCTGGGCGTGCTGTTTCTGCTGAACAGCCTGGGTGTTCTGGCGGTTGGCGTCTGGGCCGTTTTCTGGCCAATCGCGCTCATCTTGTTTGGCCTTTTCCTGCTCATAGGCGTTTTTGGTCACTCCGGCAATGGCTCTCGCTCGGGGAATGGGCGGATCGAAAATCTGGCTCTACAGATTAAGGGCTTTGAGGAAGCTTCCATAGATCTGCATATTGGAGAGGGGCATCTTGTCATTGAAAGCGGCGCGGCTCCCGATGAACTCCTGAGCGGTTCCTTCCCCGGGGGTGTGGAACACGAGCTGGGTCAGCAGGATGAAAAGGCTGTTGTCGTGCTTCGTTCGCCGGCCGATTGGCAAGCGCGGGACGGCCGCGAATGGCGGCTGGCGCTAAACGGCGACATCCCATTGATATTGAATCTCCATACCGGCGCAAGCGAAGTATTGGCAAACCTGGCCGATACGCACGCCAGGCGAGTCTCCGTTCACTCCGGCGCGGGGCGCGTCAATCTGACGATTCCCACCACCGGCGAAACGATCGCGTCCATTGAGAGTGAGACGGGAGCGCTCTCTGTGTGCGTGCCCGACGGCGTGGCGGCGCGCATTGAGGGTACGGCCGAGGTGGGCAACCTGAACGTGGATGAGCAGCGCTTTCCGCGCGTGGAGTCCGGTTGGCAATCGACAAATTACGATGAGGCGGCCAACAGGACGATAATCCGGGTTCGTTTTGGCGCGGGAGAGGTGACGATCTTCTAGCAGGCGAAATTATGCGTTTGGCGCGATCGTCCGTCGCGCTAACCTTCTCGTCCCACGACCCGTGGAAAGATGGCGTGGGCGAAGGAAACAGCGGCCGCGACCTCAAGCACGCGACCGGTGGCCACGGCCCATGGCACTCCCCGGAAGATCATGCCCAACGTAACGAGCCAGATGCCCGCATTAAGTAGCACGATGGCCAGGTAGGCCCCCGTCGTATTGCCGCGGCGCGGTTCTTTCCAGTAACGCGGCATGATCCAGAAGGCGACCCCCAGCGTTAGTTGCGCCACCCAGCCGATCAGCAGCCACTCAATGTGAGCGGGTAACCATGCCCAGAGCGCAGGGAGAAACGGGTGGCCCTTGTGAGCCAACAGTAGCCCGCCGACCGTGAACCCCAGCAGCAGGTAGCCGAACGACATTTTCACGTACCATTGACTGAGCGACGGCATGCCTTATTCTCCCCGATACCGTTCTTTCACTCGCGGCCAGGTGTTGATGACAAAACCGACAGCCGCCAGCCATTGCAGCACCGCCGAGACGACCAGTGTCCAGCCCCAGAAGCCGCGCGGGTATAAGGCGTTCAGCGGCTCGGCCGCCACGCGCAGGAGCAGCCCCACGTTTAGCAGGATATAGATCGCCCAGCCGATCCGCTCATTGCCACGCGGTTGCGCCCGGGTCACGATTGGGAACATCCAGAAGATGACCCCGAAGATCATCTGCGTCACCCAGCCAACCATGATCAGGTGAAAAAAGACGGGTGAGAGATAGAGGAGCCAGGCAGGCAGCGACACAATGCCGTTGAAGGCCAAAGCTACGCCTAACGTCATAGCCAGGGCCAGGTAGAGAAAGGCACTTTTGATGTGCCAGCGAGTCAAGAGTGGCATGTTAATCGTTCCTCGGCCGATTCTACATTAACTTCCCACACCGGGGTACGAAATGAGCGAGCAGAATTGTCGTCGCCGCCGGATCACAGGCACGCGCCGGTCGTCCCGGCTACCGCAACAATACCCGGTGCGGCCGGGAAAAGCCGATGATCATTTCATGATCAAGCATCGGCAAGAGGATCAGCTCTCTTCAAGACCCCTTTGCCGGTAAACGCCCGCATTGCCTTTCACCAGGGCGATGCCGGTGATGGCCAGAAACAGCAGCAAGGTCAGCCCGTTGAGCAGGCCGCCCCATTGTCGCAGAGGCAGATTGCCGATCAGATCACCGACCACTCGCAGAATTAGTGAGACATGCAGGCTGATGAGTGGGATGTAGAACGCCGGCAGATAGGCCATCGGCCGCCGCAATACCGAGGGGAAGATCAGCGGGGCATGGCCGAAGATCATGGCAAACACGAAGCCCAGGAAGACGGTGTGGAGAATGGCATCATAGATCGGTCCGGCCGGCACACCTCCATAAACCAGCCACAACGCGCCGCCAATGCCCAACCAGAAGTAGCCGCTGAACAGACACCAGGCGATGAAACGTGTCAACCCCTTGTGGCGGAGGTTGCGCCTGGCAATATCATAGAAGAGCAGCCACAACGCCAACATGACCATTCCCAGCCCTGCCAGCCTTACGCCGGCGGCATAGAATATGGTGGAGAGGCACACGCCCGCCAGAAAGATGAATACCGTCAAGGCGAACCCGGCGATGATTCGACGTGAATGGCGCAGCACACGGCTTAACTCCAGCCGTTCTCCGGCGATTGTGAGGATGAGAAACGCCACCCACCATGGCGCCACCTGGTAGAGCGGCCGACCGGCCAGCCCCAGCAAATTGCCGAGGAACCAAGCAATTGATCCCAATGCCATTGTGATGGTGTAAACCGTCTGATGCCGACGGACGATTAGGAAGAACAGGATCACCAGGCCGGCTGAGGCAAGGGTCAACAACCGCCCACCCCAGACCCAAGAAATATCGGCGATCAGGAAAACGCCGCCGATGCCGGACAACAGGGGAACCAGATATGCCGCGCGCTTGTTTAGCGCGACTGCTCTCTCCAGTCCAATCACCGTTCCTAAAAAGGCTGAAACCATCAAGGTTCCGTGCGCCGCTGCCAGCGACGGTTGGATAGACGGCCACGCCCAACCCAGACGCAACAACCCGGCCCAAATGGCAAACAGCAGAGCAAGGATGGCAAGCATCAAGAGTGGGAAACGACTCATGGGAAAGAATGTCGGCGGGGAGACTGACGAAGAGGCTGCACGGCAGGCCGCCCGATGATGGTGCTCCACTCTACGAGCGAAGCATGAGCAGCAGCATGACTACCGGCGTCTCGGCGACAACGGTGTGGGGCAGCTTGGGGGTCATGTGCACCCAGGCACCGGCTTCGATTTGCGCCTCGTCTTCTGCGAGCTTCACTTTGGCGCGGCCACTCAGGAAATACAGGATAGCCGGGTAGGCAGAGGTATGTTCCGACAACTCCTCGCCGGCGGCAAAGCTGAAGAGCACTGCGCTCAACTGCTCGTCCTTATAGAACGTGCGGCTGAGGATCGAATTGTCCGGCACGACCGGCGCGAGGTCCATCAGGTTGGGAAACAATTGGTATAAATCACTCATGGCTTACATTCGACTCCTGGCCTGCTTGCCGGATAACAGCCAGCAATTCTGCCGCGAACTGCTCGGGAGATAGTCCGTAGACCAGCGCCGCATCGGTGATGCTGTAGAACGGAGCGACGGCACAGCCGACACAAGCCATCGCGTGGTCGCGAAAGACATCGGCGGTCTCCGGCCAGCGCTCCAGAAGGTCGGTGATAATCATTTCACCTACCGCTTCCACTGTCGGATATTGAATCTGGCCCATCGCATTTCCTGTTGAGCAATAATTGGCCCGACGAGGCATCGCACCGGGAGAGAAGGCGCGCTCCGCCTCTCTTCCCGGTGCAATGCTTGTATCATTCTACTCGTGTAACGAGCGGATGTAGGCGATGATGTCCGTCAACTGTTCGTCGGTCAACGCCGGGTTGCCACCCTTAGGGGGCATATCGACCCCGGTAGTGTTATCGGGATGGCTAATCGGCCGTCCGGTCTTGATGAACTCAAGCAGTTCCTGGTCGTTGACCGTCAGCAGGAACTCGCTGGTCGTAAACGGCTTGCCAAGCCCTTCGACGCCTACGCCGCCCGGCCCATGGCAGGCGATGCAGACGGTGTCGAACTGCGTCTTTCCCGCCACCGGGTCACCGACGCTTGTCGGTACGGGTGTCGGTGCGGCGGCTTGCCCGCCACCGCTCTCCGCGGCGCCGCCTCCGCCTCCGCACGCGACCAGGGCCAGGCTTAAAGCCAGCAAAACCAGAACTGCCAACCACTTAAATTTAACTGTCATCTCTTGCAACTCTCCTCTGAAAACGATATTACTTCGCAGGTCAATATTACCTGCTCAGATTACCTGACTATACCATCGAGCCTGATGATCTTTCAATGTCCCATCCCGAGCGTCAGTTCTCCTGATGCGATCTTGCTCATTAGCTCCGTGTAAGTCATCACCATCGCGTCTTCCTGATCGAACGCCAGCGCGCGGGCATCTTCCTCGTTGGCGACGGCCACAATGCCCGTCCCCATCGGCGTCATGAGTCCCGCGTTCATGACAATCCAGGCGTCCTCGGCGCGCAGCCACTCGGCCGTGTTCACGTCGTGGACCCAGGTTGAAGCGATTTCCTCGGGGTTGGAATGGATGTACTCCAGCATCTCGCCCATGTCGTCGAAACGGCGGGCCTCGCCGCCGGTCGTCCAGTAGGCGGAGGCGAAGTTTGCCTCGCTGATGATCATATTGCAGTTGCTGCAGACATCCTGACCGATGAGGATCTCCGGCGGCTCGTTGAATGTCTCCTCACCGCCTCCGCAGGCCGTCATCATGGCCAGAAATGTAACAAACACCAGTAAAACGGCTACCTTTTTCATAACACGCCTCGTTTCTTGAATGCCAACATGGCTGCCGCAAACGGCACGACAATCCAGGTGAGCAACAAAGCTACCAGTAGCGGCCATAACGCGGCGCCATAAGTTCTAAATGCATATATCCCTGCCGGGCCTAATACTTCCAGGTTATCGCGCAGGTCGAGCACGGCAGCCACTTTGAAGACCTGGAGTGGGTTGATCAGGGCCAGCGCCAGCAACTGTTCGACGTCCATCTGCATGACCACTGCCGTGCCCATCAATCCCAGATCGCCGAAATATACCAGAACCAGCCACAGGAACAGCGCCAGACCGACGGCTGTGGCCGCTCGCTTCACGGCCGCGGAGATGAGAAACCCCAGGCTCAGGCTGGCGACGGCCAGCAATACCGACAAGACCAGCAGCGTTAGATAGACGCCAAAGTCGCCCCCGCCGCCGACGAATACCATCAGTACGCCGGTCAGTCCAAAACCGATGAGCAGTGCCGTGGTCAACGCCAGCGCCAGGCCGACAAATTTGCCCAACAGAAGCTCGCTGCTACTGATAGGCTGAGCCATCAGATAGATGAGTGTGCCTTTCTCTCGCTCGCTTGCCAGACTCATCGCGCCGAGCGTCAGTCCCATCAGGGGGACGATCAGCAGGATGAGATTAATCAACCCGGCGGTCGTCCGGCCGAAGCCGGCCACGCCGAAGCTGCCTGCGCCTGATACGGAGAACCAGGCCAGCGCCAGCGAAAGAGCGGCGAACGCGATGGCGTAGAGCAGAAACCAGCGATTTCGGAATGCATCGCGCAGTTCCTTTTGTATCAGGGTCAAAACATTTTCCAAATCCATTTCCGACTCCAGAAATCCATGACTGAAAGAGGTCACGGGTCGCGGCTCTATTCGACCGAGAAGTCATCTACCTCAATGCCGGCCTCTTGCAGAACGCGCAACACTTTGCCCTTGTTGCCCGGGGCCACATTGACGCGCACGCCGCGACCGTTCCGGCTGACCGGCATCCCCAACCCGGCCAGGGTTTGCAGCGCCGGGTCGATTCCCGCTTCCGGCAGGTAGAGATGCAGGGTTGTTTCCCATCCCAGCCGCCGCTCAAGTTGGTCGGGCGGTGAGTCCACGACCAGCTTTCCGCCCTCCAGGAGCAGAACCCGATCGGCCAGGGCCGTGATCTCTTCCAGATGGTGGGATGAGAAGATCATTGTTTTGCCCTGATATTTCAGCGAGCGCAGCAGAAGCAGAAATTCCTCGCGCGAGCGGATGTCCAGGCTGGCTGTCGGCTCGTCCAGGATCAGGATGGGAGGATCGGAGAGCAGGGCGGCGGCCAGCGCTAACCGCTGCTTCAGGCCGCCGGACAGTTCGCCGACGCGTTTCTTGATGTGTGGCGTGAGGCGCACCTGCTCCAGCAAGGGGCCGAAGTCGAATCCGTCGGGGACCTTCTTCAGGCGTGCGTAGAAGATGAGCGTCTCCGCCACTGACATATCGTCATGGAAGCTCAACTCTTGCGGGACGAAACCGATCAACCGGCGCACATCCTTGCTTTGGCGGCGCGCATCCAATCCATCGATCAGGATAGATCCTTCATATGGAAACAAATTAAGTAGGCAGCGCACGGCCGTCGTTTTCCCGGCTCCATTCGCACCCCAGAGGGCGACCGCTTCACCTGCCTCGACAGTAAAGGACAGGCTATCGACGGCCGTGAACCGCCCAAAGCGTTTTGTCAGATTTTGTACTTCAATCATATTAGTGGCCATGTTGCGGGCCTCCATGGCTGATCGGTTCGGTCATAGTCGGTGTGGGAAGCCGATATCGGCGACTTCCCGCTCTTAAAAGAATGAACAGGAAGAGGGAAGCCGCCGGCAGCAACAGAATGGCCCACACCACACCTTGTTCATTATTGCCGTTACCGTCGGGCAGCGGCGCGTTTGTCGGCAACGGCGGGTTCGTCTGGGGAATCTCGTCCACGAGGATCGGCTGAGGTCGAACCATCGGAAAGGCTCGCGCCGCGAAATCGACTGCGTTGACGACCGGGCTATAGAGAAACAGGCGAAGCTCCGGCCGGCGACCGATTAAGCTGTCCAGCAGCCGCTCGGCGCGATATTCGATTTCGCCCAACCCGTCTCCATCGTCATCATAACCCGCATAGTCGCTCCAATAATTACCCCGACCGCCCACCGTCCATTCGTTGGCTTCCAGTTGGCCGCCGCCGGAGACCACAACCTGTTGCTCGTTTTCGATGAAGCTGTTATCGCGGATTTGGTTGCGCCGAACCGAGGGCAGCATCTCCATGCCGATGTCGTTGTAGGCGAAGAGATTGCCCTCGATGACGCCGATGCTGGTCAATTCGCGCGGTGAGCCGTCAACAAATGCCCCGACCCGGTTATCCAGAAAGCGGTTTCCGGTGATGATGGAATCATCCATATCTTTCAGGCCAATGCCGTACCCGCTTGGCCCGCGATTGAAGGCGATAAGATTATCGTTTAGGCGCATACGTCGGCCGTACATGAGATAGGCGCCCACCGAATTATGCGTCAGCGTGTTGTTTTCGATGATCGCATCGTCACAGTACATGAAATGCAAGCCGTAGCGGCCGTTGGTGAACTCATTGCCGCGCAACGTCAGCCGTTCGGAATACCAGAGTACAGCATCGCGGCCTTCGGTTGTAACGTTGTTTTCAACCAAGACGTCGTCGCTGTCCCAGACACGGATAAGATCGCCGCGCCGCGCGATATCGAGCGGCTTGCCGTCGATGATGTTGCCGCGCAGCGTTGTTCCCGGGCCGGAGTGGACGTAAATACCGAACAGGACGTTTTCGATATGATTGTCTTCGATCAGCGCCCCGGCCGCGCCCACATTGACGCCGGCATCTTCGCCGATTAACTTGTCGCCGGAATTCCGCAACGTGAATCCGCGCAGCACCGTGTCGGGGGCGGTGATGGTGACGACTGTGCCCTTGTTTTCCGCGTCGATGACCGGCCGGTCGATCCCGATGATGGTCAGCGTCTTGTCGAGCACCAGATTGCCCCTCATCACGCCGCCGGTGACTTCGATGGTGTCGCCGGGTTGGGCTTCGGCTACGGCGGCGGCCAGTCCTTCGGCCGGAACGCGAATCGTCGCCTCGGCCTGCGCACTCCGTGCCATGCCGATAAGCCAAACTGGAATCAGCGCGAAAATCACAAAATACTGTTTCATGGACAACCGCCAGTCATGATCGTTACAGGGCTTTTCGTCACCCGTTATCTGCTACTTGTCCTCAACCAGAGGCTTATAGGCCCGACGCTGGAAATAGAGACCGGCAAGTATCAGGCCGACGGCCAGAAAAGCCATCCACAGCCCGATCTCGAATGTTGCTATCGTCTCGAACTGACCCACCTTGCCCGTGCCCAGAATGGGCGGGACGAACGGCTGGATTGAACTGCTGAGCGGCGCGGTCGGGTCCAGGTTCATGCCGAAATTGCGCATCCAATAATACATGTCCCCGATGAAGATGAACGGCCAGAGAATAGCCGGGAGCGCCAGCAGCAAGGCCAGGGGAGAATGTACGTAGATAGCCGCTAATACCAGCAAAACCAGAATGGCGACGGCTACCATGCTGACGGCGCGCTCCAGCTGGGCCGCTTCGCCAAGCGGGCGCATGCCGATGTAGTGGTTCAGCCCGTCGATCTCGCCTACATCGCCCGTCATCCGGTTGATATAGACCTCCACCGATAGCCCCCCGGGATATTGCGGAGCCATCAAGGTCATTTTCCAGTACGGCAGGAACATCGATGCCAGCAACAGGACGGCCGCCGCGCCAAGCAAGATATTAGGCAATCGAAACAGGGTTCGTTCATGTTCGGCCAGAGTGCGCGGCGCTCGCGGCCCGACGATTTTCTCTATCATATTAGTCATGATCTTCTTCTTGTTTTGTGAGTTATCTCTCGCCGATTAATGGGCAGGATCAACAATAATTGTGATAGCGTTGGGTGCGATGACCTCGTTAGTCTGTTGAGGGGAGACCGGGGCGGCCGTTATCGCCCCGGTCTCCAAAACGAGGAGGAACTAGTCGGTGGGGGCCGAAGCCTCGTCCGACGGTTCTACCATCATATAGCCCATCATCTCCAGATGCAGGGCCGAGCAGAATTCGGTGCAGTAGTAGGAGAAGACTCCGTCTTGCATGGCGTCGAATTCGAACGTTACGACTTCGCCCGGCTCGATGCTGACGTGGATATTGTAGGCCGGGATTGTGAAGCCATGGGTCGCATCCAGCGCGCGCTCAACGTTGGTGATGTGCCAGGTGACGTGATCACCCTTCTTGATCTCCACTCGCTCGGGCGTGAAGTGGCTGCGGATGGCCGTCATATAGACGGTGACATTGTTGCCGTCGCGCTCGACTCGCTCTTCGCCCTGCTTGGGGGCGCCGTCCCACACTGCCTGGGTGTGCGGATCCCATCCGACTTCGGGATACACGTCCCAGGGGGCGAGCTTGTCGGCCTTGATGATCTGGGCGTAATGCGGCTCACCGTCGGGCAACGGCATGTCATAGACCACCGGCATGTCCGTACCGCCGCCACTGATGTCGAGTAGTTGGAAGTTTTGCGGCAACAGCGGGCCGACCGGCATAAACCGATCCACCGCCCACTTGTTCATGGCGACCAGCCAGTTGCCGTCCGGGCTGACCGTGTCGCCCTCGGCGGCGGTGATGTGGCCGATGTTGTATTGTACCGGCGTCTTGGTGACCAGCGTCCACGGCGGATCCTCGTTGAGTTCGTCGAACGAACCGCCGAGCGACCAGCGGGCCACGGCCGAGTCCAGGAACAGACTGGTGTAGGCATAGCCCTTGTCGTCGAATTGGGTGTGCAGCGGGCCAAGCCCCAGTTCAACCTGCGCTTCCATCACGGAGTCGAAGTCCAGAATCGGCACGCCGTAAGCATCCGTGTCGCTGGTTCCGGCTTCTATTGCGGCCATGATCTTGTCAAAGCCGAAGACCGTCACGTGCGGGTCCAGCTTGCCGGCTACGATGATGAACTCACCGTCGGGGGTGACGTCGGAGCCGTGCGGGCTTTTCGGCTCAGGAGCGAAGTAGAGCAGCCCTTCAGCGATGGCCGTATCGAGAGGGATGACCGGGAAATCGTTGATCATCTCAACGTTACCGGCCGCATAGACCTCGGCCGCCTTGTTCAGGTTGATGATATGGAGAAAGTCCATATCATTTTGGCTCGCGCCGGATTCGAAGGGCGGGTTGCCCAGTTCGACGCCGCCGGTTGCCAATTCGGTGTTGATCGAGTTGCAGAAGATCCAGCCGTCGCTGACCAGCTTGCCGCTGTCGCACAGGTCCTGCCAGTAGGGCGGCAGTTCAATGGCGAAGGATTGGTCATAAGCGATCCGGCCGGCCTCGCGGTCGAACTTCCAGAAGGTGATCATGCCGCGATAATCGGCTTCGTAATTGTCGATCGAGCTGTATTCAAAGCCGAGCGGCATGCCGTATTGGCCACCCTCGACGATCCAATCGGTGTCGGGCGTGACGAATGTGCCACCGTGATCGCTCAGGGTGATGGGATTCTTGACGATCTGCTTGACCTCAAAGTCGCGCAGGTCAATGACGGCTACACGTGCGTTTGCCTTGTCATTGATGAAGAGGAACTGACCGTCATATTCACCGTCTGTCTCGCTCAGACCGGGATGATGCGTGTCGGCCCAGGTGAGGGGGGTGCCGTCTGCGGCCAGACCGCCCTGTTCCAGAACGTTCATCGTGCCTTCTGCCCCGTAACCGAAGCCTTGCCAGGGTTCGGGTGTGAACACGGCGATCTGCTTGACAATACGCATCGACGGCAGGCCAATCACGTAAACCTGGCCTGACTGGCCGCCGGAGGCGAAGAGATAATACTCGTCGTGGCGGCCGCTGGGGGTGAAGGTCTTGACGGCGTTGGCGATGTCTTGCGGGGTGAGGCCGCGCGCCTCGGCAATGGCGTTAATGTCCTCTGTGGCCCCCACGATTTCTGTGTTGGTGCCGGCCTGTTCGGTCGAGTTCCGGCAGCTGACGATCAGAATGGCCATCGCCGCCAGGATCATCAGGACCGTGACCAAGAGGAGCGGTCTGGTTGACGATCGATTCAATCTCATTTTCTTTCGTTTCTCCTGTATAAGCGCGCCATAGGGCAGCGCCACTAAAAAATAAGGCAAAGATTAATGGCAACAGAATACCCGAATGGCGGCGAGGATTTATTGCAATTGTGCAAATAGTCACAAACAGATAGGGGATTGAGCAAGAGATGAGATCGGCGCTTCGGCGGGGGAATAAATAATGAACAGCGTGGGCAATGCCACGGCCGGGTTAGGATATGTTATTGGAGAGTTTGGGTGTGCGTTTACTGCGGCCGCAAGGGTGGTGGGATGTCTTCGGCCAGGCTTACCAGCTCATGCGCCTTCAGCAAGGTGACCTGCTTGCGCCCGGTGGCAATCCATCCTTCACTTTCCCACTTGCTCAGGATTCGGCTGACATTATAGAGGTTGGTTCCCGTCATCTGCGCCAGGTCTTCGCGGCTCAATGGCATGTCGATGAGGATACCATCGCCGGAGCGACGGCCGAATTGGCGCACCAATCGCATCAGGGCGCGGGCCACCCGCCGCTCGACGCGCTGGGTGGCCAGTTCCTGGAATCGGTTCTGCATCTGCGCGAAGCGACGACCGACCATATTCATCCCGTTGATCGCCAATTGGGCGTTAGTACGCATCAGTTCCAGCATCACGTCACGGCTCCAGCCGATAGTTGCGCACGGTTCAATTGCCTCGGCCGATAGCGGGTAGGGCAACTCGTTCAGTGCCATGGCAATCCCCAATCCTTCGCCCGGCCCGAAATAGTTGACGATCACCTGATGCCCTTCGCTGGTGACTTGCGACAGCTTGACTCGGCCGGAGATGATGATGTACATCATCGTCGAGTCCTCGCCCTGATGAAAAAAGAATCCGCCCGGCGGCTCCTCGTAGAGTCTGCCGGCGGCAAACAATTGATCGACGCCTTCAGGTTCCAACTCGTGGAATAGCATGGAGCGGGCAAGGATGTCGCGTGAGTCCGGCGGAAACATAGGGTTCACATGATACCACAATACGGCCGCGATGGCAGACTGACACGACGGTCCGGGATGTGCCGAAGACAGTCCGGTCAAGCCTATCTCTTGACGGTAGTTTTTGGTCCGTTTATCATCTTGTGTGGCTAAGGTCAACGGCTCGACCGTTTTTGGCACATTGTCACATTGGGGATTACAAAATGCCCGCAGTCAGGTGCTTTTGTGAATTTACCAATTTATGATGGGCCGGGTTGGGCCGGATATGGAAGGCTGTCATTCGAATAAGGAGACCGATTATGCAATTACGATTGTGGAAACGAGCCGGTTGGGTAATCGCCGGCGTGCTGGCGCTATTTGCGCTGATGCTCGGCGGCCGTCCGGCCCAGGCCCAGGATGCCCAATGGCTCGGCCAGTTTTGGAACAATACCAGCCTGAGCGGCCAACCGGTCGTCACGCGTTGGGAAAACGCTATTGACTTTAACTGGTTTGGCGGTTCACCCGATGCGCGCATCAACAACGATCAATTCTCGGCCCGCTGGACACGCACGGTCAACTTCCCGGCCGGGACCTATCGTTTCTTTGCCACAATGGACGACGGCATGCGTATCTGGATCGACAATCAGCTGGTCATCGACTCCTGGACCCCAAGCCAGGAACATACGATGACTTTCGACCGTTCGATGAACGGCAACCATGCCATTCGGATCGATTATTTCGAGGACGGAGGACAGGCAGTTGCCAGGTTCCGTTGGGAGCCGATCAGCTCCGGCAGCAGCAGCGGCCAACCTTTCTTCCCCAATTGGCGGGCCGAATACTTCAACACGCCCAATCTGACCGGCGCGCCGGTGCTCGTTCGGGATGATCGGTACGTTAACAACAACTGGGGAACCGCCTCTCCTGGCCCCGGCGTCAATTCCGACTTCTGGTCCGTGCGTTGGACGCGACAGATCACCGGACAGCAGGGTAACTGGACGATCCAGTTGCGGAGTGACGACGGTTCGCGCATCTTTATCAATAACCAGCTCATCCTCGATAACTGGTTTGATGCCCGGCCCGTCACCGTATCCACCAATTTCTTCAATACCGGGGCAACACTGAATGTCCGGGTCGAGTTTTACGACTCATATGGCCCTGCTTTTATCCAGGTCAACCTGATTCCGCCGACAGGCAGCACCGGCGGTTCGGGTGGTGGTGGCACAGGCGGCAGCGGGGGCAGTTGCACCACCGCTCCGTCAGGGATGCAGGCGCAGAACACCGCTACCGGGCCGCTCAACATCCGTCGCGGTCCGAGCACTCAGTTCGAAGTGATGGGTACAATGGCTTCCTGTCAGATTCTGCCGCTCAGCGGTTTTCGAAGTGCGGACAGCGCCTGGGTGCAGATCGTGACCACTGGTGGCCAAACGGGCTGGGTTTCTGCTCAGTACGTCCGCCTGGGTGTGCCGATTTCATCCCTGACGCCCACAAATTAGTTCGTTTTTTATAAAAGAAGGCCCCGTCGATTCGGGGCCTTCTTCATTCCGCGCCGGACTGTTCGGTGAGTTGAAGTGTTGCCTTGTCCGGTGTCGCCATGTTCCCCTCCTGCCTGTTCATCACCACCCCGCTTCTCGTCCTGATGGGTCGGCCGCTTGCAGCATGGTAAACTATCGGTGCAGGTCTTGGCCTGCGGGAGGTTGTCAAGATGAAAGATTCACCTTTGCCCGCAACGCGCCCGTTCGCCGCCCTCCGTCGGTGGCCGACGGTTGTCGTTATCGCGACCCTTCTGGCGATTGTAATACTGGCTTCAGCCTCGCGCAGTCGCGCTGCACTGACAGGGGGTGTCTCCGCGGGCGGATCGCCCGAATACGGTGTTGTGTTCATCAGTTCGGCCGAGGATCGCGCCGCCGGCGGTGGTCGCACGGCCGAATCAATTGCCCAACAGTATCAGAACGGGCTGGCCACGGGCGCAGCCTGGAACCGCTGGCCCTTGTACTGGTTCAATATCGAACAAAGCCCCGGCGCGTTCAACTGGTCGGCGCAGGATACGACGGTTCAGGACGATGTGGCGCATGGCTTGCAATTGAATGCTATTCTACTGGGTACGCCGGGGTTTTATACCACGGACGATTCCGTCCGATTGAGCCGGCAGCCGCGTCTGCGCCCGGGTCAATTGAGTCTCGATGCTGCCGAGCGTGCCACGCCTCAGGGTCTCTATGAGCCGGCTTTCTCCGACGGAACCGATACGCCCGGCGCGGGTAAAACCCCAAATCCGGCTAACAAGTGGGCCAATTTCGTGTGGCTGGCCGTTAACCGCTATAAGCCGGGCGGCGTCCTGGCTCAGGCGAACGACTGGCCCGAAGGCATCGGCGTCACGCACTGGGAGATGTGGAACGAACCCGACCTGGATATCTTTTGGGACGCCTCGATCGAGGACTATGCCCGATTGCTGAAGGTCGGCTATCTCGTCGCCAAACAGGCCGACCCGAATGCCCGGGTGCTGTTTGCCGGGCTGGCGAACAACTTCGCCAAGCTCAACTACTACCGCGACGTGCTGGCGATCTTTGCGGATGATCCGGCGGCCGAAGCCCATGGTTTCTATCATGACGTCCTGCCTACACACAGCTACTTCCATGCCTGGAAATCGTGGTACCACGTCTATCGGGCACTGGGGACGATGCGTGATTTCGGTCTGGACAAAGCCATCTGGCTGAATGAGTCGGGCGTTCCCGCGTGGGATGACTATCCCGGCCCCGTGTGGGATTCGATGAGTGCGCTGCGGGCCACCACGGCCGAGCAGGCGGACTACGTGATTCAATCTGCATTCTATGCCTTGTTCGCCGGGGCGGATACTATCTTCCATTTTCAGCTATATGATGGCTGCGGCAACCAGCCGGCGGGGACCAACTTCCCGCCACACAATGGCGAGCTATGCGACGAGAACGGTGAGTATCAGGGCAAACCCTGTGCCGGCGATGCCAACGGCCTCTATCGCAATCCCACGGACATGAGTTGTTTTACGCAGCACCCACAGCCCGGCAGCCCACGGTCGGCGCTATCGGCGTTCCAGGTGCTCACGACCCATGTGGTAGATGTGGAGCCTTATTGGCGCAAGCGGCCGGGCGCGGCAAACGTTTGCCCCATGCAGCGGCCGGATGGGAGCATCTATATGCAGCCGCCTCAGGAGTGGATCGCGTTCTATCGTGGGGCGACGGAGGAACGCATCGTGGGTATGTGGACGTTGTGCGATCGGACGGAGACGGCCGTCATCGACGCGACCAGCCCCGACGGCCGGGCCACACTGGTCTATGCTGATGGGCGTGTGCAGTCGATTGTCGCTATTGATGGACATTACTCGATAGAACTACCCCCGGCCACCAACCGGAACCCTTTCCCCGGTCAGGCGGTCAACCCGCTATTCCCGATAGGCGGCTCGCCGGTTATTCTTATCGAGAAAGACCCACGCACGCTGCCTGACCTTCCAAACCGAATATATGCTCCATCGGTTTTTGGCGGCGTGCCTGTCCCGGAGTCCGAATGAGGAGAGAAACCGATGAATGAGCCGATTCTGCGCGACTTCCCCTATAGCCTGGAGACCGAACGGCTAACGATTCGCGGACCGTTACCGGGCGATGCGACGCGGTTGCGCCAAGCTGTGGTGGAGTCGCAGGTTGAACTCAAGCCATGGATGCCCTGGGCTGTGGAGATTCCAACCGAGGAAGCATATGAAGCCCGCGTACGCGAGGGACAGCTGAAATTCCTGGCTCGTGATGACTTGTGGATGATGCTTCTGCTGAAGGGTACGGATACCATTATTGGTGGGAGTGGTTTGCACCGCATTGACTGGAATGTGCCGAAGTTCGAGATCGGCTATTGGGTGCGGACGAGTTTTGCCGGGCAAGGGTATATCACCGAGGCGGTCAACGGCATCACTGCATTTGCTTTTGATACCCTGGACGCCAATCGGGTCGAGATCCGTTGCGATGTGAAGAACATGCGCAGCGCCGCCGTCGCCCGACGTGCGGGTTATGAACTCGAAGGGACGTTCCGCAACGACGCGCGCGACCATTTCGACCAGTTGCGCGACACCTATATCTTCGCGCGCATCCGCAAAGAATAACCGGCAAAGAGGACGCGGATTCGACGGATGAAGAAGCAACCCGATTCGCTTCATCTGCGTCCGACCCGCGTTCCTCTTTTCTTCTCGCAACCGTCATTCGTCTGCGTACATGGCCTCAATTTCGTCCAGATGCATATCGCAAATCACTTTTCGCTTCAGCTTTAGCGTCGGCGTCATCTCGCCGCCCTCGACAGTGAACGGTTTGGGCAACAGCGTAAACTTGCGCACTTGTTCCACGCGGGCGAATTGTGTATTGACCAGCTTGTCGATCTCCGTCTGGATTGCCTCGATCACCATCGGGTGTTCGTGAAGGTTTTCCCCCTCCAGTCCGTTTGTCTCGGCAAACCGCAATGCCGCCTCGGGATCGAGCGTCAACAGGGCGCACAGATATTTGCGCCCCTCGCCCACGAGTACGGCATCACCCACCAGGGACACGTTCTTGAGCGCGGCTTCGATATTCCGGGGGGCGATATTTTTGCCGCCTGAGGTGATGATAATATCTTTCTTGCGACCAACAATGGTTAGAAATCCGTCTTCGTCGAATCGTCCCAGGTCACCGGAATGGAGCCAGCCGTCGATCAGCGTGTCCTGGGTGGCGGCCGGGTCCTTGAAGTAACCCATGAACACGTTCGGGCCGCGCATGATGACCTCTCCGTCGGGAGCCAGCTTTACCTCACTGCCCGGCCATGCCTGTCCGGTGGCGCCAAGCCGGGTGGCTCCCGGCCGGTTGAAGGTCGTCGGGCCGCACCCCTCTGACTGGCCGTACACTTCGTAAATCGTCACGTCAAGGCCGCTGAAGAACTCCAGGATGTCCTTATTGATCGCTGCCGCGCCGGATACCGCCACGCGCGTGCGGCTGAACCCGAGCAACGGCTTGACCTTTGAAAAGACGAGCTTGTTCGCCAGACGATATTGCGCCGCCAATGTGCCGGATGGCTCTTGGCCGCGGTTGCGCATCTCTGTGACTCGCCGGCCGACCGTTTGCGCCCAGTCGGCGATCCGCCGTCGCGCGCCGTGGGCTTCTCCCAGGCGCTCGGCGACGCGATTGCGGAACCGCTCCCAGACGCCGGGCACGCCGAAGAAGATCGTCGGCTGCACTTCGCGCAGATTGTCGGGCAACTGGGTGAGCGATTCGGCAAAATAGACGCCATAGCCGACGGTTGCGGCGGTATGGACTGTGAACATCTGCTCGGCGATGTGGGACAGGGGAAGATACGAGAGCAATACTTCGTTGTGAGTCAGGTTGAACAACGCCTGCCCTGTCCGCGCGGTGGATGCGAGATTGTGATGAGAGAGCATCACTGCTTTAGGCGGGCCGGTTGTACCCGACGTGTAGATAAGGCTTGCCAGTTGCTCCATCTCGATAGCGGCAATGCGGGCATTCAGTTCTTCCTCGGTGATTTCTGCACCAAGGGCTATGAATGCCTCCCAGGCAAGAGCCATCGGGTCGTCGATTGACGTACCCCGCATGAGGATAGCTTGTCGCAGGTACGAAAGCTCTCCACTGATTTCTTTGACTTTGTTCCACTGATTTTCATTTTCCAGGATGACAAGGGGCGCTTCGGAGTGGTTGAGAATGTATTTGACCTCAGACGGACTGTTGGTGGTGTAAATGCCCGCTCCGACGCCGCCGATCATCATGGCTGCCAGTTGTCCGATCACCCACTCGGGCCGGTTGAACCCCAACATGCACACGACATTGCCCGGCTCGACGCCCAACGCCATCATGGATCGGGCGGCCGCGCGTACCTGGGCGATATACTCTTCCCAATAGGTCGGCACCCATGCGCTGCCGATCTTTTCGAAATATCCCGGCGCGGCCGGACGAGTGTGACGATGCTGTTGGAAGCGATCAATGATGGTATCGCGGCTATAAGTTGACATAATTTCTCTCCTCCTTATCTTTGACGGCTATGTGTGCGCGAACGCCGGCCGACGTCGCCGGTCTGCGATCTGAGATGTTTGCACATTCTCAGATAATCCAGCCGGGCGTGCCGGTATAGGGTCTCACGTCGTCCTCGCTCAGGATCAGGCGAACGCTTTCCTCCAGCGTGAGCCGGCCGGCCAGCACCGTTTCTTCGTAGCGACCGGCCCAACGTTGAATCAGGTTGCGCGCTTTGCGAAATTCGACAAGCATAATCTGGGCCAGTGCCCCGCCTCCTTCCAGAAAACCTGAACGAACGTAATCCATCTCCGTTTGCTCATAATCATACGATAGTCGGATGACTTCCGCTTCCCAGCAACCACCCTGCCAGGTGAAGCGCCCGTAACCGGCGCGTCGGTCTTCGTCAAAGGATGCCCCAACCGAGCCGATGTTGACGACCAGAGTGTCGTCGATCCGGCGGATGAGCGGGCGATGCGTATGGCCGGTGACGAAAACTGCGGGCGCGGGTGCGATTTGCCGTCGAATTTCGTCATCCCGGCTCATCGGATAAATTCCGTCCCGATTACTGCGCATGGAGGCATGGACAACACGCAGCAAGGCATCGTTCGGCGCAGACTGTTCGAAGACGTCGGGCAGAACTCGTAGCACGTCAACGTGCTCATGCACCTGTGCCAGGGCAAAGTGGGCGAAGCGGGTCATCTCGTATGTCGGGCCGGAAGTTGGTTGCGTTGGATTGCTGCAATCGAGGACAAAATCCTCATGATTGCCGCGCAAGAGATGCCAGCCGTCGACCTGGCGGCGCTCCAGCAACAGTTCCAGGCATGCGTTCGACAAAGGGCCACGGTTGATGATATCGCCGCCGACAACGACTAGATCGGGCGACCAGGCGTCAATGTGGGCGACAACCGCCCGCAGGGCAGGCAGATTCCCGTGGATGTCGGAGAAAGCGGCCACTTTCATGGGCGGGATTATAGCGGTCAATTCCTCGTCCCGTCACTTGATTCATGTTATGCTGGCCGGCGTGTTTGTCTTTCTATCCAAATTGTTGCCGCTGTTCGTCTTTCCGCTGGGGTTGGCGCTTCTCATCCTCATTGTCGCGGCTGTCATCCGGCGTGGCCGGCAGGTGGCTATTCTGATGGCCATCGTGCTGCTCTGGGCGGCAAGTAGTCGCTATGTGGCTTATGCTCTGATCCGCAGCCTGGAGACTCAATACCCACCGGCGGCCGAAGGGGTCCTCGCCGACGCAATCGTGGTGCTGGGCGGCGGCACGCGCGCGGACGATCCGCCGCGGCCGATCGTGGAGATAAACGAGGCAGGCGATCGAATGCTTTACGGAGCGAAGCTGTTTCGCGATGGCGCGGCCGATGTCGTCCTTGTCACCGGAGGCAGCATCGAATGGTTGACGCCGGAGGAGGTGGGACCGGAAGCCAATGCCATGGTTAGCCTGCTGACTTTCCTCGGCGTTCCCGCCGAGGCTGTGTGGCTGGAAGCGGGGTCACGCAATACATATGAGAATGCTCTGTTCAGCAAGCGGATGCTGGCGGAGGCGGGAATGGATGAGGTATTGCTGGTTACGTCGGCCATGCACATGCCGCGCTCGATGCGGCTCTTTGAGGCGCAAGGGTTGCGCGTGACGCCCGCTCCGACGGACTATCTCGTTTCCGACGCCGAGTGGCGGCATCTGTGGCGTGGTGGTCCGACCGCAACGCTCATCAATCTCCTGCCGAACGTTGAATACCTTACCTATACCACACGTGCCATCAAGGAATACATCGGTATCTTCGTCTATGGGTTGCGTGGGTGGCTCTAGCGCATTTCAGCGCTCATGGCAGCGTATTATCGATGAAATTGTCCAGATCGCGCTTCAGTTGCGCCAATGATGGATCGTGGATGTACATCATGTGCCCCGCCGGATAATGGGTCATGGTAACGTTGCCGCGCAGACTATCGTCCAGTTCCAGATGATTGAATGTGTAGCGCGTCGCCAGATAGGGGGTCGCCAGATCGTAATAGCCGTTGGCGACGAACACACGCAAGTGTGGATTCATGCTCATCGCCTTGCGCAGAGTCTCGCCGACGTTGACGTAGCTGTTCTGGTGCTGGTCGAAGCTCCACGGGTGGACGCGATCGCTGAGGATCTCGTAGGGCAGATCACTCTCAAAGCCTAACTCCCGTCGCACGTAATCGTTCAGTGTGCCCGTATAGGCTCCCTGGATGATGGCATAGCTGGGATCGTACTCGTGTTCTTCACCGGCCGCGTCCCGGTCGATGCCGGTGAAGCGGCTGTCGAGGCGGCCGACGGTCCGTCGCCGGTCGCGTAGCAACTCCTTGACGAAGCGATGGATATTGATGCGCAGGTTGGTCGATTTCACGTAGTCTGCGGACAGGCCTGTGTAGCGCGCCAATCGGGCAGCGATTGCCGTCCGGCGTTCGGCCGGCAGCGCGTCCCCTTGCATCAGCGCCGTAGCATATTCCCCCAACGCGAACGCTTCGACCTCGGCCAGCGTCTGTTCCAGATTGGCCTGCAAATCGGCTCCGAGTTGATTATGATGCCACGCCGTCGCCGCGTAGGTGGGCAGAAAGAGAATGAACGGCAGATCATTGCCGGGGGCGAAACTCAGAGTCATGAAGTTGAGCACCACGGAGACGAGCATGATGCCGTTCAGATACATGCCGTGACGCTCCTGCAGATAGCCGGCCAATCCCGCGGCGCGGGTGGTTCCATAGCTTTCGCCGATGAG
>JACDJA010001290.1_pt1 | contig 21577 bp, 22 predicted proteins | sample 7449241 | NCBI WGS metagenome assembly JACDJA01 (sample SAMN14253289, study PRJNA609438) | sludge metagenome | isolation source: initial anaerobic sludge | collected 2018-12-20 | reverse complement strand
GATGAGATGGATGACTATATTGTCCAGTATATCAAGGAGAAATACCGGCTCTTGATTGGTGAAAAGACTGCCGAGAGAATAAAGATGGAGGTTGGTAATGTTGTTGAGGCAGAAGAGGCCGATAGCTCTTATTCAGAAATCGTAGGTCTCGATCTCAATTCCGGATTGCCGAGAAAGATCTCCGTTTCAGGCGCAGAAGTACGCGAAGCCATTGTAGAACCGGTGGCGAGAATCGTCGAGGCGGTTAAACTCACTGTTGAAAACACGCCTCCAGAACTCATCTCGGATATTGTTCAGAGCGGTATAGTCATTGCGGGCGGAGGGTCGCTCCTCAGTGGCATGAAGGAACTAATACAGGGTGAGACTGGAATCACGGTTGTTGTTGCCGAAGACCCCCTAACCTGTGTAGCCAGAGGCGCCGGTCAGGTTCTTGAGAGAGTCCCCATTCTTGAACGACTCGAAAAAGGCAACCTTAGATAGGAGGAGCTTCGCAGGTGAAGTTCGCCGAGGCGGCAGTAGTGATTCTTATGATCTTTCTCATCCTTCTGACACTTTCAGAAGTATCTGGAGTGAACAGAAAGATGAGTGATTTGCTTGAAACCCTTGCCCTGCCGCTGATAAATATCAGAGTAGACATAGAGAACTTCTTCAGATCGGTATTTCAACTCAGGAGTATCGATCGAGTCATCAGAGACCTGAACAGGTATGCTGAATCTTTCAGCAACAGGTTTCCTTATCCTCTGCCAATGAGAGTCGCATTCTTCAGCTTCGAGCGAAACAACACCGCCATCATGACTACTGATAGAAGCGCGGCTCAGGGAGTTCCTGTTGTTTCGGTCTTTTCTTCGACCATCTATGGTGTGGTGAAGAGCTCGCATGACGGATATGTTATGGTCTCACCATTAACGGCTCCTGGTGTGAGGATTTCCGCCGTAGTACAGAGGGATAACAGAACAGTTGAAGGAGCTGTCTACTCGAGTGGAGGTAAGCTGTACTTCTCTACTTTCGACCCCTATTATCTGGAGAGCGGTGATCAAGTAAGAATCGCTTCGACGGTTCAGGGTTATGGGTACTACAAGACCATGAAGATTGATCTAATCGGCGAAATCGCCGGACTCCACGGAAGCGACTATCTAGTAAATACTCCAAATGTTTTTGGTGATTACTTCGTCTATCTGGAGTGGCAGGAATGACCTGGTTATTACTGATAGTCCCTGCTCTGTACTTTGATCTCGGATTTGGAGATCTCATACCTCTATATCCTGCATATTTGACATTGCTCGTCTTCCTTCCAACCAGAAACATCGCTTTTGTTCTCTCTGTTGCGCTGGTCATTTCATGGATAGTGGGGATGGCTCTGTCTGGAATCAGCATGGTTATAGTGCTCTCATTGATCGTTACATTATCGGCGTTGGCGATTCACGGGAGATATCGGACGCTCAGTTTCGGAGCGCTTACATCGGCAGCTATTGGTCTTGCTGGAGTGTTTTTTTCGGGTACGAGCTTTGGTGTCCTGGTTCCTTTTCTGGCAACATTCTGCATCCTGAGGAGGTTGAGCATTGAAGACTAAGAGTGCCAAGAGGTTTGACCTCTTCTTCGTGCTTTTCCTTCTAGCGATGGGACTGTTTGTATATAAGCTCTACGATTACCAGATAGTCAACCAAGAGAAGTATGCGAAACAGGTAGAGAGTATAAGCCGTAGATCCATTTCCATCCTTCCTCCCAGAGGCATGATTATTGATCGCAACGGAATCCCTCTTGCTTGGGACGCACCTTATTATAGGATTACGAAGAAAGTCGTCTTTCTTCCTGAAGATCTGAAGAGTATGATGGTTGACGCTTCAGAAAACAGAGAGAAAATGGAAAAGCTGATTCGGCGTCTCGAGGTTTTTGGCAGCGTTGAGACAGTCCTACCAGCTTCGGTCGCAGAGAGACTGAATGACTTTCCCGAGTTGGAAGTCTCGGAAAGGATCATTAGGCATTACCAGGATAATCCTGGAATCTCTCACGTAGTGGGTTACATAAAGTCTGATGGGGAACCGGTTATGGGAATAGAGAAGCAATACAACGAACTCCTCAGAGGAACTCCCGGTGAACAGCTCATTCGTGTCGATGCTTTAGGAAGGCAGATTAGCCTCGAAGGCGAAATACCCCCTTTGCCGGGAGATGATCTGAAGATCACAATAGATTCTAAAATGAGTGAATATATCTATAACCTCATAAACGAAACCGGAAAGACCGGCGCAGCTGCTGTAATGAAGACCGACGGAGAGGTTCTCGCTCTTGTTTCAGTGCCAAGCTTTGAAAGCATGTTTTTCACAACGGGGATTTCAAACAGGGATTGGGACCGTCTTAATCTCGATCCTTCGAGACCTCTGGTAAATAGAGCTTTGAGCCCCTTCTCACCAGGCTCTGCGATCAAACCGTTCATTGCCATGGTGGCTCTGGCAGAAGGGAAAGACAGCACAAAGGAGATCGACTGCGGAGGGGTTTTTCAGTACAAAGACAGTCGAGGCGTGGTTCAGGGAGTATACAGAGATTGGAACCTTTACGGCCACGGAAAGACCGATCTTGCCAAAGCTATAACAGTATCTTGCAACGTTTATTTCTATCAGCTCGGTCTAGAACTGGGAATCAACACGATCAACAGATACGCAGAACTGTGGGAGGTCTTTAAACCTACCGGAATCGATCTTCCCGAGGAGTCAGTCGGCTTGATGCCCTCCCCCACTTGGAAACGTGAGAGGCTTGAGGAAAGCTGGTTCCCTGGCGACACGATTCAGATATCAATAGGCCAGGGTTATCTCAGCATGACTCCGCTGCAGCTGGCAAAGTTAACAGGCGAAATCGCGACTAGAGGGATCGAGATCATTCCTTTTATCGGTTCAAAGAAAGAGAGTAGCAGAGAAGCAATCAATCTGAAAGACAGCGATTGGGATCTTCTCATCAATGCAATGGGAGATGTCATAAGCAAGGGTGGAAGTGCCGCCGATGCGGGAACCGCATACTCTGCATTCAGAGGTTTTGAAGAGACGGCCGCCGGAAAGACCGGTACTGCGGAACAAGGAGGTTCGAAACCGGCTCACTCCTGGTTTACAGGTTTCATGCCTCTTCATGAACCGGAGATAGTTGTTACGGTGTTCGTTCACGAAGGCGGCTACGGATCGGGCCTGGCTTCACAAATCTCAAGAAAGATTATGGATTATTATGTGACAGAATACGCCCGGTAAAATCATTCCACCGGGCTCACAAAACTCAACTCTTCTCCCATCTCGAAGAGAATTCTTCTCTCTTCGAAGAAGTAGCCGACCCTATCGATATTCTCTTTTCTGACCGCAAGCGTTGAAATAACCCTATCAGAGTAGTCTACATTTCGAACGGAGAAGTCTCTTCCTTCCACGAACAATCTGCTGAAGTCGTTCCACTGACTGTAGCTCATCTCGGCAGCTAGCTCAACTCCCGGGCAAAACAGAGCTGGCTTTCCTGACCTCAAGGCCTTCAGGGCCGTTTCACCATAGGCGTCTATCAGTCCTCGTATTCCCAGCTTAACTCCTCCGAAGTACCTTATGACTGCCACTGCAACATCGGTCAACTCGAGTCGACAGATCGATCCAAGTATTGGCTGCCCTGCAGAACCATGAGGCTCTCCACCGTCGGAGTAATTAGCCACTTCCCTTCCTGGAAGCGAAATACGATACGCCCAGCAAAAGTGGTCGGCACCTGCGTGATCCTGCGAGACAGCCTTTATTAGTGACTTTGCTTCATCCTCGTTCTCACACCTCTTACTGAAGCCGATGAACTTTGACTTCTTGATGTTTATCTCACTGCTTCCGGTTTCGAGAAGTGATTTCGTACAATCCATTACTCTCCTCTTGAAAACTTATCTATGAAATCCATAGCAGGTCCGAGAATGTAATTGGCATCGGCAAGTGTCTTTTCGTAGACTTCCAGCCTCTTCATGAACTCGTAGAATTCCGGATCTCTGTTGAATGCATCTGCATAAATGGTGAGAGCTTGAGCGTCTCCCATCCCAATTATGATATCTGCTTCCTTCTGTGCAGTTGCCATCATTATCTGCGCTTCTTTGTCGGCCTCCGCCCTAAGCTTCTGAGCCTCTCTATTCCCTTCGGCTCTAATCAATGAAGCTTCCTGCATTCTCTCGGACTTCATTCTTTCGAAGACAGCATTTCTGTTTTCGTCGGGCAAGTCGGCCCTCTTAACACGTACAGATATTATCTCGATCCCAAAGTCCTTCATGTCGTTTGCGGCAAGTTTGGTTATCTCGTCGAGGACATCGGTTCTTTGGCCGGAGATGATGTCATCGTAATCAAGTTTCCCAAAAGTATTTCTTACGTGAGAGTACACAATGTCGTCTATCCGTGTGAGTGCGATCTGTTCTGACTTCATTGTCTCTACGAAACTCCTGGGATCTACTATCCTCCATAGCGCGAAGGTGTCTGTAAGAATCGTCTTTTTATCCCTAGAGTAGATCCTCTCAGCATCAACATCGTAGATCTGAATTCGCTTGTCGAACTTCCTTACAGAGTCGATGAACGGAGTCTTGGTGTAAAGACCGGCCTCGGTAACTGACTCGCGTATTTCGCCAAATCGAAGGACCACGGCCTGTTCAGTCTCGTCAAGTATGAAGAAGAAGCTAGGCAGCATAACTGCCGCAACTATTACCACAATAGCAATCGGAATGATGAATTTATACTTCATTATCTCTCGCTCCCTTCAAGATCAAGGAGTTTAAGGACGCTGCTCTGGTCAAGAACAACGGTCTTACTGGCCTCTCCAAGTACTTTACCAAGCGTTTCCAGATACATCCTGGTTCGAGTAACCTCCGCAGCCTTTTCGTACTCCTGGAGAATCGCAAGGAATCTATCCGCCTCTCCTTCTGCATTGAGAATCCTCTCCTGTGCGTAGCCTTCCGCGACTCTAGTCAATTGAGCCGCCTCTCCTTCTGCCTTGGGAATGAGGTCGTTCTTGTATTTCTCGGCCTCATATATGAGTTTCTCTTTGTCCTGCTTGGCACTGTTCACATCGTCGAATGCGGCGATAACCTGTTTTGGAGGCGCCACCTCTTGCAGGAACACGTTTTTCACCAATATGCCTGTACCGAGCCTCTCAAGTTCGGCCTGGACTCTCTCTGCGGTCCGAATTGAGATTGTGTCTCTCTCGGTTGTGAGAATTGAGTCTATAGTGCTGGAAGCTACTTCCTCCCTAAGCACCGACTCTGTTGTGAACTTCACGATGTCGCCATCATCCACGATATTGAAGGCGAGTTTTGCCGGATCCCCAACATAATACTGGATAACCATTTCCACGGAGACGATGTTTCCATCTCCGGTGAGCATGAGAGACTCATTTGCCAGGGTCTGGTAAGTACCTGTTCTAACGGTTCTAAAACCGATTTCCTGCTTTCTCAAATTCGAAGTATCTACAACGACTACGCTCTCAAACGGAAATGGCAGATGGTATCCAAGTCCTGGACCGACGGTGTTTGTATACTTTCCGAATCTCTTGATCAGTCCGACCTGATCGGGCCCAACCAGAAAAAACCCGCTCAAGAAATACACGGCAACGATTGCGACAATAACCAGCAGCACAAAAAGCCCGGACCATAAAAAGCTCTTCTTAGGGCCTCCACCGCCTGTGAAATTATCTTCAGGTTCCTCAATTCTTACGTCAACCATTATCCAACCTCCTTCCAGATTTCTATCTCTGTTCCAAGATCGACGCCTGCAGCCTCTCTTACTTTTCGCTTGATCACTTCAATTAAACTCAAAACGTCTTCCTGGCTGGCGTCTCCTTTATTGACTATAAACCCTGCGTGCTTTTCGGATACTTCAGCGTCCCCGACCCTAAAACCCTTCAAACCTAACTTTTCGATGAAGGAACCTACATAGAAGTCAGGCCTCGGTCTCATAAAAACGCTCCCTGCACTGGGATACTGAAGCGGCTGCTTCTCAAGCCTTTTCGCCAGGATCTCAGACATCCTTCTACTGATCTCAAGCTTCTCTCCTCTTCTAAGAGCGAACTCGGCTCCGAGGATGATTTTGTTGCTGGATCTGAAAATACTGCTTCTGTAAGAAAAACCAGCGGCCTTCCCGTCGATTTCTCTTGCCCTGTTGCTTTCATCCAGATAAGTTACTCTGGCAACGCGATTCCCGAGTTCGCCACCGAAGGCACCCGCGTTCATGAGAATCGCCCCCCCGACAGAACCGGGCAGTCCAGTGAGAAATTCAAGGCCAGTCAACCCCTCAGATAAACAGTGCCAGATTAGAGTATTGACACTGGTCCCGGCCTGAACGAAGACCCTCTCTCCTTCGGACTTCATCAAGTTCAGATTCTTGGTCGAGACTACAACTCCTTCAAAGCGGGCGGGACAGATGATATTTGAACCTCCTCCGATGATTCTGAATTCAATCGCCTCAGATTTCAGAAAGCTCACGATTTCCGCAAGCGACTCAACGGAATACGGCTGAACAAAGACTCTTGCAGGACCTCCTACCCTGATCGTCGTATGCCACTTCAGAGGCTCATTAAGCCTTACATCCGCCCCCAAAGAATAGAGGATATCAAAACAGTCTGTCAGTTCTCTTTTTGCCATTGATAAAGCCTTTCAGTGATCTCCCTACCATTGTGAAGGCTTTGGAGATAGTTCTTCAATTCATACCTCCTTGAGAGAATTGAGTGAACTGCTTCAAGAATGAAGGCCTTCGTAGACTTGTCGGTCGTCTCTCTCCCATACAACTCAGCAAGCGCCTTGACAGCCATTGAGGAATTAGTGCTGCTTAGAGCCATTATGACTTGGTCTCGGAGTTCCGAGTCATTGTTCTCACTAAGCATCAAAGAGAGAACACCCACTACCTTCTCTCCTTCACCCAGGCGCGCAAGAGCCTCGTAGATAACGACTTGAGACCTCTCGTCACTGAAATCTTTCAGCATCTCATAAAGGTTTGTAACGGTTCTCCTGTCACCTATTTCACCTGCGAGGTCCGCAAGGTACAGCCTGGAGACGGGGTCGATATTCGTTATTCGCATCTTCTCTATGAGAAGCGGAACAACTGCCTCTCCCATCTGCAAGAGCGCATCAAAGCAAATGTGCGCAGTTTCGCTGTCTTCATTGACCAGAAGGTCAAGAAGAGCAGGAATCGCCTCCGTTCCCTTTTCTTCAACTATCCTGTTTATTAGCTCTTCTCTATTCACTAGACGCACCTCATTTCTCAATCAGGAATCTGGCCACTCATTTCCTCGATCTCTCTTTCTTTAGAGCAGCCATGAAGCTCTTCTATACTCGAAATGGTGTTGGAACCGAACTGCTCTTTTCTGACGACAAAGTGCTTGTCTGCATTCTGAGCAATTTGGGGAAGATGGGTTATAACTATAGTCTGTATCTCCTGCGAGATCTCTCGCAGTTTGTCCGCCACTACCGCTCCCAGCCTCTGCCCAACACCAGAGTCAACCTCGTCAAACACAATCGTTCTAAGATCCAGCTGCTCTCTCAAAGCAGACTCAAGCGCCAGTAAGAACCTTGAGAGTTCCCCTCCGGAGGCCACCTTACCTATCTCCATAAATTCCATTCCGGGATTTGTCTTCACAATCATCGTCACTCTGGAAGTACCGTAGTTTCTCGGTATCTCTTCCTGGCGCAAATGAAACTTCAGTTCTGCACCTTTCATCCTAAGGCTTTCAAGATGAACTCTTATTTGCTCTTCTATCTCCCTGGCCCTGGCCAATCTCTTTTGGTCGAGAATCTCTCCGGTCTTCTTCAATTTGTCAAGCAGATCCTCTTCACGCCTCTTCAGCCTCTCTTTTCTCTCCTCAAGCTCTTGCAGAGACCTCAACTCTTCTTTGAACGTCTCGAGCTTAGAGAGTATAGCATCTGCAGAATCACCGTATTTTCTCTTCAGCCCCTGGATTAAGGTCATTCTGTTCTCAATCGATGTAAACTCTTCATCGTCGATGTCAAGGGAACCTCTCTCCTCTTCGACCTTCGAGTACAGGGAGTCGAGCTCTTCTAGTGCAACTTGGAGATTTTCTCGCCACTCACCATATCCAAAGCTTTCAATTCTCTCGACTATAGTAACTGCATCGTTAAGCGAGTTATAAACAGACAAATCGCCGTCCTTAAGAAGCTCTCGCAGCTCATGAAACGTATCTAAGAGGGCTTGAGCGTTTCTATATCTTGTATACTTCATCTCTACGATTTCATCCTCGCCCGGCTGCAGTCCCGCCTCTTCTATCTCGCTAATCTGGAAACTCAAGAAGTCCTTCTCTCTCTCTATGTGAGCAGGGTCTACACTGAACGATTCGAACTCGCGCTTGACCTTCAAAAACTCTCCATATAGCTCTCTGTAATTTGTAAGGCTCTCTTCGCCTTTCAGCGCATGATCCAAAATTTCGTGGTGCTTAGACTCGTCTAGAAGACTAACACTGCTGTGCTGAGAGTGAACCTCTACCCTGTCGCTGAAGGCAGTCTGAACAATCTGCCTTGGCACCATCCTCCCGTTTATCCTGTAAATCGTCCGTTGCCCAGTGAAACTTACCGTTACAAGGAGGTGATCTTCTTGAATCTCGATTCCCGTTTCTCTCAGTTTCGAGCTCAAAGAATCGTCGACCACAAAGTTTCCTTCAATACTTCCGGCATTAACGTTATCCCATTGGGGAGGGAATCCTAACACTGTCAAGAGCGCCTTAAGAAAGATAGTCTTCCCTGCTCCGGATTCACCGGTTATTGCGTTCATTCCTTCAGAGAATTCAACGTAGAACTCCCTGAATGTAAGAAAATCCCTTCCTGCCAGCGACAGAAGCATATTTTCCTCCAACTTAGTGTATAGTCCAAGTGGAACTCATACATCAATCTATTATACTATCGATCAACAGTACCTTCAGTGACTCTGCTTTCGGTCCGGCAAGACACCGGCATATCGGCGCCTTGACAGTCCCTGCCACACTCCGTATAATGTTCACTGTGACGAATTCACTGGAGGTTGTTTATAATGAAAAGAACATATCAACCATCAAGAGTTAAGAGGAACAGAACACATGGTTTTCTTGTTAGATCCCGAACGGTTGGCGGCCGAAAAGTGCTGGCAAGTAGACGAAGAAAGGGAAGAAAGAGACTTTCTGTGTGAATCTGAAAGATCAGTCCCTTAGTAAAACAGAAAGACTAAGAAGAAAGGCAGACTTCGACAGAGTCTTCAAAAAGGGAAAGTCAATTGTTGACTCTTTTTTTGTTGTATTGTATGTTAAGAATAGTCTGCCTTTTTCTCGTATTGGAGTATCGATAAAACGCAAATTCGGCAAGGCGCACGTGAGAAACCGACTCAGAAGATTGGTGAAAGAGGTTTACAGGACTAATAAATCAGTCTTCCCCGCGGGGTATGATATACTTTTCATTGCTAGAAAGGATTTATCTGACCTGTTTAAAGAGAGAGAAGTTGGGTACTTTGGCATTATGCTCGTTATCAAACGAATCGCTGAGAAAATTGGAGAAACGTCCGATGAAAAAGATACTAATGTTTCTAATAGATTTCTACAGAAGAAAGATCTCACCTAGAACCCGCCCAAGATGCAGGTTTTACCCCACGTGTTCAACATACACATATGAAGCTATAGAGAGATTTGGAGCTTTCAAGGGGCTCGTTCTCGGAACATGGAGAATACTCCGATGCAATCCCTTCAATCCAGGGGGCTTCGATGAAGTACCAGATCACTTCACGCTACTGAGGAGGCACGGAAAATGAGAAGAGCGATACTTCTTACTTTGATCTTCATGACACTTTGCACGCTCTCTGTATCGAGCAAAGAACTCGTTACTCAGGAAGGAACCAGTACACTCATAGTCTCAGGCAAAACGCTCAAGGTTACCCTCGACACAGTGAGAGGGGTGACTCTTGGAGTTACGAGTTATGCCGATAACAAAACAGTCGAGTTCTATGTCTACAACGAAAGTCTTGGCAAAGACGGCTTTAACGTATTCGATGCTGAAGGAAACGAGCTTCTTCCAACTTCATTTTCATACAGGGAGGATATCGACGGAAACATAGTTGTGACATTTAATTACGAGCAGGGCAGTAAGTCTTTCATTATTCTCAACAGTCCTTACTATGATTTCAAAGTTCAGTTCGATTTCAACCAGAGAGTAGAGGTCGCTTTGCCGTTCATATCTTACCAAAATCAAACGTTGGGACCCGATTCCTCTTACTATATGACATATGACAAGTTCAGCGGCCAGAAGACGCTGTTTGCAGTAGCGTCGAACCAGGGGACATTTAAGTTCCAGAGATACGAGCTTGAAAGTGGAAGAGGGGTTCTGGAATCTTTTGCAGGCCCAATGAGATTAATACATATTAAGCAGGCCCTTCCAGAACACTACGAAGCAATAGTCAAAGATCTCCAAGACTTTGGCGGGGTGACCATTTTCTCATGGATCTACCATGGGATAGTCTACTTCCTCTTCTGGCTTTACCAGTGGTCTGGGAACTTCGGATGGGCGCTGATTATCTTCACTATAGTAACGCGATTCATCCTCTATCCCCTTTATCATATTCAGACGAAGTCAATGCTGATGATGAGGATGCTGCAACCGGATGTTGATAGAATAAAAAAGAAGTACAAGGACCCGAGAAAGCAGCAGGAAGCAATGATGGCACTCTACAAGGAAAAGGGATACAATCCCGCTTCCGGCTGTCTCCCGATACTTCTTCAGTTACCCGTGCTGATTCTTCTCTACAACGCGATTCGGTATTTCAGTGAAGCGATGGCATATTCTCCGGGTTTCTTGATCTGGAAGGATCTATCCGTTGGCAACTTTGTCATGAACATTCCCTTCATAATCATCACGGTCGTTGTGGGAATATATAGTTCGTTGCTGACCGCTCAAGATGCGCGATCTGCAAGATCCGGAGTAATTATGCAGATCATTTTCCCGATTCTATTTGCAACGTTCCCATCAGGGTTGTTGCTGTACTGGACAACCCAGAGTGTGCTACAGCTAATGATTAGCTGGGTTGTTTACAGACGTCACGGAATAAAGGGGCTGACTTTGAGGCAGATGCTCAGTCTGCCAGAAAAACCTGCGAAGTAGACAGAGATGAGCTCAGGAGGTGTTAGTTCGAGATGAAACCAATTGAATACAGAGCCGAGACCGTTGAAGAGGCGATAAGACTGTCTCAGGCTGATCTCGGTGCCTACGAAGACGAAATGGAAGTTACTATCAAGGAGAAAGGCTCAAAGGGTTTTCTAGGAATTTTCGGATCAAAGGAATCGGTAATAGAAGTCTCTCTTCTTGACAAACACTGGGAAAGGAAACTTCACGACTTCCTTAAGGGAATACTCAAAAGCTTTGACGAAGAGACTTTTTCCGAAGTGAAGCTCGTCGGAAGAACTTACAGAGTTCGAATAGAAGGCGAAGAAGTGGCAAGGCTCATTGGAAAACACGGAAAGACAGTGGCCGCATTGCAGCATATTATGAATATCTATGCAAACAGGATGGCTCCTACCAAAGTTAATGTAACTGTCGACATAGGGGACTACAGACTTGAAAGGAAGAGACTGGTTGAAGAAATCGCTCACAGGACAGCAAAGTCGGCTCTTTCCAAGAGAAGCAAGATCATAATGGAGCCAATGTTAGCCTTTGAGCGCAGACTCGTTCACGAAGTTATCTCGCAGTATGAAGAGCTCAAGAGTTATTCCGTAGGATTCGAGCCATACAGGAAAGTTGTTGTCGAATACAGCGAGAGAAAACACTCTTACGATAGAAAATCTGATCCAAAGAGGAGGCGCTACGAAAGTGTCAGACCGAATTCTGATAGGCAAAGCGCATGAAGTTGAACCACAGCTGTTCGACAATGAAAGTGCAAGGAAGGTCTCCAAGAGAGTATTGATAGGAAAGGCTAAAGGCGCCGAAAACTTCGTCATGAGGTTGTTCACCGTTGGAGAAGGAGGTCATAGTCCTCATCACAGTCATTTGTGGGAACATGAAGTCTTCATTGTCTCGGGTGAAGCGACAGTTGTTACGAATCAGGGCGAGGTCCAGGCATCTGCCGGGAGCTACGTCTTCGTTCCTTCAGGAGTGAAGCATCAGTTCAAGAACACAGGAAAGGGAAATCTCGAATTCATCTGTGTGATTCCATCTTCGGCAGATGAGGAATAGAATAGATACAGTTGATAAATAGAATTTGATGCGAAGGAGGGACCGACATGCCGTTTTACAGATATAAGTGTGAAGACTGTGGAGAAGAAACCGAAGCCTTCCAGAAAATGTCCGATGAACCCCTTACGGTTTGCCCAGCATGCGGGGGCAATCTGAAGAAACTGGTGAACAGCGTGGGAGTTGTTTTTAAGGGTGGAGGCTACTACAGCACAGATTCAAAGAAGTCTCCGACTGTTGATAGCAGCAAGAAGCCTTCAACTTCTACTAGCAAATCAGAATAATTAAAAGACATCTAAGCTTAGGTAAGGCACTGCGTTTGTTGAAAGAGGGGAGAACAATCCCCTCTTAGCTTTTTCATATGCAACCATCGCGATCATTGCCGCGTTATCCGTGCATAGATTAACAGGTGGGAAGAAAGCTCTTATCTTCGACTCTTCCGACAGATCATTCGCTCTCTCTCTCAAGCGAGAATTCGATGCAACCCCACCGGCAAAGGCGACTTCTTTCAGACCCTTACTCTCGGCTGCGTCGAATGTCTTCGTAACCAACGAATCGACTATAGCTTCCTGAGCAGATGCCGCGACATCATAAGCCGAGGCCGACGGGTTCTTCTTCAAGAAGTACAGGACTGAAGTTTTGATGCCACTGAATGAAAAGTCGAAATTACCCTTCTCTTGAAGCGGCCTTGGAAAGTGATATTTGACTTCTCCTTTCTGTGCTGCCTCCTGTATTGCAGGACCGCCCGGATAACCCAGCCCAAGCAGCCGCGCAATCTTATCAAGGGCCTCACCTGCGGCATCGTCTCTTGTCCTTCCTACAAGCTCAATTCTATTCCAGTCTTCAAGCACAAGAATTTCGGTGTGGCCTCCCGATACCAAAAGCACCATGAAGGGCGGTCTCAGTTGAGGGTACTCCAGGAAATTCGCATAGACATGACCAAACAAGTGATTCACACCGATGAACTTTTTGTTCATTGCAAGGGCCATCCCTTTTGCAAAAGACAACCCGACCAGCAGAGACCCCACAAGCCCGGGACCCATGGTCGAGGCGAAGACATCTATTTCTTCCAAACTCAAATTCGCCTCATCGAGTGAAGCGGAGACAATCTTGTCAACTATTTCTAGATGCTTTCTCGCGGCGATTTCCGGCACAACCCCGCCGAATTTCCTGTGAACATCTATCTGAGAAGAGACTACAGAAGAGAGAAGATGGCCATCTTCAATGATGGCCACCGCTGTTTCATCACACGAACTTTCAAGAGCAAGAACCTTCATCAGGCAGATTCTCTAGAGATTATCTCCGGAGAAGAGTTATGGACTATGACGTCTTCATTAATGACAACCTTCTCCACGTTGTTCATTGTTGGAATATCATACATTATATCAAGCATTACCTGCTCCATCACGCTCTTAAGAGCTCTGGCGCCAGTCCCTCTCTTCATAGCTCTTTCAGCGATCGCAGACAATGCACCTTCGGAGAATTCCAGCTCGACACCATCAAGCCCCAGCAGTTTCTGGTATTGCTTAATGATAGCGTTTCTCGGCTCGCTCATTATCCTCTTCAGATCCTCAACATCGAGATCATTCAAAGCGGCCAATACGGGGAACCTACCCACAAACTCAGGAATCAAGCCGTATTGAATCAAGTCATCGGGAACGACCTGCTGGAGAACCTCACCAAGCCTAAGTTGATTCTTCCCCTTGACTTTTGCCCCGAACCCCATGGAGGAGTCTAGAACCCTTTGCTTAATTATGCTGTCTAGACCGTCGAAAGCACCACCTACAATAAACAGAATGTTGCTCGTATCTACTTTTATGAATTCCTGGTAAGGATGCTTTCTTCCGCCTTGCGGCGGCACATTCGCAACGGTCCCTTCGACGATTTTCAATAGAGCCTGCTGTACTCCCTCACCAGAAACATCTCTAGTTATCGATGGATTGGGAGATTTTCTTGCTATCTTGTCGATCTCGTCTATGTATATTATCCCGAGTTGTGCCTTCTCCACATCATAGTTCGAAGACTGGAGCAGCCTTAGGACTATGTTTTCAACATCTTCTCCAACGTATCCAGCTTCGGTAAGAGGTGTCGCATCTGCAATCGCAAACGGCACATCGAGAATACGTGCAAGGATCCTTGCTATGAGGGTTTTCCCCGAGCCAGTCGGGCCAACTAGCATAATGTTCGACTTCTCAATCTCGACATCATCTACATCATTGAAGACTCTCTTGTAATGGTTGTAAACGGAGACTGAGATTGTCTTCTTCGCGTTCTCCTGGCCTATCACATAGCGATCCAACTCCTTCTTGACATCTGCAGGAGTTGGGAGCTTCTTACCGGGCGCCTTTCTTGCTTTCTGATCCTGCTGAATTATGTCGTGAAATAGTTCGACACATTCATTGCATATGTACCCTTCCGTTCCCGATATTAACTTTTTTACCTGCGGTTCTGATCTTCCACAGAACGAACAATATCTCTCAAACGGCAAAACTTTCCCTCCCATTAATCGGTGCTTTTATTATACACTGTAATAGGATAGCACGCACATAGCACGCACATGGAGGTAATTGATGAAGGCTCTCATTATAGACGGATACACCGATGAACCGGCGGCCTTCGGAGTACCGCCGTACATATCGCCAAGAATCAGGGCTTTGGCCGGCGCTTTTCTGCTTAAGAGATTTGAGACAGACTACCTTACTATAGATCAGGTAAGAAGTGGCAACCATTGGAACCGACCAAACGACTACGATTTTCTTCTAGTATATGGGGGGGTCACAACCTCAGGCAGGTACTTAGGAGGAACCCCGATATCCAGCTCCGAAATATCGAGACTTCTTGAAGCGAATAAGGACCCGGTGAAAATCGTCAGCGGTCCCTTAGTGTCTGTTGGCTATACTCTGAGAGGAGGTACAACCGCCTTTGCTCCTCGCTTTCTAGGAGCAGATCATCTCTTCAGGGACGAATTCGAGCTCGCTGAGCTGCTTGGCATAGATTACGACGGTTCGCGTTATTCGCTGCTGAACAAGCTGTACGAGGCCGGAGCGAATATTATCGTACTTCATCCCTCTTATCCAGATGTAATAGCTGAAATCGACATATCTTCAGGCTGTGAGAGAAGTGACGGCTATTGCTCTTTCTGCACTGAATCTATTCTCTACGGAGGTTTTGAGTGGAGAAACCTAAAGGGGATTATCTCGGAATTTGAAGCGCTGAGGAGGCTCGGCGTAAAGGCAATTAGGTTCGGAAGGAGTGCAAACGTGATCGCGTACGGTTACTACAAGAATAGCGACAAACTCGATACACGTTTAATTGAAGAACTTTTCAGATCAGCCAGACACATACTGGAACCCGAAGTGCTTCACATTGACAACGGAAATCCGATTTTCATTGCCAACCATCCCGTCGAATCGAGATCCGTGCTTGAATCGATAGTCAGGTATAATTCCGCAGGAGACACGATTTCTTTCGGCGTGGAGAGCTTCGACAACGAAGTTCGGGAGAGGAATAACCTCGGAGGAAGCGTTGAAGACATAATGTTCGCTATTGATCTGGTCAATGAAGTAGGTGGTACAAGAGTTGATGGTGTCCCGAAACTGCTTCCGGGTATCAACTTGCTTTATGGTCTTCCAGGACATAGCAGAAACAGTTACGAAGTGGACTACGAAAACCTGGTCTGCATAAGAGACAAGGGGCTACTTGTACGAAGAATAAATATAAGGCAGGTAATGGTCTTTCAGGGGGCAGCGATTGCCAAGATGAAGAGGCCGAAAATCGATCATAGATTGTTCGAAAATCACAAGCGGCGTATAAGAGAATCAGTAGACACTTCGATGCTAAGGGCAGTCTTCCCTGTTGGAGCGGTTATACGAGGCGTCCTTCCGGAATACAGCGATGGAATGGTTCACTTTGGCAGACCTCTGGGTACTTATCCAATTCTGGTCGGTACTCCTCTAAGCTTTAAAGAGAAGACCGACTTTGTGGTTATTGACCACGGCATGAGATCTGTAACCGGCCTTCCCGTTGGAACTGAACTGAATGAGCTCGGTGAGAGAGAGCTCGAATATCTGCCCGGAATAGGAAAAGATAGGGCAAGATCGCTAGTAATGAAGAGGCCCAAGACAGTAGAAGAACTGGTAGAGATTGTGGGACCCGAAACGCACAAGACACTATCGTTGGTTAGGACAAAACTAGGAGGAAAGCAAATATGAAGCAGAGAGTCGTTTTAGTTACTACAGGCGGCACTATCGCTATGGTAACCGACCCTGTTACAAGGGCTTCGATTCCGGCTCAGGGGTTAAACAAACACGTGGCCAATGTCGAGGGGCTTAAAGAAGTAGCTCTTGTTGAGCACCATGAGTTTTCAAACATCCCAAGCCCTTATATCAACCCGGAGACCATGTGGAACCTCTCTAAGAGGGTGCAGGGACTCTTAGACAGGGAGGAAGTTTGCGGAGTAGTCATTACTCACGGAACGGACACTCTCGAGGAGACGGCCTACTTCCTCGATCTAACAATAAGGAGCGAGAAACCCGTGATTTGCACAGCAGCAATGAGGAACATCGACGAAATGGGAACCGATGGTCCAAGAAATGTGCTCTCATCTGTCAGAGTTGCTGTCAATCCGCTCGCAGTTGGAATGGGAACCATGGTCTGCCTGAACGACGAAATCCACGCAGCCAGAGAGGTAACAAAGACCTACACCAGCAACGTTGCGACCTTTGACTCTCCTGGCCATGGCCCGCTTGGAATAGTTGACGAAGATTCAGTTATCTTTTTCAGAAAGCCTTTGCTTAGAGCGGTTTTTAACGTTGATAAGATTGAACCGAAAGTCGCCCTTGTCAAGACCTTCACTGGCGATGACGGCTCGATCCTCAGAATTCTGCCCGAGCTGGGCTTCAGAGGATTGGTTCTTGAGACATTTGGGAGAGGCAACGTACCCGTTGAAGTCTATCACGTAGTAAAATACCTAATAAGAGCGAAAGAGTTTCCTGTTATCATTACTTCAAGGTGTTTCAAGGGAAGGGTTCTTGGAGTTTATGGATATGTTGGTGGAGGAAAGAGTCTGGCCGATTTAGGCGCGATCTTTGCTCAGGAGTTGTCCTCAATAAAAGCAAGAGTCAAACTGATAGTTATAATGGGGATCACAAGCGAAATGGCGGAAATCGAGAGACTCTTTAAACTCCCTTTGAAGGGGGCATGACGTGGGACGTGAAGTACTGAAGAAACCTCGTTTTCAAGCAGCGGTATTCACATTATTCTATCTTGCAATTTGCTTTGTGGTATTCTCGGTTTCACTAAGAACTGCCGTTATTCTCTTTGCGACTTTCACAGTTGTTCTTTTACTTGAACCCTGGGCAAGGTTCGCACAGAAGTATTTTAGAATCAAGCGTTCAATCTCTTTGGGAATTGGACTGACTATTATGTTCGCAGGAATAACTCTTTTGATTGTCTTCCTGACGACTCCTGTCGCAAAGGAGGCCTCGAAATTCTACAATATTGTCAGAGATTTCTTCCCTTCCGTTCAGGAGGCTGAAATTACCTCTTTCGAAGTGAATGCGAACATCGACAGATTTCTTTCGGACGAAGACCTCCTCGCACAGCTTTCTCATGAAGAGATCGACTCGCTCGATCTACTGTCTAAAGATCTGAAGAACTATTTCGTTGACGTAATGAGGACCATACCTGCAAACCCGGAGGGGTTGGAACAGGATCTTGCTATGCTCGAGGAGACTCTCAAAGAGCGCAGTGACTATCTTGTGATTGTCAGCAGTAGCAAGCATAAGCAAGCTTCATTTGACGAGATTCATGGCATCGTGGCAAACTATCTGAATCCCGAAGTGGCCGAGTCGCTTTCTGCCATCGTAATGGAGAATGCAATGATAGTTCAGTCACAGGAACTGTGGAGAGATGTAGTGGAATACTTCATGCCGAAAAACATCGATCCGGCAAGACGTAGGGCAACTTATGAAAGCGTAAGGAATTTCCTCATTCAGGTGCAGAACAGCCTTATGAAATTCCTTCCGGGAGTACTGGAAAAGGTGCCCAGTTTCGTAACCACCACGGGGTTCGTTCTTTTCTTCACGATAGTGGGCGCGATCTACCTAAGCTACTACTTTCTGACAGTTAAGGAGTTCGCTCCAAAACTCTATCCGAAGAGGATTCGCGATATTGCTCTCAACTTCCTTTCAGACACGTACAAGAACCTTGAGAGGTACGTGATCTCGGTAGTTCTGATAGCATTGATTGTGGGGATCGTAGTCGGCATTGTGGTTCAGTCGATGGGATTGAAATACAGCCTCCTAATGGGGCTCTGGGCTGCTTTTACTAATCTCATACCCATAGTGGGAGTACCACTTGAAATTGTGCCCCTCGTTCTTCTAGCCGTATCCACACAGAATCTCGTTCTTGTCCTGATACTCCTTGTCGTTTTAGTAATAGTTCACGCGGCGGCCTTCATCCTTTTCCTGGTATTCATGAAGGGCTACAACAGAATCAATCCAGTAATAGTCATTTTGATGATTGTGGTGGCAGGACAGTTGCTCGGGCTTTTTGGCGCGATTGTTGCCGTTCCGTTTGGCATTATATTGAAGATGATGTGGATCCACTTCTTCTCACCGATGCTCGAAGAAGAGGAACAGGGTCAACTCGGCGAGTAAGAGATAGCTACGAACGGCGACTGTCATGATCTACCCGAAGCTCACATAATAAAACATGCATCTCCAAAGGAGAAGAATCTGTATTTCATAGAGATAGCTTGTTTATAAGCAGAGAAAATCAATTCTCTCCCTGCAAAAGCAGAAACGAGCATAAGGAGAGTCGATTTTGGGAGATGAAAGTTTGTGACAAGCGAGTCGATTATCCGGAATCTGTAAGGTGGAAAGATGAATATATCCGTCTGGCCGCTGTCTCCCACGAGTTTCCCGTGTCGTGTCGCAATGCTTTCAAGAGTTCTAACTGTTGTGGTACCCACAGCGACAATTCTCCTGCATTCTGCTCTCGCGTCATTTATCCTCTTTGCCGTTTCCGATGATACCGTGAAGTACTCGCTATGCATTTTGTGCTCATTCAAGACCTCTGATTTCACCGGCCTGAATGTTCCTATTCCAACGTGAAGCGTGATGTACTCAATAGCGACTCCTCTGCTCTCAATGGATCCGAGAAGCTCATCCGTGAAGTGAAGCCCTGCGGTAGGGGCAGCGACTGAGCCCTCCCTCTGCGAATACACAGTCTGATAAGACTCGGGATTATCCGGATACTTGTGAATATACGGAGGAATCGCAAGGAGACCGGCCTCTTTTATCTCTTCATCGGCAGCTCCATGGAAGTCAAGGACTCTGCTAGAGTCTTCACAGTGTTCTACGACCTTACAAGAGATGCTTCTGAAGATAAGCTCATTTCCCAGCTTGATCTTGGAACCAGGTCTCACTATCGCTTTCCAGAGGCCTGAGCCCAGTTTTTCTATCAAAAGGGCTTCCACACTGGCACCTGTTTCCTTTCTACCTATTAGTCTCGCCGGGACGACCCGACTGTTGTTTAACACCAGAACATCACCCGGACGAAGGAGCTCAGTGATTTCTGAGAAGACTCTGTGTTCAAATAGGCCTGTCTCCCTGTTGATCACCAGTAGTCGAGAGCTGTCTCTCGGATCAGCAGGTTCCTGAGCAATCAATTCTTGTGGAAGATCGTAATCAAAGTCTGAGACTTTCATCTATGTCCTCCGGCCGCACTATCTTTATATCATCAACCAAATGATCCAGGAATCTGTCGTAGGTGACAACCACTGAGTTGTTCTCTCTCGCGAGGAAGATTATCCTATCATCAGCAGGTGAATAGGTCTCGACTTGTGGCAACGAGAGCAGTCTGTTAAGGCTTTCCTGCTGGAAACCGCCGAGAGTATACCTGATGTTGGCATCAAAGACGATCCTGTAAGGGAACAAGGCGATTCTACAAAACGACATTCTAAGGAAGAGGTCATCGATTCTGTTAAGATCGGCATGATCGCTCTTCGAGAATACTATATTGCTTCCATCTACAACTACCGATCTTGCGTGACTAGATAAGAGGACCGTTTTCACATACGGATGCGTGAACTTTAGATTCGCCAGTCCTCTCCTCTCCTGTCTGGACAGATTGGAAATCGCCCCTCTCAACAGCTCGAGTTCAGTGATGTTAGTATACACCGCTTGGCCAACTCTGTAAGCAAGATCGGGTTTCTGGGCTAAATCGTCTCTCTCGTACAGTAGCGCCGCCTCAAGCATGACGAAGTTCTGGATTCCATGTCTGCCGATTGACTTACAGAAGGAAAGCCATTCTTTATAGTCGTCTACCGATTTGATTTCCTTTATGATAGGGCCGGTAACGGGCGGGTTATTTCTGGGATCGATCAAGAAAAGCAAATGACCGATACTGGCCAGAGAAGCTTCCGACAGAGACGAAACATAATCGACCCTTTCTTCAGGTGATTTGTCTCGTTCTCTAAGGATGTCTATTGAAAACTCCATCTCTTCATAAGAGAGAGAGCTCAGATCCGGAATCCGTTTTCTTACCTTTGCAATTGCTGCACTACTCACGGGGTTCTTCTTAAGGTGACTGGACAGTCTTTCGATATGTTCCTTTCTTTTGCTATAATAAGTATAGAAGCCCTGAGAAGAGGCCGACTGTTTGAGTCTACTCAAAACATCTGTAATCATCACTATTCTCCATTCTACGACAGCTTTCAGCCATAAGTAAGTCTTTGACACGCTTTCCTCTCTATGATATAATGAGTTTTGTGCAAATTACAACATGAAGAGGTGAAGCCCCGATGAAAAAAGAAATGCACCCTGAGATGAAGCTGATTACCGTAAAGTGTACCTGTGGCGCAGAACACAAATTCTTCTCGACAAAGGACAACATAAAGATTGACCTTTGTTCCAGCTGCCACCCCTTCTTCCGTGGAGATGCATCTTCAATGATTCTCGACACTGAAGGAAGAGTACAGAAGTTCAGAAACAAATACGGAGACAATTACTGAGTCTGCGCTCTGCGCTCTCTCAAGTATATAGTCAATTGGAGGTTAGTCATGTGAGTGTGAAAGTGGGTACCGTTGTTGAGGGAAGTGTAACTTCTGTCAAGAAATTCGGAGCGTACGTAAATCTCGAAAGCGGTGAGGAAGGGTTCATTCATATTTCCAAAGTGGCAAGAGAGTACGTGAAGAACATTGAAGACTATCTCAAAGTCGGTCAGAAAGTGGAAGCAAAGGTTCTTGGGACGACGAAGGACGGAAAGTGGGAACTGTCAATCAAGGATCTCAAGGGCAAGGGTTCAGAAGAAGGAACGACAAGTCAGGACTTCGAAAAGAAATTGGCCAAGTTCATGAGAGATAGCGGCGAGAAGATATCTGCCTTTAAGAGAAGACTCGACAAGAAAAGAGGT